>Ga0209541_10006975_pt1 | contig 19092 bp, 23 predicted proteins | sample RifCSPlowO2_01_FD_184027 | JGI IMG/M metagenome (GOLD analysis project Ga0209541, IMG submission 184027) | Groundwater microbial communities from Rifle, Colorado - Rifle CSP2_plank lowO2_0.1 (SPAdes) (version 2) | ecosystem: Environmental > Aquatic > Deep subsurface > Groundwater | place... | reverse complement strand
GAAAGAGCCCGGCAAGATAGATAAAGTTAAAACTCCAGCTAAAACAGGAGCGCAGCAAGTTGTCGCAATACCTGAAAATATTCCTAAAATAAAAATAGACCAAATATCATATTTTTTAAGACTTGGGTGAATTGACAAGGATATCGAAAATTGTCGTCCAGTTATTAAAATCATTCCAAGAAAAATTAAAAATACTGAACCGACAGAAAATATTACGTTGTGATATTGACTAAATATTTGAGAAAGAAATGATGCCCCAAATCCTAAGGGCATAAAAACAACCAAAAGACCTAAAAAATAAACAAAAGTCATTAAAAAAATCATGGTTTTTTGTTTAAAAATTGAGGCAAAGTAAGTCGGAAGTAAAACCGCAATGCAGCATGGAGCAAAAAGGGCTGCTACTCCGGCAAAAAAAGATGCTACAAATGATGCGCTTATTAAAGATTCCATAAAAATTTATTTAATGATGGTCTTTTGAGTTCTTATTGTGATTTCTCATCAAAAAAATATGAGCTAATGGGCAAAGCAAAATTAAAAGAAAAGAAAAAGTTCCCGTATTAAAGCCAAAAATTAATAAAATTCCCAAAACAATAATCGGCATTAAACAACCAATAATCACTAAAAAACCATGATTTTTAAAAAGTTTGTTTATCATATTCTTGATTAATGACAACACGAATCCCCGCCTGACTGAATATATTTTTCAGGATTTGATGTAAACTTTCCTTTGCAGTTTTCAGAGCAAAAATAATAAGTACTCTCCTCATTTTCCAATGAAAACTTTGCTTTGTTTTTGTCAATCTTCATCTTGCAAACAGGGTCTGTAGCTTTGTTAAATAATCCAAACATATATTAATCACCACCTTTTAGAAGTTCTTTCCGGTTCGCAATTGCGAACGGAATTAGAACTTCTTAAACCCGCCGCTAAAGCGCTCCGTGAGCCGTGTACGAACAGTACTGAAAAGGCAAACGGTAAGCTTAGGCGGGCACTCCTATAGTTTTTCTCTCCTTAAAAGCAACGCATTAAATACGACAATTATGGACGATGCGCTCATAAGTAGTGCTGCCCACTCGGGTCGAAGAAGAATACCATACGGATATAAAATACCCGCCGCAGTGGGAATTGCAAAAACGTTATACCCCGTTGCCCAAAGCAAATTCTGTATCATTTTTGTATTCGTCTTTCTGCTTAAAGAAATTGCCTTAACTACGTCTGTCGGATCATCCTTCATAAGAACAATTTGCGCTGATTCAATTGCAATGTCTGTCCCCGCTCCGATTGCGATTCCGACATGAGATTGAGTTAGAGATGGAGCATCATTCACCCCGTCTCCAACCATTGCAACAATATTTCCTTGACCCTGAAGTTCTTTTATTTTGTTTACTTTATCACTTGGCAGCACTTCCGCAAAGACAGTGTCTATTCCCAACTCTTTTCCAACCACCTCAGCAACATCGAGTGTGTCACCTGTCAGCATTGCAGACTTTATTCCCATTTCCTTTAATCTTTTAATCGCTTCTTTTGCTTCGTTTCTAATTATATCTGCCATTAAAATAACCCCTGCAAATTTTCCATCAATAGCGACATATATAGGCGTCTTCCCTTTTATCTCTCCGTTAATTTTCAACTCTCCACTCTCAACTTTCAACTCGTTCATTAACGTCTTATTTCCCACCGCTACCTCTTTGTTTTCCACAGATCCCTTCGCTCCCCGTCCCGGATAAGACTTAAAATTTTTTACTGCCAAGATTTTTATTCCCTGTTTTTTTGCTTCATTTACTATTCCCTGTGCAATTGAATGCTGTGAATGGATTTCAACAGCAGCCGCCAATTTTAATAAATCAGAAGCGATAGACGGTTTTTCACTTGCAAATGAACTGAAAGCCGATCCACTTTTATCGTTTGAACTTAAATTCTCTTTTGGTGATCGGCTTTCATTTAGCGAAGATTGTTTAATAGATAAATTTTTAACTACAGCACGCTGAGCGTCATTTGCAACGTGCGAAAGACGGCTATCGCTTCGAGCAACTAAAATGCCTGTTACTCCAAATTCTCCCTTAGTCAGCGTTCCCGTTTTATCAAAAACCACATAATTTATTTTTCTCGCAATTTCCAAACCCTTCATGTCTTTTATTAAGATCCCATTTTTAGCGCCCAGCGTTGATGTGATAGTTGTAACCGTTGGAATAGCAAGACCTAATGCATGCGGACAAGCAACAACGATAGCGGAAACTGCCAGCGTTGCCGCAAAAACAGATCCATGAGGAAATACAAAAAACCAAAAAACAAAACTTAACACTCCCGCAATAATTGCCACAAAAGTTAAAATATTAGCTGCCTTATCTGCTAAATGTTGAACGTTGGGCTTTGATTCCTGCGCTTCCCTGATAAGTTTCATAATCTGAGCAATAGCGGTGTCCGATCCTGTTTTTGCCACCTCTATTGTTAAAGAACCGTCCTGGTTTATTGTCCCGCCTATTACTTTATCTCCCTTTTTCTTTTCAATCGGCCTTGACTCACCCGTCACCATAGATTCATTTACGGAACTTTCCCCATCTATTACAACCCCGTCAACAGGTATTTTCTCCCCAGGTTTGACAAGCACTCTATCCCCTTTTACCAGCTCTTCCGTTTTAATATCGATAATTTCTTTTCCTTTTATAAGATGGCCTATTGGAGGAATAAGTTTGGCAAGCTCTGCTAAGGCTCCTGTTGCTCCCCTTACCGCTCTCATTTCAAGCCAATGACCAAAAAGAAAAACGGAGATAAGAGTTGCTATTTCCCAGTATAATGATTCCCTGGGGAATAAAAATGTCGCCGCGACAGAAAATGCAAAACCAACAGTAATAGCCAGGGCAACTAAGGTCATCATGCCATAATTTCGAGTTTTGATCTCACCGCGTGAGGCTTTAAAGAACGGTTTCCCGCCATAGAAAAAAATAAACGCGCCAACCAAAAAAAGAAAAAAATTTCTATACGGAAAGTCTAAAGAAAACCTAAGCCACATTTGAATCATGGGCGACAGAAGCATTGTTAAGACAACAAGAGGTAAAGTTATAAAAAAACGCTTTTTAAAATCTTTTTCCATGGAATCATGGCCCCCATGATCGTTATGATTCATGGGCACCAAATCCATGCCGCATTTCGGGCACTCCCCGGGTTTTTCTTTAATAATTTCAGGGTCCATCGGACACGTATAAAGTAAGCCTGATGAGCTATGTTGTTTGTTTTCTTTTATGTGTTCCTCATGATTCATGTGATCTAAAAGCAATTGTTTCATTGTTCTATTGTTAAATTGTTGATCCCCCTCCTTACCCCTCCCCCTTAAAAAGGGGGAGGATGGGTGGGGGTAGCAATGAAGCAATGTAGCAATTCAGCAATTTATTTCTTTTGTATTTGTTTCCAAAGCCAGATGCCTAACAAAACAAGATCAACAAGAAGAACAATCCAGAAAATTGTGCCGATCACACTAAACGCGCCAAAACCATATCCCATCATTCCATTTCCTCCCCACTGACCCATCATCGTAGTCTCACCTCCAATCGATAAGATTGAAAAAAAATTCAGAAAACTCAGATGGTTACTCAGAAAATCAGAAGATCAGACTCTCTGACTGTCAGAATATCTGAAGCACTGATTCTCCGAGTTTTCCGAGTGTTCTGAATTACAATCTTATTTCTTATTTTATATTTTTTTCGATATCTTATATATGACATAGATCACAATTCCAAGGAAAATTAAATTAAGTAAGATATTTCCTCCAACATATTGGTTTACAAATCCCCCTGCATCCTGAATAATTTTTGTAAAACCGGTTGCCCGCTCCATTGTTAAATTCCCTGTAAAAGCTAAAATTAGCGTTAATAATCCGGTAATGAAAAATATTAAGAAGGCTATAAAATTGCTTAAAATAATAGTATATTTTCTGCCGAGGTTAATTGTCGTAATGGGCTTTTTAAGAACATTTGCTGATGATGTTTTTCCGGACAAAAAGGCAGAGATAAAAAGAAGAGGCGTAACCATACCTAAAACATACATTGCTCCTATTAAAATTGCGCCCCAAAAATTTGGCGATAAAAATGCAAAAGTAAGTATTCCAATTAAAACCGGCGCGCAGCAGGCAGAAGTTATTCCGGAGAACACACCAAGCATAAAAATCGAAATTATATCTGTTTTGCCGGTATTTCGTCCCGGGATACGGGGCATAGGAAGTTTTATCCCAAGAAGGGAAACGATGGAAACTAAAACCATAACAATTCCCCCTATTATAAACATTTGATCGTGGTATCTGAAAAGAAGTCTTGAGACAAATGATACCCCTAAAACAGCAGGGAGCATAACTACAAAAATTCCAAGACCAAAAACAAGGGTCATTAAAAGCACTTTTTCTTTTTCCTTAAAAACTCCGCCAAGATACGCGGGCAGAAGAAAAGTTATACAGCAAGGGGCAAATAATGCAACCATCCCTGCTGCAAAGGCAGCTATAAGAGATGTCTGGAAGAACAATGATTCCATTTATGCTCCGCAACTCCCTCCCCCTCTTTGAAGAGCCGGCCAATTTACATCCCCGATTTGTTTCTTTATTGCCTGATACCCCATTCCCGATGAAAATGTTTTGGAAAGAATTTCCTTAGGAGAAACGTCTTTGTAATTTTTTCCATTCTTAGCAAAATGATAGGCTATATCGTAATATGTCTGGGTAAACCAGTAGGAATTAAAAGCAAGAACGGTTTTATATATCTCGTCTTTGGATTTTCCCTGATAAACCATAAGCTCAATAAGACCAAGCGCCGCCATACCGTGATTACAGTCCGGAAAAGCAGTTGAATTCCCGCAGCAAGGCCTGTAAACATTCTCCGCAATTTCTTTTACTATTACTTGCTGATTCTCAGAAAGCGGGATATATGAAAATTTACTATAGATATCCATTGGCAAAAGTTTTCCGATTGTCCACCCTCCGGTTGACGCAAAATTCGCAGTATTTCCTCCCTCCCTCATTGGACCTTCATCTAAAATCCTGTTTTTATTAGCAAGACCTAGCCCCCATAAAATATCAACCCAGAATTGGGAATTTTCTGCGTTTATTTCTATTTGCTTCTGGTCTGTTCCATCGAGATATTTCCTTAAATTCTCCGGGATTTTTTCTGTACCTGTCAGAGCCTTCGCAAGTTTTACATCATCTATTACACCGTCATCAACCATTCTTTTACCCAAATCTCCCCATCTAATATTAAATTTATAGCCCGATTTAGGTAGAACTTCTCCCTGAAGTTTATCAAGATCAGGCCCGGTATTTGCTGGAGAGGGGTTGGAAGAATTAGAAGTAATACTCGTGCTTTTGTCATTTTTATAAAGAAGCTGCTGTGTATACATCCCCAGAAGAAATGAGATTAGAACTACAAGAGTAGTTATTGGGAGAAAAGACATATTTGATTTTTTTGTTGACATATTAAATATATGAAAGTTTACTTTATTACATTTCCGCTAAACGAAAATTCAACATATGGTTTATCCGGATCGTTTGTTTCAAAACTGACAATTCGTGAGATTGGACCAACACCCTGGGGTCCGTGAGCTGTCGGATCAAAGTCGACAACAACCTCGGCTTCTTCTCCCAATCTTAGAGAGCCTGTCCATTTAGATTCTGTTGCGTGTCCTTTCATTCCAAATTTAGGACTTTCTCCTGTTTTAGTTTTAAGATAAACTTCTGTACACATACAGGAAGTTACCATGTTGGCAATAGTTAAATCTTTTGTACCCACATTTTTTATTTTAAAAGGATGTTTGGCATTACCACCATCATATTTTATTTCTTTAAAATCAAAGTCTTCCTCAAATGTCTGAATTTTGGCACCAGATGTTTTTTCAACCGCTGCTTTAGAGGAAGAATTATTCCCATAAAAGATTGCTCCCCCTATTATCAGAAGTGTAAATAAGACAATTCCGATTATGAATTTTTTATCCATAATTTATCTCGCCTTAAAGGTGTCCATTAATTCTTCTATTTCTTTTTCTCCCCCATTGCTCTTAATGGCATTTTTAAAACAGGTGTCCAAATGGCCTTTTAATAAAATTTCATCAACTTTTTTTAAAGCGCTTTGCACGGCAGAAGACTGTTGGAGAACATTAGGACAATAAGATCCATCCTGAACCATTTGTGTCACTTTTTTAAGATGTCCTTCTATTATAGTCAATCTTTTAATCGCCTCTGTCTTTGTATCGTTACGCATATTTATTCTATATTTGTTTTTGATTTCTCCGTTACCCTCCCCCTGTGGATAGGGTTTACTAATGCTATCATTTTAAATCTACTCTTGTCAATAGAGTAAATAGAGTCTTTAAAAGCTCAGTAGAGATTCCTTTTTTAGTTTTTTTATATCTTTTATAATAATCGCTTTACCTTTATGCTTAATTATTCCTTTTTTCTCCAATTTTCCAAGCTCTATGCTAGCGGTTTCGCGAGTTACGCCAACCAGCATAGCAACATCTTTATGTATAAGTGGAACCTGAATTCTGATATCTGCTGTCCTTTTTTCTCCAAAACGGTCTGCCAAAATAACAAGGATTGATGCAATTTTCGCATACGCATCGCCAAAAACTAAATACTCCATGCGTTGTAGAACTCCGCCAAAACGTGCAAGAACGTGCTTAAACAACTCAAGCATCACGTCTGGGTTTACTTTGATATATCCAAGAAATTTATCTCTTGGAGATCTATATAATTCAGCTTGTGTCATGGCTTCAAGATGATACTGATTTGGAGTATTGTTTATAGACCACATCAGAGGAAAAACATTCCCTGACTTAAAAATTATAAGCGTCAATTCCTCGCCATCTTTAGAGACTGAGTACAATCTAACACACCCTTTTTTAAGATAGAAAACCCCCGATGGGATATCCTCTGCGCGAAGAATTATATCCCCCTTGTTATAACGAAGAAGTTTAAATTTTTTGAAAAATAGAATAAGTTTTTCTGATGATTTTTTTTCAAATCTCTTTTCGTACATTACAAAGATTATACTATAAATTAAAAATTGTGAGAAATCTCACAAAAATTTAGTTAATTTGATTGCTGAATTTACATATCAGAAGATATATTCTATTAATCGTGTTGTTTAACAAAATACAAATTACTATGAGTATATATACTAAACCTTTTCTAACGTCGTGGCCGGCTCCATTTTCTCTAAAAGAGTTTCTCTCTTGTTTTAAGATGAAAGGATCAGGCAAGAAGTTGGGACAACTTAGTAAAAAACTGCGTGTGGTTAAAAGTAATTTTAGCCATTTACATAATTCCTCTTTTTGATATACTTAGAACTAATGAATAAGACGCCCTACACTTTTATTTTAGTAATTCTTCTTGTTGCGGCAGCCTACTTTATAGGAGTCCAAACAACAAAAATTCAATACCTGGAAAAAAATACTAAAAACACTGGGACAGCGCTGGGAATATCAAATCTTACCCCGTCAAAATCTGCAAAACTTAATGTTGCCCAAAATATCGGAATAGATAAAAACAAATTTAAATCATGTCTTGAGTCCGGTAAATATGCTAAACAGGTGACAAGTGATCTTGAGGACGGGAAAAAGGTTGGAGTCAACGGAACGCCGGCAACATTTGTAAACGGACAGATGGTATCAGGTGCAATGCCCTACAACACATTTAAGGAAATTATCGATCGGGAGCTTAAGAACCCCAATCAACCCTTAACAACAGGCGAAAGAATAAATGTTGATCCGGGAACACTTCCTGCTTTGGGCAAATCTGATGCGCCTGTAACTGTTATAGAATTCGCGGATTTTCAATGCCCCTTCTGCGAGAGATTTTATAAAGATGCCGAAAAAGGAATTATCGAAAATTATGTAAAGAGTGGAAAAGTTAAGTTTGTGTTTCGAAATTATGCATTTCTAGGACCCGAATCTAACATTGCGGCAGAGGGCGCTTATTGCGCCAATGAGCAGGGCAAATTTTGGGAATACCACAACTTTTTATTTGATAATCAGGGCCCCGAAAACTCCGGCACCTTTAGTAAAGAGAATTTGGAATAAAAAATCCTACTTAATAATCTTTGTTAAAGCCACAATCAAAAATATTCCCAGGAAGAAAAAGACTGTATGATTTAAAGCAAAACTTCTTTTTGCTTTATGATGAATTTCGGGCAAAAGATCCGTTGCTGAAAGGTAGATAAAATTCCCCGTTGTAATTGCCAAAAGAATCGGTACAATATGTTTGAAATTATTTCCAAGATAAAAAGCTAAAAGGGCTCCAACTATTGCTGTCAGGCCGGTTAAAGCGTTAAACCCGAAAACTTTTTTTCTTTCCCAACCTTTACTAAGTAAAATCCCAAAGTCTCCAAGTTCATGAGGAATTTCGTGAACAAAAACAGCTAGCGTTGTAACGATCCCCAACGGGAAACCCGATAAAAAACTGGCAGCAATAGATAAACCGTCTATAAAATTATGCAAAGCGTCTCCGAAGATCAAAAGTCCTGTTGGTAGATGAATTTTTTCTGTTTTTGACAACGGCTCTATATCTTCATGATGATGCAGAGATAAAAACATTCTTTCAACCAGAAAAAAAAACGCTATAGAAAAAGTAACCCACAAAAGCATATCCTCTCCGCCAAGCTCTATTGATTCTTTTAGGGTGTCCAGAAATCCTGTTGCCAAAAGCGCTCCTGCAGCAAAGGAAACAAGATAAAAAGACATCCTTTTTATAAGTTTCTTATTTAAAAGTAACAATCCCACCAAAAAAAGTGAAAGAAGCGAAGCAAGGGATGTAAAGAAGAGAATAGTTAACAACATAAGATAAGCCCAATTTGAGCTTTCTTATTTTATCATGATATAATCTTGAAGTCACTAAATGATTCCTCTATCTCTTCCCATTCTACGTCCACGTCTTCAACTTCTGCCAAAAACGGTCCTTTCCGGCAAAGCAGAATCACCTCCTCAATTTTTTCTTTTGGGCCCTGAAACAGAACCTCCACTTTCCCATCTGGAACGTTAGCAACCCATCCTGTAAGGCCAAGTTTTTGAGCATTACTCCTAATGAAGTGCCTGTACCCCACCCCCTGAACAAAGCCGGAAATAACAACATGCGCTTTCATCTTAAAGAATAGATCCAAAAGTAGCCAGTAAAAAATATCTTATTAGCCGCCCTATAAAAACAAAAAGAAAGAATTTTTTAGCAGAATAGGCAAAAACCCCGGCGATAATACCAATGGAATCAAAAAGAGGATTGGGTATAAAAGCTAAAATTAATATTAATAAACCTCCATATTTTTTAAAATAAGTTGTAAAAACATTAAACCATATTTTTTTATGAAGTTTATGATTTGCCAAATGTCTCCCCGACAGACCAAGTAAAAAACCTACCATATCCCCAAAGGCCGAACCAAGCGATGATACAATTGCAACTTGCCATGGCGCATAAATTGCTCCGCCTGCAACAACGGCAAAAATACTTGGCGCGGAAATAAAAAGAGAAGCGCTTGTGGCAAAATTAAGAATAAAAAGCCCCAAAAGACCTAAAGAAACCGTAGATTTAAAATAGTCCTGAAAAACAAAAAAAGCTATAGACAAAGCAATGGAGAAAACAAAAATAACCAGAGCAAGTATTCTTTTTGATTTCATTTTTTTGCGATCGATTCTTTTAACTGCTTCATTTTCCACATAAACAAAGCTCCTCTATTTTTTGCCCTACTGTCAACCGCAAAAGATAAAGCTTTTTCCAGAATTGAGCGGTGTGTTGTTTTAGCAAGCTTTATATAAAGACTTTTATGCTTATAGTCGTCAAGTTCCTCCGCCAGATGAATACCGAAAGACTGAAATTCACGGGAAATATACTTATCTTTTACAGGATTAAAATCTTTGAGAACTTGTTTTATAGATTGCATAAATTCAATTCAAAATTCAAAATTAAAAGTTAAAAATTACCTCGTATTAAACTTATTCATCGCTTTATCCATTCCCTCAATAAGCGCTATTTCTATTGCCCTTACCACTTGTCTTATTATTTCTTTTACTCTATTTCGTTCTTCTTTTATAAATTCTCCCAAGACAAAATCATCAATATTTTTTCTTTTCATTCTTTCACCCGAAATCGTTTTTATGCCAATCTCCGATCTCTTACTCGCAATGCCAATTCTGAACCGCCAGAATCCGTCTGTCCCCAGACTATTGATAATTGAATCAACACCTTTATGTCCGGCTGATGCTCCGCCAAATCTTATTTTCATGCTTCCTAAAAGAAGGTCGATATCATCATGAACGACCCAAATATCTTCTGGCTTTATTTTATAAAAGTTTGCAATTAAACCTACGGCCAGTCCTGAATTGTTCATATAAGTTAAAGGCTTTACTAAAATAAGGGGATAGGGATTAGGTGTTAGGGGATGGTTTATTTTTAATATTTCTGATTTAAATTTCTCTTCATGCTTCCAGCTGTCACCTATTCCCTTCACCCTATTCCCTAGCGCGTCTGCCACCATAAAACCCATGTTATGGCGTGTTTTTTCGTACTTTTTGCCCGGATTTCCAAGGCCTATTATCAATTTCATCTTATTTTCTTTTTTTTATAAGTTTATTATATATCCCGTATCTAGATACAACCTCCCGAAGGGTAAGAGTAGTAACTATAGAAACAATAATAGCAAGTTTGAGGTCAACAAACATTAGCAAATAGAAAGATGTTGCGCCCAAAAAAGAAGCCGTGGCATAATTTGATCCATGTCTCAAAGAAAGCGGCATGTCCCCCATTATGGAATCTCTGATTATTCCTCCACCAAAACCCGTTATCATTCCTAAGAAAACAGAAGACAAAAAGGAAATAAGCAAAGGCGGGGAATTTAATGAGAAAAGATGATTATAGGCAACAGACGTCCCTATAATCACAAATGTGGCAAGTCCAATTGAATCAATAAGTCTAAATAGCGTATATCTTTTTTTAAAAAATGTGGGAGCAAAATACGTGATTACCGATCCGATAATCGCAACTAAAAGATAGTTTTGGTCTTTTAAATAAAAAAGGGGCGACCTATTTATAATCACATCTCTAAATGTTCCTCCTCCTACAGCCGTAATAATTCCCAAAAGAATAACTCCGAAAATATTAAGTTTCCCTCCTTTTGCTTTATATGCACCAGTTATTGCAAACGCAAATGTTCCTAATAAATCCAAAAAATTCATAACGCACTTTTTAAAATGTTTATTACCTCCTCGTTTTCAACCTGATAAAATTCTTTATAGAATTGTCCAACCGCGTAGAATTTTTTTTCTACATCCAATACAACTATTTTATCAAAATAACTCTTAATTTCATTAAATGTAGCCTCCGATATTACGGGAACTGCGAGTATTATTTTTTTTGCATTTTTCTTTTTTAAATAATTCAAGGCTACTCTAACAGTCGCGCCGGTTGCAACCCCATCGTCAACAAGAATAACCGTCTTTTCTTTGATATCATATGATGGCCTTTCTCCCCTAAGAGTATTTTCCAGACTTGATCGTTCTTTTTCTTTTTGATATTTGATTTTTGTCCTGAGTCTATCGAAGGATTTATTTTTACTCGCTCCTATTTCCTTAAGCAAGTTTTTGTCCCAATAAGTTACATTTTCTGGCCCTACCGCTCCAATTGCGAGTTCGGGATTACTTGGAGCGCTAATTTTCTTAACGACAATTATATCTAGTGGAGCTTTTAAGCGATTAGAAATTATTTTTCCTAAAACTACACCACCTCGGGGTATAGCAATTATCAAAAGGTTTTTAATTTTTTTAAAATTATTAAGTTTAGAAGATAAAAGTTCGGCAGCGTCTGTTCTGTTTTCAAAAATCATATTTACACAAAAAAATCACAAGCCTTTTGAAAAGCAGTAATTATAAAGCAGAGAACGCATAGATCTTCTTACTTATAATAAGATTTCACCTGGAATAATATATAAAAACCGATCAATGAAAAGACTATCCCTGTTAAAGAAATAGCTAAAACTGCCGAAACTACACTTACTACCTCGCTTAAAAAAACAAAATTCCAACCCATAATTTTTCTTGAAAAAAGGGCTGGAACTGCTATAAGTATTAATGCGCTTGAAACAAGAGCTAAAATTACGCTTAAAGTTAACCCAGCCGTTACTCCTACTCCGCCTCCCATCATTACAGCCGGAGAAAGAAACGTAACAACACCAAGCGCTGCTAAAGACCCCAGTAATCCTAAAGCTCCGAAAATTAAAGATAGCCATGGAGCGATAGTAACAATAAACTCATTAACTCCTTTTGGTAAACTTGGTAGTTTTTTAAAAGTTTCCTCCATGGGAGCGATTAATTTATCCAATTCTTTCATTACTTCTCACCTCCTTTCGTTAGAAACTCTTTCCTGATGAAATCGGGATTAGAGTTTCTTACGTCCGCCTGTACTCGCTCTTTGAGCCGCGCTATGAACAATAGGTAAGGCGAAAAGTAAGAGTTGGCGGATTGCCTACTTTCAGTTTACAACCTTTTTTCGAAGAAAGCAAAAGCTAAAAGTCAAGAGAAAGCTGAGGAAGAGAACTATTATTTTTTAATTTATTTTCTTTTTTAGCATAGTTTAGGTCTAATGGCCAAATTCTTACTTTTCCATATTCTCCGTCAAAACCGGGTTCAATGACAATGTCACCGCTTCTAACTTTTTTTAATCCCTCGGCTATTCTTGGTCCCGCATACTTTTGGATTTCCGCAAGATCTATATTTAGTAATACATCCATTTCCGATCCAAATTTTTCACAAAGCTCATCAAATTTGGATTTAACCTTTACGCTTGCAACTGTTGAGAAAAAACTCTCTGCAATAATTTCAATTAAAGGAACAAGTCTTACAAAAGGCGGATGTTTTTTTGTCGGATCCTCAATCCACCGCACTCCATATTCGTCATTTTCGGCCAGAGGCCGATCGTCCTTTGGATGAGAAATTTCGCGTTCAGCCAATTGCTGAACGCGATGCATTACCCCAACTGTTAACGGTCTTTTACAGACCGTGCAAATTATGCCTTCTAATTTTGAATCCTGAGGGCTTTGTATAATTTTACACTTTCTATGCCCGGTGTAATGATACTTCCCTTCTTCGGGATAAAATTCGATTGTAAAAGCTATTCTGTTATCAGTTTTCTGTTCATCAGTAACCGACTGACTGATAACCGATTGACTATTTTCTGACAACTGAGAACCGAAAACCGATAACTTCATAATCGCTTTTCTTATATTCTCATAACTTGCTTCCTTAAGTTCAAACACCGTCGCTTCCCGTCCCATCTTCATTGGAGAGTGAGAATCCGAAAAGGAAACAATAGATCTGCCGTCTAGCTCTTTTATCCTCCAATTCATTTCGGGATCCGATGAGAGTCCTGTTTCTACGGCATAAATATACTTTGAATATTCCCCGAAACACTCTTCTATTGAATCGAAACCGGAAAATGATCCGTACAAAGCAAACCAGGGCGTCCAGGCATGGCACGGGATAAGAATTATCCTTCCGTTAATAGATAGCAAAAGTTCAAGAAGATATTTTGAAGAAAGTCCTATAATCGGTCTACCATCCGATGTTAAATTGCATCCTCTTTTAAAAAGTTCCTGATTTATGTTTTCGCATGTTTCAACACTTGGGCTAAAAACTAAATTGTGAATTCTCCTCGTCCTCCCTCCTTGCGAATAAATACTCGAAATTTCTGTTGTAAGCATAAATAGCGTCTCTTTTTCATCTTTCAACTTGTATATTCCTTCCGAATATTCTTCAAGTTGGGTTTTAATTCCTCTAAACCATAATGGATGAGTAAAATCCCCTGTCGTTAAAATATCCAATCCCTTTTTCTTAGCATATTCCGCCATTACGGGTAAAACCATATCCTGGGAGACTGCTCGGGAATATTTAGAGTGAAGATGCAAATCCGCAACGTATCTCATATTAAAATTTGAAGTGAGAAATGCGAAATGAGAAAATGGAAAATGAAGTAGGAAATGAGAAGATTTATCCCACTTCTCACATCAGTAATCTAGCTTCTAACTTCCCACATCTCACATCTTTCATTGTAAGTTTATTTTAGCACAAAAATATTTAGAAGCTGGAAGGAAAAGAAAGTTGCCTACCCCGGCCCCAAAAAGAATAAAAAGCAATGAAGGAAAATTAAGAATTTTTTAGAGGTCTAACAATTATTTTATTATCCTTAATATCCATTAACACTTTCTTAACTTTATCAAATCCTAACTCTCTTCTAATTTTTATAGGAACAGTAAACCTCCCCTTATCTGAAATTGTAATCGAATAAACCATATCTTATATTTCTCATTTTCTAACAAATATGTCAATATCTATTTTCTCTATTCCACTTTTTAACATTACTCTTTTAAATTACAAAAAATGAAAAATCTCGATAAATAAGGTATAATAACAATCTTATATGCAACTAAACGAAGCTAGGCCAATCTTGCCATTTGGGGAAACTGGAGAATATCGTGAATTTTCGCCAGATGAAATACTTGAAGCTACATTGTTTGGACTTAGAACTATCAGAGCTATCTGCGATAAAAAAGTAGGCTTTGCAAGCCCAACATCTCTGCCGTGTCAAGAATATATCGCTGACGCCGAGGTCCTCGGTCTTACAACAGCTGATTATTTACTGCATCCTTTTGGTGAAAATGGAACAGTTGAACAAAGAAACGCCTGGCTTTCCACTATTGATAGAATATCTGGTAAGTATGGCTACAATCTTCTTAGTGTAATTACAAATAGCTTTTCTAGAAGTAGAGATATAACCCTTCCAAAAATTTCTTCTTCTTTGAATTTTTTAATAGCTCTTACCAGAGATTCATCGGGTACTACTTCTCTAAAAGATCTGGAAAAATATATCTTAGAAAGAGATACCACAGCACTTTCAGCTCAGGATCTATGCTGTAATAACTTGATAGTTTTTTCACCTCTTTCTTTAGACTATTTAATAGCTTGCCTTTTCCATAAATATACTCAACAATTTTTATCTGCAGATTGTTTTAGGTTAAAACCACTGATTTTAAGTAGCCATTCTAGGGGACATTTGAGAGTAGTAGCCATGCCAGACTTGAAAGATGATAACTATGCAGAAGTTACCAAAACAAAAATATTCGTTGAAAATAATTTCAGCGGCGAAACCATGCGGGTTTCCCGGGAAGCTGTACATAGATATTATGGATGATGACAAAGCCAGATTATTTCTTCCCCTGTTGTTTGTACATTTCGATTAGTTCTTTAACAGTTGTTGCATCTTCGGCGCGCTTGTCTGAACCTCTAAATGAGACTAAACGAGGAAATCTTAGAGCATAGCCTGGTTCACCATCGCTTTTACCCGCTGTATGAACGGGAGAACGTGTGATCTCATCTGCTAGAACTTCTATTACTATTTCCGGCTTTATCCAAACGGATGGAATTATTGATGAACTAACACGCGCTGGTTTGTGATCAATCTTTATTTTATCTGCTCTTTTGTGAACTTCTCGCCACTCATCATCTGTTAAACCTGTTCCAATTTTGGAAACTGTAACAAACATATCCCGTTTTTCATCATAAAGACCAACTAATAATGCGCCTGCTCCAAATTCCGCTCTTTTCCCCCGCCCAAAAATATATCCAAGAATTACAGTATCTATTGTATCGTGAAGTTCGCCGGCACTATGCCTTTTTAATTTTACCCAGTTAAAATTACGCCCTCCCGCCTCGTATTTACTGTCGATTTTTTTAACAACTACCCCCTCAAGTCCTTTGGAAATTGCGTCATCTAACATTAGCCCCAATTCTTTAGGATCTGAAATCGTTTGAGTTTTTGAGGGAATCAGGATGTCGTCTTCCTTAACGGTTTCTTTTAAAATCTTTATTCTATCTTTTAACGGCTTATCAATTAGAGACTCTCCATTTTTAAAAAGAATGTCAAAAACGAAAGCTTTAAGAGGCAATTTTTTAGCCATGTCTGAAATGTTGTGCTTGCGTCTTCTTTTGGTTGTCTCCTGAAAAGGCAAAAACTCTTCCGATTCCGGATTATAAGCTAATGCCTCTGTATCTAAAATTGCGGTTTCCGCTTTGACTTGCTTTAAAGTTCCGGTAATCAGCTCCGGGAACATATGGGTCATATTCTCAAGGTTTCTGGAGAACATGGAAACCTTATCGTGGTCCTTATGGATTTCTACTCTAAATCCATCATATTTATACTGGACATCAACTATGCCCATCTTTTCAATGGCTTTCTCGGGCGTTGGAAGACGTTCGCATAGTTCTGACCTAATTGGTTTACCAATAATTACTTTTAATTTTTCAACTGCCGGTAATCCATGCGCCCATAATATTTTTGCAATTAGGCCAAGATCCGAGGTCCGATTATATGCTCCCTCTAGAACTTTTCTTTTCGTTTTATTTCCTAATTTCGCCGTAGCAAGAGCGTCCAAAATTGTCGGATCTCCAATTCCCAGCCTCAAATTGCCTAGAGGAATTCTAACCAAGTGTTTGGCGCAAACAGAATCTACTTTTTTAAGAAGATCTGTTAGCATATTTTGCTTTTTTTCAACACTTCCATGCCCGCCAGTTCTAGCAATTTTTGTTAGAACTTCAAAAACATCCCCCACGCTTAACTTTGAACTTTGCCCGCTTCGCTGCGAGGCGAGAACTTTGAACTTTGAACTAAGCTGCTCCGCAGCTTTTCCCATGTCTCCCAACTTCCCATAAAGTTTTAAAACATCCTCTTTTGTAGATCCGAATGCCATTGCAACTGCTTGGGCGACGTTTTTTTCCGCCATGCCAATCTCAATTGGCTCAAAAAAAGGAGCAATCCTGCCTTGAGTTAAGTAGACAATCTTTTCTATTTCGTCTTTTGATGATTTTTTAAAAAGATCAGACAGAATATCTATTAAAGTAAGGCGGGATGAAGTCTGTTCCAATTTCTCAAAATATTCACAAAGCTTACTAAATTGCATATTAAACAAATATTTAAATTTCCATTAACTGATCATATAAATCTTTCGTACTTTGTTCATAGTATTTATATAGTCTTTGCGTTAACTCCTCTCCTCTAGTTGTATTAACAACTTGTTTACCGTCAACATCTTCTATTATTCCTAATATTTTGGGCTTGCTTGTTACTCTTCTACTTTTTGTATCTATTTGTCCAAATCCAATCGCCAGCTTAGCTCTCGGCTCTAAGCCTACAACACCACCCATAAAAGGGATATAAAAATAACCATTTGCCCGCAACCTATTAACAGCCTCTGTTTGTTCATCTGTTAACTGATCTATGCCTTCCGGTTTATAAAGATCTTTATGCCTTGGCGTGCTGCCCATAAACCGATGCTCTACCCCCGACAAAAGCACTTTTTCTAAATTTAATTGTTCGGGTACACGTTCTTTTTCATTTATTACAGTTGTTTCCTGATTCTGTTTAATTTCCATATATCTAATTCTACCCGTATTACCTTAAGCCATTACGTATTTTGCGCCTTTGGTAATACCTTGCTTCTTTACAATGCCGGCCTTTACCAAACTTTTCAAATCGTTTAAAATGGTGTCTTCGGAAACCATAGGAAACAATATACCAAAACCTCTGTTTTGTAAATAGCCTGTCTTTTGAATATATTCTACAATTTTAAGCTGCCGGTCTGTTAGCAATAAAGGACGCCCTCCTAATTTTTCTTTAAGGCGGCCGTCAACCGATATTTTTTCAACTCTCTCTTTTATTTTGGAAAGCTCAATAGATAATCCTTGAGTAAAATATTCAAGCCAAAAAGTTAAATCTCCATCTTTTTTTGCAACGCTTTGCAAAGCTTCATAATAACCATAAGCGTCAGAATCAAAATATTCTTCTAAAGAAAAGAAGTGTCGAATATCGTATCCCTCTAAAAACAGAATCAAAGTTGACAAAGCTCTTGCTACCCTACCGTTTCCGTCTAAAAATGGATGAATTCGAACTAGCTCATAATGAACAACTCCGCTTTTCAAAACTGGATGAATATCTTGTTCCTTTGAGTTATTAATAAATACCAATAAATCTTTTAATTGATAAGGGATAGCTAGAGAGACAGGCGGTCTAAATGATACTTCTCCCGTTTTGCTATTCTTAACAACAACCTGCGTTTTCCTAAATACTCCAGCGTTTTCTTCGGGCAAAATTTTATTCACAGTTATCTTATGCATTTTTTTAATTATCTCTTCGTCAACTTTCAACTTTCCACTTTCAACTTTCCACTCGTTAACATAGTCCATTGCTTTCCTATAATTTATTACCTCTTGTATATCTCTCTCTCGAGCGATAACATCCTGACCTGCCAACACTTTTTCCGCCTGAGATAAATTTAGCTCATTTCCTTCGATACGAGTCCCAAAGTGGACGGTTCTAATCATGGCTTCGTCTCTGAATTTTTTTTCGTAATACGGAAGAAGCGGCGCATGGTCAATTACCTGTTTACTAGCTTCAATAATACCGATATTTTTAAGAATTTTATTTGTGATAGTGAACTTTGGTGTATACATACTAATGTATGCGAATTTAAATACTGCGAATGAATGCAAATACGGATATTCAATTTAGTCTTTTACATCTGAATTTAATATCCTCTTATAGATAAGCTTTTGAGCTCTAAAATTAACTAATATTCCTAATCTTATTTTCTTTACTTTTAAATAAGAGCGCACTTGTCTAAAATGAATCGGAAGTAGCATTGGAACTGTTTTTAATTCTAAAATAATCTTATCTTCAATTAAAAAATCAAGAAAATACTTTCCGATTTTATTACCACCAAATATTATATTTGCTTTTAATTCTTTGTCAAATTTAATTTTATTTTCTATTAATAAACTTTCTATTGCTCGTTGATAGTACTTCTCCTCAAAACTACTCCCCAGCCTATTATGAACACTAAACAAAAACCCCATTATTTTATAACTTAATTTCGGATATACCACATCTTCCATAGATTTATTCGTATTTATTCGCACTATTTCATATTAGCATACATTCGCATGTGATATAATCTCCGCATGGCAAGTAAAACCAAAAAAGCTAAAAATAAGAAATTAACGATCGAGGTTATTCGCCAAATGCTTACACTTTCAAC
>Ga0209541_10006969_pt1 | contig 19101 bp, 20 predicted proteins | sample RifCSPlowO2_01_FD_184027 | JGI IMG/M metagenome (GOLD analysis project Ga0209541, IMG submission 184027) | Groundwater microbial communities from Rifle, Colorado - Rifle CSP2_plank lowO2_0.1 (SPAdes) (version 2) | ecosystem: Environmental > Aquatic > Deep subsurface > Groundwater | place... | reverse complement strand
AAAAAGAATATTTCCCTTCAGTTTGAAAAATGAATAGCATTCCCGAAGTGGATTCTAAAGATGAACGATACATTAAACCTTTTGTAAGTTCAGCTTGCGTTTTGGCTAATTCTACGTTGAAACAATTTTCTTTGATGCAAACTTGTGAGCTATTTGGTTTAAAAATAAATAATATGAGAATTATAATTACAATAACTAATGTAATTATTGCAAGGGCGGATATTCTCTTTTTTTTCATTAAATTCTAATAATGCTGAACTCTTTAAAACTTTGATAAGATTCTGGTTTTTCTTCTACACTCCTTATGTGAGCATGTTGGGGACCTTTTTTGCATATGAGTTCCATTTTAGCCACTTTTTCCATGTCACCTTCAAGAAATATTTCAACACGACCGTCTTCAAGATTCCTGATGTAACCTTTCACACCATTTTGGTCGGCATTTTCTTTTATAAACTGCCTAAAGAATATCCCTTGCACTGTTCCGGTAATATATAGCCTCAATGATTTTTTCATAATTATAAATATAAAAGGAGGTTAATATATTTTACTCTTCTCTCTTTGCCGCATTTTCTTCTTTTGCCTTCTCTAATGCTTCTTTTCTTGCTGTTCTGGCTAAAAATGACTCATCGACAAGTTTTATGTGAGGTATCATCTTCCAGTCTCTACCTAAAAGCTTTGCAGCCTGTTTATCAACAGATATTGGCAGGCCTGCTAAAATCATGCCTTGTACAGAAGCATCAATAATTGCGAAATTAGGCATCTTACAGAGCAAAATATCGTGAATGGAGTACTTTATAGGCCATTTTCTTATTTTGCTTTTCTTTAAAGAGAAAAATCCAGCATAATATTGAGAAGGGAATGCTCCAAGCATATTTGTCAATGAATCAACAATTTCTGTTTCAATATCATCTTTCAGTACGGGAAGAGAGATAACGCAACTATCCATAAGTATTTTTGGATACATTATTTCTTCAAATTTAAGAAAGTTGTCATTAATTATTTCTTGAGATTCTGTATTATTCAAGTCAATTAATCCAATTGAATACTTTTCTGCAAGGTCATGATACCCCGAAGATTCAAATAGTTCTGTAGTATCTTTGCCGTCTGTTCCTTCTGCTATGAATATTTCTGAGACAGGATTTTTGTTTTCTACGCAAAATTTTAAAACAGCTTCAGTGAAGGCAATTGGGGTATAGGAGCTCTCATCTTTTATATAAGGTTTTAAGATTATTTTATCGTATTTTTTTAGCTCATTGGGAACTTTTAATAAATTAAGAAGACGTGGAATAGATTCTTCATAGGAACTAAATTTTATTGATGCGCCTTTTGTCATGAATCTCAACTACCTCTAGGGTTTTTAATCATTATTGTGTTATAATTAGAGCTTTCCAGAATCTTCACGACGGTCTAATTCGTTGTTTAGAATTGCTACAATTTGAGAGGCGAAGTAGGTGCGTTTGCCTACTGTTATTGGAGTGCATGTCTGTTTTAGACGTTTTAATTCTTTTCCTGGAAGACCTTTATGGTCTCCGAGAATAAAAATGGGGCTCTCTTTTATTTCTGCTTCTCTAATATCTTCACCTTTGGGGTCAAGAATATAGATGTTTCTTCCTTGACTTTTAAGTTCTTTGACCACTTCTAAAAAACCTTTTTTTTCTATCCAATAGCCTGGAAAAACTTCGGTTTTTACTCCATCTTTAGATTTATAGAGAATTTTCTTTAATATTGAACTAACGTCTTTTTTTGCCAGATAGATTTTGTCTACACCTGTTTCCCCAGCTAATACTGGCTGCATTTCTATGTGTTTTGAAGGGTCTGGGGGGCCTGCAAAACATAGATGAAGTTTTGTATCAGAACGGATTTTGTGACTTAGGAAAAATGCTGCAATTATAACGTGGATGGCAATGTCTATTCTTCCTGCTTTTTGCAAGTCATCTGTTGAAAAATTGCCTAATGTGGGGGCTGTTCTTGAATAGTAGACTATTTCTCTCATTTTGAAACATCCTCTATTTTTAATCCTCTAATTCGTTCAAAATGCTTTGAATTATTAGTAATAATACTCTCGTTATTTACAATCGCGATGGAAGCAATCATAATATCTGGCAATTCAATTAATTCCCCATTTGATTTTAATTCTTCAAATATATCAGCTGCCTTCTTAGAAGAGTCTAAATTAAAATCTAAAATTTTAAAGTTATTTAAAAATTCTAATACATTAAGTTTATCCATTTTAGATAGTTTAGGAATACCTTTTAATAATTCAAAACAATTGATTGAAGTAGTAGATAAATTTTTTTCTTTTGTTCTGAGACCTTCTATTAAGTGAATTGTTTTTAAATCATTTCTTAAAAAATTAATCAAAACATCCGAATCTAAACAAACCATTATTTAAATCTCCTCGAGGGTGTCTTTCTTTCTTCATAAATCTCTTTCTTAATCTTATTTGCTTCGTCGTTAGTTAGTGCTCCTGCAAATTTCATCAGATTATCTTTACTTCTCTCAAAGGTTAATTCTATAATTACTTCTGAAAACGACCTTTCATTTTTAATTTTTTTTAGTTGGCCATATGCTTCATCTGAAACAGATATTACTTTAGTCATACATGCATACATGCATACAGGTATATAAACCTTGCTGTTTGAAATAAATGACGAAAAGATTAGAAATAAAGATAAAAAACTAAGGAAGACGATAAAAGTTAAATCCGAAAAGTATTTAAAATAAAACTGATTAAATTAATTATGAAAAGAGGGATATTTTTCCTGAGCATTCTGGTTTTTGTATTTCTTATTAATAATTCCGTTGCGCAGCAAAATGCAACAATGGTTGTTGAGGCAAATATACTTGCTGATAAAACGGTTGAAACGATTAGTATTGAAGTCTCGGATTATGTATTTCTGGGTAATGTGAGCAAGGGAGAAAAAAGTGAAGACTTTAAAATTGAAATAAACAATACTGGAACAGTAAATATAACTATTACGCCACAGTTGAAAAACCCATCTAATGTGATATTTAGAAATTTATTTTTTAAAGATAGAACAGGAGATAATCGCTCCGAATTTTATAAGATCGGAGATTATAGCTTTGATATAGAAAAGCCATCTTCGAGCAGTAAAAGAAAAGGATGGTGTTATATGTGGTTAGATTTGGAGAATTTTGGTGGACAGATAGAATCTGATTTGATTGGCGAACAAGAAGAAATTATATTTGTTGCTCTTCCTCAAAGTTAAGATAGATGAAAGGAAAAATTATTATTGTATTAGTTACTGTTCTTTTTTTAGATTTGGCTAGTGCAATAAGTATTTCTATTTCTCCTCCGACTATTAATTTAATTGGCAAGGTAGATGAAAAAGTTTGTGCACAATTTCGTATTTCTTCTGATAAAGTTGTTTATTTTAGCATTGAAAATTTATGGTCGATTAAAGCGAAGGATAATTAGTTTAATGATTATAATTTAAGTTCTGAGGAAATTTTAGTAGAATCTTATTATCCCAAGGAAATTGGAGTGTATTCTAAAGAGGAAATTAACTTTTGTGTTAGAGCTAAGAATGCCGGAACATATAGGGGGATAGTTTTATTCAAATCAAGTGAGGGGACTGGAGCTATTGGGACATTGGTTAGGTTTAAAGTAATTGATGAGGGTGAGAATTTTTTTAGAGAATATTTGGCTGTTGGGCTTATGGCTCTTAATTCGCTTTTGCTGATGACTCTGCTTTTTTTAGTTATGTTTAAGAGATGACTTGGAAGAGAGGAATAATGAGTAAATATAAAGCATAGATAAGATTTCTAATCCTAACAAACCATTATTAAATTGAGGATAATTATTATCTGTAATCCGATACTTATTATTAAAAATAAGCAAAAAAGTTATAATTTATAGACTTTTCTATATTCTTCACGACGAGTTATATACTTACAATAGCGACTTATGCTTGGAGATACCCTTTTTTAAATAGTAGTTCTGCATTTAATATACCTCCCCCTGCAGCTCCCCTAATTGTATTATGTGAAAGTCCGACAAAACGCAAATCTAAGACATTACATTTCCTTAATCTCCCAACGCTAACAGCCATACCTTTGTCAGCACCCCTATCTTTTCTTGGTTGGGGCCTATCAATTTCTTCCCGATAAATAATTGGTTGAGTAGGTGCCTGGGGCAAGTTTAATTTTTGAGGAACAGAAGTAAATGAATTCCAAATTGAGATTACTTCTTCTAATGAAGAGGGTTTTCTGCCTTCAAAACCTAAGCTTACGCAAGCCATATGACCATCAATGACTGGAACTCGATTACAGTGTGCAGAAATAGAAAGACTTGAGCAGGGAATAATTTTTCCATTAATTAAATTTCCAAGTATCTTTTTTGGCTCATCTTCTGTTTTTTGTTCTTCATTGGAGATATAAGGGATTATATTTTCAATTATGTCTAAAGAGGCAACGCCGGGATAGCCTGCACCTGAAACTGCCTGCATTGTTGTGACAATCAATTTGTTTATATTAAATCCATCATTCATTAGGGCATAGACTGGAGTAAGATAGCTTTGTATTGAACAATTTGGCTTTACGACTATAAATCCGCTATTCCATCCTCTCCTGATTTTTTGACTAGGGATTATGTCTGTATGAGAAGAATTAATTTCAGGTATTATCATTGGGACATCTTCAGTAGTTCTATGTGCAGAAGAATTGGAAATAACTGGAATTCCTAAAGAGGCATATTTATTCTCTAAATTCATTGTATCTTGTTTATTTAATTCTAAAGCAGAAAAGACAGAAGAACATTCTTTTACAACTGAATCAACGTCGTTTGCATCCCTTACTGTTAAATTTCTTGCATGGGGGGGTATGTCTCTATCAATGTGCCATCTTCCAGCAACTGCATTTTCATATGATTTTCCAGCGCTGTTTGGCGAGGCAGCAACACTTGTTAGTTTAAACCAAGGATGATTTTCTAATAGTGAGACATACCTTTGCCCAACCATCCCTGTTGCGCCCAAAATTCCAACATCTATCTTTCTTTCCATGTTTTTATTTTTTAAAAAGAGTATAAAAATATTTAGGGGATAAAGTGAGATGATTAACTTGGGATTGGAAAGAGCAGCTTCATTGCTAAAACAAATAGAAGAACCATAATTAAAAATACAACAACCTGCTCTGGGCTGATTGTGAATCTGCTTTTATATTCTTCATTATACCTTGTTAACCCGCCGAAAGAGCCGGGCATGTGTATTTTTCCATCGCCTGCCATGATTTTTAAAAATCAAGTTGATTTAAAAAACTATCTATTTCTTGTAATTACTTACTTTTATGAAGTTGCTGACGCCAACCCTCAATAGCCCTACAGCACCCATCGAGAAGATAATTATCTGGATACTGGTTTTATCGTTAATAAAGTTTAGTTAATATGGATAAGTTCTTGGTTTTTACTTTAGAAAGTTAAGCTCTGTCTATTCCTTAAACTATCAAGCAGTTTCTTCTTATCTCTTCCTCGAACATCTTTGCCCCAGAGGACAAAAATTCTGTTGATTTTACTCCAGTATTTTTTGGGGGCAATTTTTGTCATTTCTAGTTCAGTTTGATGCGGGTTTTTTGTGTGAACTATGCCTAAGACATTTAATAGACGGAAGCAGTGGGTGTCTATAGTTATGCTATCTTTTTTATGAACTTCACTTAAAACAAGATTAGCTGTTTTTCTGCCTACTCCTGGAAGTCTTATTAATTCTTCTATACTGGTTGGTATTTTTCCCTTGAATTCTGAGACGAGCATTTTTGCACAGGCGATAACATTTTTTGCTTTGGTTTTGTTGTAATTTAATCCTCGAAATATTTTATAGACTTGCGAATATTTTGCCTTAGAAAGTGAGATTAATGAGAGATATTTTTTGAATAATTGATTGGCTATTTTTATTGTGGTTTCATCTCTTGATTGGGCAGACATTATTGTTGTAATCAGAACTTGCCAGTCTTTTTTCAATCCTTCTGCAGCTAGTCTCCTCTCTGACTTGCCGTATTTCTTTTCTGCTTTCTTGAAGAGCTTAATGAATTGTTTTGTTTTATCCATTTTCCTTAGTTTTGTTCTATTACTGAAACAATATTCGCAATCAAACTTGCTAATAATCCAAAAGCACTGATTAATAGCCCGGGTATATCTAACGCGTTTAATCTTATTAAAACAACTGCGAAATAAACAAAGATTACAAAATTAATTATCTGGGAAAATAAAGTCAAAGCATCTCCAACTTTCATCTTAATTTGTTAATGCTCTGATTATCCCATAGATTAATAAGCCAAGAGCAATAAATCCAATTGTCCATGCAATTATTTGTAGGGTCTCCAGGGTTTTTTTAGATACTTTCATGAAAATAATAGACATTGAGATTATTTATAGTTTATCTTTGAGTTGAAGGATATTTTTTATAAAATCAAAAGCACGATGCGCTACCACGGCATAAGCCGTGATTTGACGAGGCGCTCGTGCTTTGGATGCAAGAGAAATCTTTCAAGGGATTTCTCTGCACAGAGATTTGCGAAATTTTGAGCAAATCTCTTGTGCTCAAGATGCTAAGGGGTTGTCTAAAAAGTCAAAAACGGCATCATTATAGGCATTATAATCTATTGCTAAAAATGAGATGAAGATTTTTATTAATAGACGAGTAAACTTTTTTTATCGAGCAAATGAGAATGTTTTAAGCCCATTGTAGATTAAACATCATCCCCTATTTTAAAAAGACTTTTTGGACAGCCCCTTTTCGTCAAGCATCTTGACATAAAAAACCCAATCGCAGCAGAGCTGGCAGGGTTTGACACCCAGTTTGAGCAATTAAAATCCTCTTGACTGATCTAATAGGAAGCTAGTTACATCTCTTCTATAATCCTCTTCTTTTTCGTCTATGTCTGCATTATCAAAATCTGATAAAGAATAAACCTTTATTTTCCCATCCCATACTCTTGGTGAACCTTCAATAGAAAAACCTGTTTTTGTTCTTGATGAGAATGTGCCGCTATGTCTTTCAACACAATGAGCCCTGCCAATATCTAATGGTGCATGGGGCATATAATCAGTCGAGAGTAATTCTTCTTGAGGCCCATTTTTATATTCTTTTGAAACCATAATGTCAATAATTTTAATTATTATTTAAAGATTACTATTTTCCAAAATATAATTTTGTAGATGTTCTATGCAAAATCTTTAAAACCTCCTTATTTCTCAGTATTATATGGCTGAAATTGATATAAAAGCAATAGAGAATAAATGGAGAAAATACTGGGAAGATAATAAGATATATTCTTTTAATAAAAAATCAAAGAAGAAAATCTATTCAATAGATACGCCTCCGCCAACTGTATCTGGAGAGATGCATATTGGGCATGCTTGTTCATATTCACAGCAGGACTTTATTGCTCGTTTTAAGAGAATGTCTGGATTTGAAGTATTTTATCCATTTGGAACAGACGATAATGGACTGCCAACTGAAAGACTAGTTGAGAAGAAAAAAAATGTTAAAGCTAAAGAAATGCCGAGAAATGAATTTGTTAAGTTGTGCTTGGATTTTCTGAAAGAAGAATTGCCAAAATTCAGGCAGGATTGGAAAAACATTGGAATAAGCTGTGATTTTGATATTCTTTATTCTACGATTGATGCTCATTCAAGGAAAATATCTCAATGGTCTTTTCTTGATTTGTATAAAAAAGAGAGAGCTTATCAAAAAGATGCGCCTGCAATGTGGTGTCCCGAATGCAAAACCGGAGTTGCACAGGTAGAAGTCCAAGATAAGGAAATGGATTCAACATTTAATGATATTGTATTTAAAGTTGGCAAAGAAGATTTAATTATTGCTACGACAAGACCAGAATTACTTCCTGCCTGCGTTGCAATATTTTATCATCCTAACGATAAAAGATATAAAAAATATCTTGGAAAGAAAGCTAAAGTTCCACTTTTTGATATTGAAGTTCCAATAATGGAAGACCAAAGAGTTGACCCGCAAAAAGGAACAGGGATAGTAATGTGCTGCACATTTGGAGACCAGACAGATATGGAATGGCAGAAGGCCTATAATTTGCCAATAAAAACAGCAATCTCGGGGGATGGAAAGATGACCGAACTGGCAGGAAAATATAAAGGGATTGTAATAAAAGGAGCAAGGAAAGAAATTATTAAAGATTTGAAGGAGAATAAATTGTTATTGAATCAAAAGCCAATAAAACATATGGTTAATACGCATGAAAGATGCGGGACTGAAATTGAATTTATCAAGAGCAAACAATGGTTCATTAGATATCTTGATTTAAAAAAAGAGCTGATAAAATGGGGAGGAGAGATAAAATGGCATCCGGATTATATGAAACATAGATTTGATAATTGGGTCAATGGATTGCAGTGGGATTGGCTAATATCAAACCAAAGATATTTTGGAATTGCTTTTCCTGTTTGGTATTGTAAAAAATGCAAGGAAGTTATTATTGCTAAAGAAGAGGATTTGCCTGTTGACCCGATGAAAGATAAACCGCCTGTGAAAGAATGCCCTAAATGCAAGTCTAAAGAATTTGTTGGAGAAAAAGATGTTCTGAATACTTGGTTTACTTCATCTATGACTCCGCAGATTTCTACAGGATTGATGGATGAAGAAACAAGAAAGAAATTATTTCCAATGGATTTAAGGCCGCAGGCCCATGATATTATTACATTCTGGCTTTTCAATACACTTGTAAAATCAAGATTGCATTTTAATAAAAATCCCTGGAAAGAAACAATAATTTTTGGCTTCGTTACATTGCAAGGAGAGAAAATGTCAAAGTCTAAGGGAAATATTATTAGGCCACAGGAAGTAATGGAAAAATATGGTGCTGATGCAATTAGATATTGGGCAGCTACTTCAAAATTAGGAGAAGATTTTGATTATCAAGAGAAAGATGTTTTAACAGGGAAAAAATTCATTATAAAAATATTAAATGCTGCAAATTTTATTTTCACAAATCTTAAATATCAAGATAAAATGCCAAAACTTGAAGAGACAGACGCATTATTTTTAATGCAATTGAATAAATTAATTGATTCAGCAACAAAATCTTTTGAGGATTATAATTATTTCAAAGCAAAATCCGAAACAGATGGATTTTTCTGGAAAGTTTTTGCTGATAACTATTTAGAGATTGTTAAGAATAGAGTTTATAATGGAAATGACGAAGAGAAAGCTTCTGCATCTTATGCGCTCTATTCCGCTTTTCTTAACATTGCAAAACTCATGGCACCAATTACACCGTATATAACTGAAGAATTATATCAAACGCATTTTAAGAAATATGAGGGGGAGAAATCAATTCATATTTCTGATTGGCCAAAGCAGATAAAGACAGAGGAGATTAAGGAGGATGAAAAGAAATGGAATACGCTTATTGAGACAATTGGGAAAGTTAGGCAGGCAAAGTCTGAAGGAAAGAAAGCTATGAATTTTCCAATTAACTTAACACTTCCAAAAGAAACTAAAAATATTCTTAAGAATTGCTTATCTGATTTAAAGGCAGTTTGCTGTGCGAAGGAGATTAAGGATGGAGAATTTAAGGTTGAGTTTATTTGAAGATTTAAAAACAAAAAAACAATAAATATATTTTATATTCATACAAAAATAAATATTGATTAAATAATTAAATTAGTAAAAATAATATTTTTTATGACAGAAGAAAAAGTGCATGGAGATTATTTTATGGGTGTATATTATATACTTGAAGATTATGCTGATACTGTAAAAAAAATGACTGAGGTTACTAGGGCTTCTGAAGAATCAGTTATAAATGGATTTGAAGCACTCGAATCTAAGGGACTAATTAATATAATTCGTAAAGATAAAGCAATAGAAAGAATAGAAGTTATAGATGAAGGTTATAAATTATATTCTACGGGTTATTGACTTTTACTATTGAACATAATTAATATTGATAAATTTCTCGACGTCTTTCCAGTGAGCAACGAAGAGGTCGTCTGAGGAAACGTGGCCGAAATAATGCTCTATGAACATTGCTTTTTTTAAGAGGGGAAACATCTCTTTTGAATGTTTTATTGCAACAGTTTTATCGTTTGGGTCGTGCATTATTAAAACTGGAGTGGTTTCAAGAAGGGGGAGATAATAATCTGGTTTTGTCTCTATGAATTTCCCTATAGCTTCGGCAATGCTGTCAAAGTCATAGTTATAACAATTATTGTATGCTCTTTTTACGAATTGAGTAAGTTTAACTAAATCCTGTTCATCTCCGAGAGAGTTATGCTTTTCGAAATCCCAGACAGGGGATGTTAGAATTACATGGGTAAACTTCTGAGTTTTTGCTGCTAGACCGCAGCCAATTGCACCTCCGAAACTGCCGGCTAGCAAAATCTTTCTTCTTATTATAAATTTCTTTTTCTTTCCATCCCAAAGACTTCTTGCAACGCCCTTTTCTAATGCTGTTAAAAATTCTTCTAAATCGTAAATTGGGTTTTTTGAGAGAAATACACCCTTGCTTTGATAGCTTCCGCGATATCTTGGTACAAAAACGTGATATCCTTTTTCATAGAAGAATTTAATTAAATCAGAGAAGTCGTTGTTGCTTGGAAATCCTGGAAGAATTATTACAGCGTCTGCTTTTTCATCCTGAAGGACGAAATCAAAAAATGTGCCCTTGAAAAATGATTTTAGTATGTAAGTTTTCATGATATTTAATAGAATTTAAAATTTATAATGATTGTGGTTTATCGTATCTGCTAACAATCCTTAGGTAAAATAGAATAAGCTTGATAAATTTACAGAGAATAATAACCAATTCATTATAATATCAGATAATTATCTCTTCATCTGATGCTGTGGTAGGCTTTAGTAGTTAGCGTCAGCAACTTTGATAGTGCAAGTAAGTATAAGCAATTAGAGGTTTATCCCTAAGGTTTATTAACCTGCCGCCTTTCTTTAAAAAATGGAGATTAGCGAGAAGCAAAGGGAAGAATTAGAAGAATTAGTTGATTTACTTGGGGGTATAAAGGGGAGCCATACTGAACTGGTAAGTGTTCTAATTCCAGCTGGACAGAATATTAATCTTGTACAGAGGCAGTTGGAGGCAGAGAAATCCACTGCGGCAAATATTAAATCAAAGCAAACAAGAACAGCTGTTGTAACCGCATTAGAAACAATAATAAGAAAGATGAAAGAGATTAATCAGACTCCAAAAAATGGACTTGCACTTTATTGCGGTAATGTTTCTGAAAAGGAGGGGGTGCAGGATATACAAATATGGGTTTATGAACCGCCAAAGCCACTAAATACAAGATTGTATAGGTGTGATAAGGAGTTTGTTATTGAGCCATTGAAAGAAATTCTTGAAATTTCTGAAGTTTATGCCTTGCTTGTAATAGACAGACAACAGGCGACAATGGGGCTTCTTGAAGGAAAGCAAATAAAAGTCCTGACAAAATTAACTTCGGGTGTTCCTGGGAAGGTAAGGGCTGGCGGCCAATCATCCCAGCGTTATCATCGTGTTACAGAAGGATTGGCAAAAGAATTCTTTAGAAGAGTTTCGGGAGAGATGAAGAAATTATTCTTTGATATGCCTAAATTAAAGGGGATATTGATTGGGGGACCAATGCCTACAAAAGAAGAATATCTTGAAACTGGCGACCTTGTAACAAAATTAAGAGAGAAAGTAATTGCTCTTAAGGACATTGGATATGTTGATGAACATGGACTTGAACTATTAGTTGAGCAGTCTGAAAATGATATTGCTGAACAAGAATTAATAAAAGAGAAAGAGATAATCAGAAAATTCTTTGAAATATTGGGGAAGCAAAGGGAAAAGGCAGCCTATGGGCTTGAAAGAGTGCGTCTTGCTCTTGAGAGGGGTGCAGTCAATATCTTGCTTCTTTCAAAAAGTGTCCCTAAAGAGCAAAAACAAGAATTAGAAAAAATGGCTGAGAACATTGGGGCAGAAGTGACGATAATATCGCAGGAGAATCAGGACGGAGAACAATTTTTTAATATTACTAAGGGAATTGGGGCAATACTTAGATTTGCTTTAGAATAATTTTATGTTACTCGGTAACGAAATATTTATGCACTTAGTTACATAATATTTATATACTCAGTAACATAAGTATAAATATGAAATATGAAGATCACATCAAGGCGTACGAGGAACATAGAGATAGTATAAACTGGGCAATTGATAGGGGTTTGATAAAATCTCAAAGGATTATTAGCATACATTCCTCAAGGGCGCTTATCGAGTTGGTCTCTGCATATTTACATAAAGAGGAGTTGATAAAATCAGGCTTTCAAATTAATCATCGCTGGTTTAAAACAGAGAAAGTTAAAGAGAGGTTTCCTGATTTTCCGAACAAAACAGAAATTATTGCTGGTATAATAGAAATTGAATTAAAATCCGAAAATCTTATTTATGGTGCACAAAAAAAAGAAGAAGAGATAAAAGAGTTTTTAAAGAAGTATAATAGTACAGAGAAAAAAATATTAAATCTATTGGAGATAGATAATGAAGCAAAAACAGAATAAGTTAATCTCATTGGCATTAGACTTCGTGTCTTTCTTAAAAGAGCAGGAAGTGAGTTTAGATAAAACGATACTATTTGGCTCTGTTGTTAGTGAAAACTTTGATAAAGAAAGCGACATCGATATTTTTATTGAAAGTGAAGAAAAAGAAGAAAAGCTAATAAAATTATTGGGGCTCTTTGAAAAAACTAGAGGAGAGAATTGGAGATTAAAAGGAGTAGGCAACCGAATTTCTTTAAAAATTGGAAGATTAAAAGATTGGCCTAAATTAAGAAGAAGTATTCAAGGAGAGGGCATCTTAATTTATTCCAGATATAATGAGATACCTGAAGAGGCTGAAAATTATGTTATATATGTATTAAAGTTTGATAAATTAAATAGAGCTAAGAAAGTAAGCGTTTGGAGAAAACTTTATGGTTATACTCAAAAAATAAAATCTAAAAAGTATTCTAAAGAAGGGATAGTAAAAATGCTCAAGGGAAGAAGAATAGAAAAAAATATCCTTACAATCCCTGCAAATAAATCAAAAAAATTTAGTGATTTTTTGAATATGAATAAGATAGGATATAAATTAATTGAGATATGGGCTGATTCTTTTGCCCTGGCTAAGCAATAAACTCTTTTTTTAAATGATTACTTGAATTACAAAGGATAATAAACAATTTAAAGCTATTCTGTTAAAGAATTATATGGAAAAAAAGAGAAAACAGGAAGAATTGGAACTGGAGGCAAAGAATTTCTTCAACCATATAAAGAAAGAGATAATTGATGCGACTAGAACAGGAGAGCATGTTGTTCATGTGTCTTTTCCTAAACTTTCTCAATTTTCACCTAACCTTGCAGACAATATAATTGAAATGCCTGAAGAGACAATTGCTTTGCTTGAAAATGAACTTGAACAATCTGGGCTTATAAAAACGCCGAGAGTGAGGATGATAGACATGCCCCAATCTACTTTTGTAAAAATTAGAAATATAAGGGCAAAGCATCTTGACCAGTTTCTTTGGATAGAAGGCATAATAAGGCAGTCGTCTGATGTTAAACCTCAAGTTGTAAATGCAAGATTTGAATGCCCGAGCTGCGGGGCAATTTTATCTGTTCTTCAAATAGATAGGAAGTTTAGAGAGCCAACAAGATGCTCATGCAACTGGAAAGGAAATTTTAAGTTATTATCGAAAGAGATGGTTGATGTTCAGAGATTGGTTATTGAAGAATCTCCAGACTCGTTGGATGGAGGAGAACAGCCAAGAAGACTGACTGTTTTTTTGAAAGAAGATTTGGTTGACCCTAAAATGGAAAAACATAGCACTCCCGGGAGCAAGATAAGAATTTTTGGTGTATTAAAAGAAGTCCCTGTTCCTTTGCCTACAGGTATTTCAACAAGGTTTGATATTGCTTTAGATGCAAATAATACGATTGCTTTAGAAGAATCTTTTGATGAACTTGAGATTAATGATGAAGATATAAAAGAAATATTGGAATTGGCTGCTAATCCAAACGTGTTTAAAAAATTATCACAAAGCATTGCTCCAAGCGTATATGGATTTGAAAGAATAAAGGAATCTCTTCTTTTGCAGATATTCGGCGGAGTTAAGAAAAAGAAATCCGACGGGGGTTCTACAAGAGGAGATATACACGTTTTGCTTGTGGGAGATCCTGGAGTCGCTAAGTCTGTAATGTTAAAATTTATATCGAGTATTGCACCTAAGGGAAGATATGTTTCTGGAAAGGCGGCTACTGGTGCGGGTCTTTGTGTATCACCAAATAGTTTAGTGATGACAAACCCCGGGGGAATGCAATCAATAGAAAATTTAGTTGAAAATAGACTTGAGAGGGGCAGAGAATATTCTTTAGGTGTTTGGAAAAAAGATGATATTAAAGATGTTAAAATCCAAAGTTTATCTGATGATTTGAAGATACAGTCAAAATATCCTAAATCTATATGGAAATTAAAGAGCCCGCAAAGTGTGTATAATATTAAGTTATCAAGCGGCAAAAAAATTGAACTCACTGGAAATACGATGCTCTTATCTCTTTTGAATGGGAAAACAGAATGGAAAAAGAGCATGAAAATAAAAATTGGAGATTATATTGCTACTCCAAGAAATCTAATCGGAGGAGAAGAAAGAGAGTCTTATACAGTTGATTTAATAAAGTCGAATCCAGTTGTTCATGGTATAAAACCGTTCATTAAACAAATAATGGAGAAATTAAAAGAAAAATATAGTTCTTTAAGAATCGCTTCTGAAAAATTAAACATAAGAGAGAATCAGTTGTATCATCATTGGGTAAATAAAAATGCTCGCGGAAATATAAAATTAAGAGACTTGAAGAAAATAGCCGAAGAGGCGAATATTAATTGGAAGGAAAATGTAAATCTTGTCAGCTTGTATAATGGCAAAAATCATAAAATCCCAAAATATCTTGATAGGGATGTTTTATATTTAGCTGGGCTTATTGCGGGCGATGGAGATATAGGTGAATCGAAAAGTAAATCTTATTCTGTTAGATTATCAAACTCTAATGAGGAGATACAAAATAAATACGGGGAGATATTGAAAGAAAAATTTGGGCTTAGATATGATGTTCAAAAAGGAAATGAAAAAAGACCCCAAGCAACAAGGACGTCATCTAAGTTGCTGGGAGAGATATTGATTGGTTTGGGTGTTCCTGTTTCTCCGAAATCAAATAAAAATCCCAGCCGAAGAGTGGGTCGGGGTATTTTTATACCTCCAACTGGGAACGACGACAGAGGCAGAGCCGTGCAGGTATTAAACCCAGTTGTAGGAAATAAAATTTATTTATCTAATGTATTGCTTCATCTTTCTAATGAATTATTAAGTGAATATATTGCCGGGTTGTATGATTCTGATGGTTCTGTTTATGTAAGAAAAGGAAAGGGTTCAAATTCGGTTGAATTGACTAGTTGCTCTGAAATGCTTGTTAGGCAGCTGCAATTAGCTTTGCTTCGCTTTGGAATACATGCAAAATTGAGAGAGAGGTCCCCTTCAGTTGGCAAGATTAAGGGGAAGTATAATAGATTTATTCTTGAAATATATGACCTTAGTCAGATAAGGTTATTTGCGCAACAAATACCCTTAAAGCATTCTGAGAAAAAAAGAAAGATAATGGAATTAGCTTCGAGCGAAAAATTGTCTAAGACGAATATAGACATTATTCCGGGCGCTGGACAAATAATTCGAGAAATTGCTGAGGAAAGAGGCATTAGTTTGAAAAAAATTGGGTGGCATAATAATCTCTCCAGAGGAGGATTACAAAAGATTCTTTCTAAGATTAATTTGAAAGATAAAAGAATAGAAGAACTGAAAAAATTGGCTAATAGTGATATTTTTTGGGAGAGAGTTATATCTGTTGAAGAAAATAATCCTAAATATGAATATGTTTATGATTTAACTGTTGAAGACTCGCATAACTTTGTTGTGGATGGTGTTTTAGTGCATAATACTGCGGCAGTAGTAAAAGATGAATTTTTGAAAGGATGGTCTTTAGAAGCAGGGGCAATGGTTTTGTCTAATAAGGGACTTGTAGCTATTGATGAAATAGAAAAAATGGGGGAAAATGATAGAAGCACAATGCATGAGTCTATGGAACAGCAAACTGTGACGATTTCTAAGGCAAATATTCAAGCAACTTTGCGTTCTGAAACAACTGTTTTAGCTGCGGGGAATCCAAAATTGGGGAGATTTGACCCTTATACACCAATACCACAACAGATAGATATTTCTCCTGCATTATTGAGCAGATTTGATATTATATTTATCATAAGAGACTTGCCAAATAAGATTCAAGATGAGGCCATAGCTTCACATGTTCTTGCAGAACATAAGCAAGAGGTAATTAGAGATGTGGTTGAGTCTAGATTGATGAGAAAATATATCGCCTATGCAAAACAAAAGATAAAACCTAAACTAACTGATGAAGCAATTGAAGAAATAAAAACGTTTTATGTAATGCTTAGAAATCAGTCCACGAAGGGCGATTCAGATATTAAACCTATCCCTATGACTGCAAGACAGCTTGAAGGTATAATTAGATTGTCTGAAGCGCATGCAAAACTTCATTTGAAAGATAAGGTAACAAGAGAGGATGCAAAGAGAGCGATAGAGATACTTAAGATATCCTTGTCGCAGGTAGGATATGATGAAGAGACGCAATCTTTTGATATAGATAGAATGACTACTGGAATAACCTCTTCTAAAAGGAGCAAGATAATAATATTGAAAGAGACTATATCTCAGCTTGAGTCTAAAATGGGCAAACTAATACCTATTGAAGAATTGGAGAAGGCATTGGAGAATAAGCTTACGCCCATTGAAATGGAAGAGGCAATGGAACAACTTTCAAAGATGGGAGATATTTTTAAGCCCAAGAAGGGATTTATACAGAGGATTTGACTTCTAGAATAATTGCCAGAAATCAAACAAAAACATTTAAACCCTAATTTCTAAGTTTGGGGGATGGATAATGAGAATATAAAAGAGGGCAGTGCACAACCAATTCAATCTGTTTCATCAGAGCCGATGAAAAGGAATGTTGCATTTAAATTTAGAATTGGCACGATATTGGCTGGAAAGCCGATTATAGAAGAAGAGAGATTAAAGTTTATGGAGATAAATGATAAGCGGGCTGTGAGGGTTAATATAATTGCGAATGTTATAGATAAATATATTCAAGAGGGAGAAAAAAAATATGCCACTGTTACAATAGACGATTCAACTGGGCAGATTAAGGTTAAAGCTTTTGGTGATGAAATTGTGAAACTAACTGCATTGAATCAGGGTGATACTGTAATAAGCATAGGGTTGTTGAGAATATGGAATAATGAGATATATATGACTCCTGAAATTATAAAGAAAAAAGACCCTGCTTTTTTATTAATAAGAAAACTTGAGCTTGATGCAGAAGAGCCAAAACCAATTGATAAAGAAAAGTTGTTTGAACTCAAAGATAAAATATTAGGAATGGTTAAAGAAGGAGAGAAAAACGGCGGAATAGAAATAGATAAAATAATTCTTGAGCTTAAAGAAAGACCAGATGTGATTAATAAAGAAATAAAGAAACTTTTAGAGGATGGTTCGGTTTATGAGCCAAGACCGGGAAAGTTGAGATATCTGGGGTAAGATAATTTTAATTTAAAAGATAAGAGTTTAATATTTTTTTATTGTTTCTAAAAGAAAATCAAATGTTTTTTCTGCTTGTTCTAACATAAATTGATAATAATTTTTTAATTTTCCGTCCCTTGTTTTTTCTAATGCGTTGAAGTAAGCAAGTTTATTGTCTTTATAGACAATAATTGGCGAATATCCTGCACTCATTAATACTTTATTCATAATTAATCGCCCGGTTCTGCCATTGCCATCTCTGAATGGATGAATAAACTCATATCTTCTATGAAATTCAAATGCTAATATTAAGGGATGCAGCTTATTTTTGTTATTTCTATACCAATTTAATAAGGCAGTTAATTCTTCTTGTACCTTATCTGGATGAGTTGTTTGAGAATTGCCAACAATTACTTCTTCTTTCTTAAATCCCTTAGGGTAAGTGATGTTGCCTTCCATAAACAGATCTTTTGTTAATACATAATATAGTCTTTTTATTGAGGCCAAATTGAACTTAAATGATTTTTGTAGATATTCAAAAGCTAAAATTGAATTCTTTACTTCTTTGACTTCGTTTCGGTTGTTATATTTAGTATCTCCGCTGTCTATTATTTCCCGAACTCTTTGAGAGGGTATCTTTGAGCCCTCAATATTATTTGAATTAAAAATAAATTCTTTTGCAAATTCTGTATTAATTAATTGCTCTGAATTTTTTCCTTCAATAAGATTATTTATTTTTATTGATTTTAATTCAATATTTTCTGGGAGATTCTCGCTATGTGAAATTTCCTTTTTTATTGCACCTAGAAATTTATTTCTAAATTGAAACTCTTTATTAGACAATTCATTAAGATTATCTAAAATATACTTTTCTTTGTTAATCTTAAGTGGTCCTGCTCCGATGTTTTTCTTTAGGATAAATGTCTTATTCATAAAAGATACTTTCCTTACAAAATAAAAATAACTATTTCCGTTCAATTTTTTCTCTTCGATGTAGCTCATATAATATCTAAATGATGAGGGTTTATAAATTTTACCATTTTGGCAGTAAAATAATTATATTTTATCCTCGATAAAGGTTTTATTTTTTACCATTTGGGCAGTAAAAATGGCTTATTTCTTTACCGTTTTGGCAGTAAGGATTTTGAGGTAAGGAGGATATTGCATTGTTTATGCTCCAACCCCCACAAGAGTTTATCTTTTTTTTAGAAAGATTGCTGAAATTCTTGGAACTTGGAAATTTTATGATGAAGTTCCATTAAAGAAGGAAGTTATAATCCAAGAAATGAACTCTTTAGGGTTCAAAATAGCCAAGGTAAATTATTTTTGGAGATGGTTCCTAACAGAAGTAGGAATTATGTACTTGTTTAGGTATTTCGATACCTAAACAAATTTATTTGCTATTTCTCGACGGAGTTAATCCGATTGAGAAATAGTTCTAATAATTATATTTGAAT
>Ga0209541_10006967_pt1 | contig 19109 bp, 18 predicted proteins | sample RifCSPlowO2_01_FD_184027 | JGI IMG/M metagenome (GOLD analysis project Ga0209541, IMG submission 184027) | Groundwater microbial communities from Rifle, Colorado - Rifle CSP2_plank lowO2_0.1 (SPAdes) (version 2) | ecosystem: Environmental > Aquatic > Deep subsurface > Groundwater | place... | reverse complement strand
ATATATTAAAATAATTTTAATTTTTATTCCAATTTGCATTTTGGCTATTTTAATTTACAAAGATTTTAATCCAGCCGGTTATCTAAAAGTTGATTATGACTTTTGCCGCGAAGATCCATTTGTTTCTAAATTTTCTCCTATTGGCCGGGTTTTAGAGATTGAGAAAATAAAAACCGTCGCTGGCAAGGATTGCCAACAGAAAATGTTTGGATCTACGATGCCAGAACGAATGTGCCGGGAATAACCAAGAAAGATAGACCATTATCACCAGCTCACTTTGCTGAGTTTGAAAAAGTCTATGGAGATAACCCAGATGGATTATCAAAACGTGATGAAGCTGACTCAAAAGAAGGTCGCTGGAAAAAGTTCTCAATAGATCAAGTGAAGGAAAAACACTTCAAGTTTGATAGCTTCAAGTGGTTAAAAGATGAGGATATTGAAAACTCAGACGATCTACCAGAACCAGAAGAGCTTATCACAGATACTCTCTCAGAACTCAAAGAAGCAAAAGATAATTTGGACAAAATCTATGCAGAACTTACAAACGGCAACAACAAATAACGAGTGGAAATCCTATAAGTTAGGCGAAATATGTGGCATTAAGACTGGAAAAAAAGATGTTAATGCTGAAAATCCTAATGGTATTTATCCTTTCTTTACCTGCGCTCAAGATATTCACAAAATAAATAGCTTTACATTTGATACGGAGGCAGTACTCGTTGCCGGAAATGGTTTTTTTAATGTTAAATACTACAACGGCAAATTTGATGTGTATCAAAGAACTTATGTTTTACACAACTTCAAACAGGGTGTAGACGGAAAGTTTATTTACCACTTTGTTAATTCAAAGTTAAATGAAATTACTAAAAACAATAGAGGTAGCACTATTCGATACATCAGGCTGGGCGATTTAACAGAACAGGAAATCTTGTTGCCTGATTTAGCAGGACAAAAGAGAATAGTAAGTAAAATTGAAACATTACTCCAGCATACTGATGCTTCTACATCAAGCATTGGGTTATCGAAAAAGAAAATAAAGCAATTTCGCCAGTCAGTTTTATCTGCTGCTGTAACTGGCAAATTGACTGAGGCTTGGAGAGAAAAAAATCCTTCAATAGAACCTGCTACTTTATTATTAGAAAAAATAATTCAGGAAAAGTCCAAAACCAAAAAGAAAAACAAATCTCAAGCAAATGTATTCGATACCAAAGAATTATTAGATTTACCGCAAACTTGGTTGTTTACTACTCTGGGACAAGTAGTTAGAGATTTCAAATACGGCACATCAGAAAAAAGTGATTACTCTTTTAACGGTACTCCGGTCTTGCGCATTCCAAACATAGTATCAGGTAATCTTGACCTAACAGATCTCAAATATCTGTCAAACGAAGTAAGAAACGAAGATTATCTTGTAAAAAATGGAGATATTCTAATAGTCAGATCAAATGGAAGTAGGGATTTAGTTGGTAAAAATGCGTTAGTTGAAGGTATTAAAAATAACGTTGCATATGCGTCATATCTAATCAAAATTACACCACTTATCGTTTTGCCTATGTATGTCTGGATATTGTTAAACTCTCAATTAGCAAGAAAGCAGTTATTCGACCAAGCAAAATCAGCAGCAGGAATAAACAATATAAATACCAAAGAGCTTGCATCATTAACAACACCTCTTCCACCGTTAAAGGAGCAGGAGGAAATTGTACTTCGGGTAAGACATCTATTGTCAATTTCTGATGAAGTTGAAAGTCAAGTCGAGAAAGCAGGTGATAAAGCAGATAAACTCACCCAGTCAATTTTAGCCAAGGCGTTCAGAGGAGAACTTTAATTAAATATATGAACACAACTATATTTGGAAAACCATTAAATGAAGTTAATACAGATGATGTGAGGTTGTTTTGTAAATCTCAAATAAAAGAAGGCATCAATCTTGATTATAAAAAAGACCTTTCTTCTACTAAATCAATCGTTAAAGCTATCGCCTCATTTGCAAATACTCGTGGTGGATGGATTTTAGTTGGGGTTGAAGACGATAAGGATGATAAACCAAAAATTCCAGCAGTTGGCTTTGAGTTCCAAGACCATTTAACTCTCACCGTAACCAATACGGTATTAAGCCATATGTGGATTCCGATCATTCCTATATACCAAGTTTGTCCACCCGACAAGGATAATAAAACATTTCTGATAGTATACGTTCCTGAAAGCCACGAAGCTCCACACTGGTTATTTAATAAAAAAGAACTCTACGTTAGAGTGTCGGATCGCTCATCATCGGGGACTTGGGAAGAACTTGCCACTTCCGAACAATGGGAATGGCTAAGAAACAAACGAGAAAAATCAGTTGAACTCAAAAAGGAGATTAAGGACGAAATTGATTATAGGTTCAGGACTCACGATGTCTGGGACGAAGTTGAAAATGGTGTGGGTGGATCTGTTGTTTTGCCACCACCCAACAGAAGAGATAGAGACACTGTAGATATGCTCAATTTAACAATTACTCCTTATTATCCAACAGAAGCTATAATGGACGTTAAGCAGTCCTATGATTTATTGGGAGATGTAAATATCCGAGATTATTACGGAACCAGTAATAAATACCCTGCGTTTCTTGATTATAGGAGTGTTTTCCAGAATGGGACTGAAACTTATCGGACAATGGACACTTCTTCTCGAAAGTATTTTACTGCTCTTCATACAACCGGAATGATCGTTTATAAGGAAACAGTGGTTTTTCAATCTAATCCTCCCAAAGAGAGCGGTTATAAACCAGAAAACTATATAGAACTTTCAAGAATACTGGCGAGATTGGATCAATTTCTGTCTCTTGCAAATGAGATTTATAAGAAAGTGGGGTTTGTTGGTTTAACTGATTTTACGGTATTTATTAACGGTATTGACTGGATGAGAATGATGTTTCCTCTCAATACAGTAGATAACTTCGAAAAATACAAAAGTCCAACTGGCGATTTTTATTGGACAGATACCATCTTAGCAAGCGAGCTTGATGGCGAAAAAAACAGGTATGAAGTAATTAAGAAAACAATTGAAAGTTTGATGTTTATGTTTGGCTGGAAAGATTTTAATTGGAGCATTATGAATAATTATTATAAGGGAGTTAATGTTTTTATTTCACTTTGATTATGTTGTCAAAACAAGCCATAGAAGAGTATCAAAAAAATAATGAAAGAAGAGTTTGGGCAAGATATTACTGTTGCTGAAGCGGAAGAACAAGGAACCCGGCTGCTAAAGTTTTTTGAATTACTAATTGATATTGATCAAAGAGCAAAACAAAAGATAAAAACAAAATGAAAATTACTAAAGTTTTGATTGATAATTACAAAAGTATCAAACACCTAGAGTTTGTTCCTAATAAAGGTATTAATTCGTTTGTTGGTGCAAACAGTACTGGTAAAAGTAACATTTTCGAGGCGATGACATGGCTTCTTGCGCCAACATATCCATCTTTTAACTCAACGAAAAAAGAAGATCGTTTTTTAGGAGAGGATACAAACAAAATTAAGGTAAAACTTGATTTTGATGATGGTCATTACCTCGAACTTGCTGAGGAGTGGACAGACACTTATGGTAGATTAAAATCTGGGTTAAACTTCAATGGCAACTATTGTAATTCTGAACAGCGAGAACAGTACTGTTGTGCGTATTTGGACACTGAACGTAAAATACTTGACTACCTTCCTTCCTCAAAGTGGACATTGGTAGGAAGAATACTTCAAGAAGTAAACAAGATGTTTTTGACTGAGTCTATGGTGCATAAAGGACAAAATAAACTCAAAAAAATTTGGTTAAAAGAATGGCTTACAACTATTCGCGATAAACTGCTGTTCTCCGTTAAAGACCCAAGCGGTCAAGATATAATGAAAAAGTTTTTGGATATTTTACAGGAAGAAAGCGCAAAACAGCTAAACAGACCAAAAACCGATCTAACTGTCGATCTTAGTCTTTATGATCCTTGGAACTTCTATAAAACACTTCAGTTGATAGTAAAAGAACCCGATATGGATTTAGAGTTTCAGGCATCTAACTTAGGCATGGGCGTTCAGGCGTCAATCTCGATAGCTATTCTGAAGGCTTATTCAGAACTCAATTTAGCTAATAAAAGTCCGATTTTCATTGATGAGCCAGAATTATATTTACATCCACAAGCGCAAAGAAACTTTTATCAGATTTTACAAGACTTAGCTGAAGACAAATATGATGAAGCAGGTAATCTTGTCAGGGAAGGTACCCAGATTTTTTATACTACTCATTCACCAAACTTTTTGTCAGCAGGTAATTTTAGTTCAATATACATTGTTAGAAAAACCAGAGATGAAGGTACATACCTCAAATATGGAGACGTTGATGCCTTTGTAGAGGATTTGTCAGTAAGACTTGAAATTACGAGTACATCGGAAGATTTGTTACTTAGATACAAAAATGCCTATGAAAATACAGGAGATACGCAGAAAGCTAACGAAGGATTTTTTGCAAAAAAAATAATACTTGTTGAAGGTCAAACGGAGGTATTACTATTGCCTTTGTTTTTTGATTATCTTTCCTTCGATTATATCAAGGAAGGTATTTCGATTGTGAGATGTGGTAACAAATCAGAAATTGACAGGTTTTACAGGCTTTATACAGAGTTTGGGATACCTTGTTTTATAATTTTTGACGGAGATAAGCGCCTTGAGGGAACTGATGAAGAAGCTGAAAACATTAAACGTAACAAGGCTGTTCTTTCACTTTTTAACAATGGATCAAACTATCCCGATAACAATGTAAAGGATAAATACTTAGGATTTGAAGATGAGTTAGAAGCTAATTTGGGATTTCAAACTACCAATAAAGGACTTGAGTTGTATATTCAAATGAAAGAGAAACTAAAAGACGGTAGTGTTACTGTACCCACTTGGGTATCGGAAGTTCAACAAAAAATATCTGAGCTTTCTGATCTTGGTGTTTTGAGCATACTCAAGAAAAGAACGGCATCTGGAGATGCTACACCGGAAGATTTGGCAGCATGAAAAAACAAATAACTGAATAAATATGTTATCTCAAAAAGCAATTAGCGATTTCAAGAGGATTTGGAAGAAAGAGTTCAAAGAAGAAATAAGTGATGAAAAGGCAGAGGAAAAGGGGTTAGAGCTATTGAAGTTTATTAAACTGATCTACAAGCCAATTCCAAAAACGAAATAACAAGTTTGTAGAAGAAAATCTTTAACCTTAATTTACGTTAAAACTTTTGAAAATCGTTGTATTGTTATTATGGTTTGATAGTCTATAAGGATACAGCAAGGTTAAGCTGTTTCACGCTCGGCGAGAAGATATTAAATAGATCAAGCAGATTAGCTATGAGCTGGTTCGGATCTGGTATACTTAGGGTCACCAAAAAGGAAATCGAGACGGAAGTTGGAGCAGCGCTGGCTGCGCCCGCCTCCGCAGACAGCGCGCGCTGAAAATAAGCGAGACCGAAGGCTGAGCGTACAAATAGTGCGGCGGCTGGTACGGTCAGACGCCGCTACCTTTGAAATACGTTCGAATTTTTTCAAAAAACGTTCACCATTCAAATAGAACCCTGTAACATCACAAAACTAGTAGGTAATACAGTTTCAAAAAGACTTATAGTTGTTAGCTTTTTATAAAATTGCTATAATATGCTGTATGAAAAGAATAATTCTATTCCTTATAGTAATAGTCATAGTTGTAGTTGCCGTATTTAATAGTAAAGGTTACATAAAGTTTGAACACGATTCATATATCAACACATATTCACGAAACCTTTCTAATAAGACTATAGTAACCAACTCAGTTACTCAACATATAGCAAATAATGCTTCGGACTGCAGGTATATTGCCGGTTTACTGTATCAGGATCCCATTTTCATCATTCGTGACAAAGTTACTGGTCACATACAAGAATATACGATTACTTCACCCAAAAAGGATAGAAGGATAGTTATTAATGGGGGTCTGACAAGCGTAGATCAGGATTATACCTTACTCTTTGTTCGTTATATGAACACAGATCGTGAGTGCTTCCGTTCAGATTCTTGGGGAACCATAGTAATAAATGGTAATGGAGATGTTTCAAACATTAATATTCCACATATTGAGTCTAATACTAATATAAAAGTGGTACATAATGGAACAGAAGAAGTGCTTTCTATGTATCCACATTATATAAAAAGTTCATATTCTGATTGGAATAATGATGGGCTAGGTGATGTATTTCTTTACACACCTGATTTAAAAAATAAGGAAGAGCATCGTGTGATAATAGTGGATGAGCAAAGTTGGAAACCAAACATCTGGTTTAATAATGGAAAACTGCTGATAACTGATGAGAATGTGTCTAAAATATCTGATGATTGGACTAAGCATCGTAATTTTATTCGCCAATACAGTACTGATAAAATACCTACTGCTGAAGAATTGATTCCAAATAATACTGAAGTCTGAATAACTTATTAACACGTATTATGACAGTAAATATACGTTTTAGCTGTTAATATATTGAGTTCCATTTAAAGGGCTAGCGGTTCACTTATTTACCAGGCAACTCGATACTGTAATTAAATTTATTTTCAAAATTTCCTTTGCTTTATTTCCAAGTAACAAGCGGGATTAGTTAAGCGGTCTAATGGTACCTTACCAAGGTAGAGTGACATGTTTGCAATCCATGGCAAAGGCAAAGGGAGTGCATTAGAATTTATTCAGAAAGATCGTTCATCACACTAATGAATTTCCTCATCTTAGATACATCTGTAGCGGTAAAGTAGTTAAATCAGGATAATGAAGAAAATATAGAACAATCTAACCAAATTTTAGAAGATGCAAAAAATAGAAAAGTTGAGCTGTTAGCTCCTGAATTATTAAAGTATGAAATTGGAAAAGTTGGTTTGAAATAAGATGCATTCGGGTCAACCAAGCGGGATATCAATATTCTCAAACTCGTAAATATATCTACATAACGGGCTAGTTATATTATTTTCCAAAATCTACTATTTTGCCTTATCATAATCTTGTAATTTAGCCTCGAAATGAATTCGAATCTTTTCGGCATGTTTAATTAAAAGCTCTTGACAAATTGTATATTAACTTTTAATATATAAACTATATGTTAGTTTAAAGCTAACATCCAGTACACATATGCAAAAGGGTGATTACTTAACTACGATATTAAGATCAAGTAAAACTGTCCTGACTCTTAAGGATATTGCGCTTTTATGGCAAGATTCCAACACTGATGCCGCTAGAGTTCGACTTAACTATTATGTCAGAAATGGCGATCTTTATCGAATCAGAAGAGGTATATATGCCAAAGGAAGAGAATATAATAAACTTGAGTTGTCTTCGCGTATATTTACACCCTCATATGTCAGCTTTGAAACAGTTCTGGCTAAAGATGGAGCGATTTTTCAATACCAAACTACAATTACTGTTGCCTCGTATTTAACCCGTGACGTTGTTATTGAAAATCAAACCTATTCTTACAAAAAGATTAAAAATTCGGTACTTACAAATAATATTGGAATCGAACAAATCAATGAAATTTCTATTGCCACCAAAGAACGGGCCTTTTTAGACACCCTATATATAAACACCAATTTCCATTTTGACAACATACGATCACTCGATTGGAATAAAGTTATTGTCATATTACCAATTTATGATAATAAACGTATGGCAAAAACTGTCGCTCAATTATTTAAACAATCAGAAACAACTAAATAAACATTATGACTTTAGATATTTCGGTTCATAAGACCATTTTGTTTCAAATTTTAAAAGATATTTATTCTGAAACAACTATTGCTCCTTTTTTAGGATTCAAGGGAGGAACTGCCGCCTTAATGTTTTATGGACTTGACCGGTTTTCTGTTGATCTTGATTTTGATCTTTTAGATAACAGCAAAGAAGACGAGGTTTTTGAAAAAGTGATTGGAATTGTAAAAAAACACGGCATTTTAAAAGAATCATATAAAAAACGCTTTAACTTATTCTGCTTATTATCATACGAAGAAGAAGCCTATAATATCAAAGTTGAGATAAACCGACGGCAATTCGGGTCAAGGTATGAAATGAAGACTTATTTAGGAGTATCAATGATGGTTATGATCCGTGAAGATATGTTTGCCCACAAACTAATGGCAATGCACGAGCGTATACTTAAAACTAGCCGGGATATTTATGATGTCTGGTTTTTCCTTTCAAATAGATCTCCTGTAAATAAGAAAATTATAGAAAAACGATCGGGCTTATCTTTTGAACAATTGATAAAAAGATGTATTGAACAACTTGAAGCAGTAAATAACCGACATATTTTAGACGGAGTCGGTGAACTATTAACGCAAAACCAAAAAGATTGGGCTAAATCTAAGCTTAAAGATGAGACTATCAGTTTGTTGAAACTGCGTTTAGAAGACAGGGAAATTAATTGACTTTTTTCGTATAATAACGAGGAAGAGACCTTGATGACAGACTTTTAGGAAGTGGTTGTTTCATTTCTTGGAGGGGATAAGCAAGCATTAGTTTGTAGATCCAAGCAAGAAATGGTTCGAAATAAAGTGCATTGGGGTCACAAATCTTAAGTGTTCTTTCTTCCAGAATTTAACATAAGAGCTTCCCGAGTAAAACTCAATAATTTTGACAAGATATAAGGTTTATGGTATTTTTCACATAAGTGTTACTAAAATTGATATTAAAATTAAAATTCGTTAGTAGTTTTCTTAGAAATCTCGATCAAAGTCGTATCGACAGTATAATAACGCGTATTGAACCTTTTTTGTCCAAAAAGAATAAAATAATTGACATTGGTGTTGGTCTTGGCTTGCTTTCTAGCGCCATACAAAAGAAAGGGTATTATTTATGTCCGGTAGATGTTCATAATATTTCTATTGCGAAAGACATAAAACCAGTACTTTTTGATGGACAAGCACTTCCGTTTAAAAATAACTCATTTGACACGGCATTGCTTATCACTGTATTACACCACACTCCAAACCCCGAGAAAATAATACTTGAGACCTCACGCGTTGCCAAAAAAATCATCATCATGGAAGATATTTTCGAAAGTACCATTCATAAGTATTTAACATTTATAATGGATAGTATCATGAATTTAGAGTTTTTTGGACACCCACATACGAATAAATCAGATAGAGGTTGGCGAAAGTTGTTTGAAAAAAATAAATTTACAGTTTTAAAATACGATCGCAAACCCTATTGGAATTTTTTTATAAGTGCAATTTACGTTATTTCAAAGTAAAATGATAAGTGTAAAATACCCCTTTACAAAAGTTATATAATTGTATATAAATAAATATATGAAAAAAGATAAAAGCGGTGCCAAAGAAACCGAATCAAACAAATGTCCTGTGTGCGGATCTGATTTACAACCAATTGAAGAACTTCCATCGGGAAAACGGTTACAAAGATGTTCAAAGGGATCTTGGAACTCGGAAACAAAACAGGTTGAAGGGTGTAAATTTGTACGCTGGTTCAATCCTGATCCCGAAAAACTAGATGAAAAATGTCCAAAATGCGGCAATCCTCTCATCATGATCACAACCCGTTCCGGCAAAAAGCTCAAAAAATGCAGCACTGCTGGTTGGGATCGTGAGAAACGTGAAGCAACCGGATGCGACTACGTCGAATGGTTCCAGGGTTCAAAAGAAGAACTTGATGAAAAATGTCCGAAATGCGGAAATATTTTACAGCTCGTGACTACTTCAAACGGCAAAAAATTGAAAAAATGTAGTACGGCAGGATGGGATCGTGAGACTCGAAAGGCAACGGGGTGTGATTATGTCGAATGGTTAAACGAAAAGAAACCAAGTAATGGCGATGAAAATTTTCCTGACCACGAGATTTGAGATTTTTTAAGAAAGTAATAGTGTTATTTCGCCTTTATATTTTCTTTTCTCGAGTTCTGACGGTTTGCCTCTGACAGCTTCCTCAAATTTTTTTGTCAATTCGCGAGCTACCACTACTTCGATATCGGGTAAAATGTCGCTGATCATTTGTAATGATTTTTGAATTCGATTAGGTGATTCAAAAGCAATAAATACAGCATCAGGAAAAAGTGTTTTTATCTGTCTAATTTTATATAGTAATTTAATTAGTTCGGCCCTCCTTTTTGGTAAAAACCCGACAAACATTGAGTTCTCGGCTTTAAATCCGGAGTGGGTCAGCGCCGTCGTGACCGCCGACGGCCCTGGCACAACTGTAAAAGGTAGACCTTCCTTTATTACTGTCGATACGAGCAAGTAGCCCGGGTCGGAAATAACAGGCATACCGGCTTGGGATATAAGAGATATTTGCAAACCATCTTCAATATACTTTAGTACCGATGGCAGTCGTTCAAACTCTTTTTCTTTGTAATAGGAAACGAGTTTTTGAGTTTTCTTCTTTTTAAACCCAAAAAGTGACTCAATCTTTTGAAGTAAAAAGACGGTTGTTCTCGTATCCTCTGTCAAAATTATATCTGACGAAGCCAGTATTTTTCCCTGTCGATAAGACAGATCCTCGAGGTTGCCTATTGGAGTTCCGACAATGTAAAGCATATTCGTCATGCCGAACTTGTTTCGGCATCCCATCAACTATTAATAACTATAGTATAGCTTGTAAAGATCCTGAAACAAGTTCAGGATGACGCAATGTATAATACATTCCATGTCATTTAATCTAAAATCCGACTTTAAGCCCACCGGTGACCAGCCGCAGGCAATCCAAAAACTTATTTCCGGAATAAAGCTACATCACAAAAATCAGGTTTTACTGGGAGTTACCGGATCGGGTAAAACATTTACTATAGCCAATGTCATCCGTAAACTCGATATGCCCGCGCTGATTATTTCTCATAACAAAACTTTGGCCGGTCAGCTTTATCAGGAATTTAGAGATTTTTTTCCGAGTAACGCCGTTTCCTACTTTGTTTCATATTACGATTATTATCAACCCGAAGCTTATATGCCGGCAACCGATACCTACATTGAAAAGGAAGCAGAGGTAAATGAGCTTATTGACAAACTGCGATTGCAATCAACAACGAATATTCTTGCCCGTCGTGACGTCATCGTCGTTGCCTCGGTTTCATGTATCTACAACATCGGTTCACCCAAAGAATATGAACGCTTTGTTTTTAAGATAAAAAAAGATGATATCGCCGACTGGAGATTAATCTCCGTTAGATTGACAGAGCTACTTTATGAAAGATCGGAGTTTGATTTCAAGCGCGGGACTTTCAGGGTTCGTGGCAATCATCTTGATATTTATCTGCCTTATGAAGATCATGGTGTCCGCCTAATTGAAGAAGATGGGAGGATTTCTAAAATCGAATCATTTGAGCCGCTTTCCGGAAAAAAACAAAAAATTCTTGGCAGTTCAATCGCGATTTATCCAGCAAAACTATATCTTATGGACCCCGCCGTGTTTAAAAGTGCGGAAGCCCGTATACGTGAAGACCTGCAAAAGGAATACAAAGGTTTAAAAAAATTAGGCAAAGAACTTGAAGCGCAGCGGTTATTAAGAAAAGTAAATTACGATCTTGAGATGATCAAAGAAGTCGGTTACGTCAACGGAATAGAAAATTATTCACGGTAGAAAACCAGGTAATCCTCCTTATAGTTTACTTGACTATTTTAGACTAACATACGGTGACGAGTTCCTTGTTTTTATTGATGAATCTCACATGACCGTACCTCAAATACGCGGTATGTATAACGGCGATCACAGTCGCAAAAAGGTACTTATTGATTTCGGGTTTAGGCTAAATTCCGCATACGACAATCGTCCACTCAAATTTGATGAGTTTTACAAAATTCCTTCGAACTTTATCTATGTCTCGGCAACTCCTGATGAATGGGAAATTGGACAATCAAAACAAGTTGTTGAGCAGCTTATCAGGCCAACAGGTATAATCGATCCCAAAATCACCATCCGTCCATCGTCTTCTGAAATACCTGATTTGATTGAAGAAATCGAAAAAAGGGCAAAAAAACATGAAAGAGTATTGGTAACGACACTTACAAAAAAAACAGCCGAAGATCTGACCGAATATCTCAAAGATAAAAAGGTCCGTGCAGCCTATTTACACTCCGACATCCATACACTTGAACGCTCGGACATCCTTGATAAGCTTCGCAAAAACGAGTTTGACGTGCTTATTGGTGTAAATTTACTTAGAGAGGGACTCGATCTTCCCGAGGTAACACTCGTTGCGATACTTGATGCCGATAAGGAAGGATTTTTGCGCTCCAGGACATCGTTGGTTCAAACTATGGGACGCGCTGCAAGAAATGTATCCGGTGAGGTGATCATTTATGCCGATAAAATTACCAATTCAATAAAACATGCTGTTGAGGAAATAGAAAGACGCAGACGATATCAGACCGAATACAATAAAAAGCATAATATTAAACCTAAAACTATTTATAAACCGGTGCGGGAAAAGATCGTTGAAAGTGATGAGGAAAGCGAGCTTATGTTTGACAAGATTCAACGGGAGTTTGATCTTGAGTCATTAAATAAACTTGATCCAAACTCAATGACAGATTACGACAAAAAGAAAATTGTTAAAAAGCTTGAAAAGGAAATGAGGATCTACGTTGATGACATGAACTTTGAAGCAGCCATACTAATTAGAGATAAAATAAAAGGATTTTAAACTAAGTTTGCTATCTTTATTGTTTCAATAACCATATTTGTAAAAAGTATTATACAACTAACATGCTAAAGTACCTTGAAAGACAAAGTAAATAGTAGTAAACTAATAGACTGTCAAATTTATGCTAGATCATATCCACGTGCAGGGAGCCCGTGAACACAATCTGAAAAATATTGATGTCAAAATACCTAAAAATAAGTTTGTAGTATTTACTGGTGTTTCTGGATCGGGTAAATCTTCACTTGCTTTTGATACCATTTATGCAGAAGGCCAAAGGCGCTATGTCGAATCACTGTCTGCTTACGCCAGACAGTTTCTGGGGATAATGGATAAACCTGATGTCGATTTTATTGACGGCCTGTCTCCGTCGATTTCTATAGATCAGAAAACAGTCACCCACAATCCACGCTCAACTGTCGGAACTATAACAGAGATTTATGATTATCTGCGGGTTCTTTTTGCTCGAGTCGGTCACCCTCACTGTCCAAACTGCGGTATCGAAATCAAAAAACTGTCAATCGATGAGATCGTGACAAAAATACTGGATCTAATAAAATCAGCTGTAATAAAGGATAAAATAAAGCCTCATCTGATTACATTAATGTCCCCGATTGTCCGGGCAAGAAAAGGTGAGTTTCGGGACTTGTTTCAAAATCTTCAGCAAAAAGGCTTCAGACAAGTAAGGGTCGACGGCCATATGATGGAACTTTCAGAAGATATTGATTTGATAAAAACGAACAAGCACACCATTGAAGCGATAATCGATGTTATATCTCTTACCTATAAAGATATTAAGGATAAAGTCTTTATGGCAAATTTACGAACAAGAATGTCAAACAGTGTCGAACAAAGTACAAGTCTCTCCGACGGATTGGTTTTATTAAAACTAGAAAACGAAGAGCATCTTTTTTCGGAGAAGTTTTCCTGTCCAAACTGCGGTCTTTCCTTACCCGAGATTGAGCCACGTATGTTTTCCTTTAATTCGCCGCTTGGAGCCTGTCCAGAATGCAAAGGGATAGGTCGCGTATTTAAAATCGACCCAGAATTACTCTTAAATCCCGGTTTGACCATCAATGAAGGTGGGCTGCAGCCATATCCTAAGTTTTATTTTCAAGGTACCTGGTATTTACGATTACTTAAAACCGTTTGCGACGAAGAAAACATAAATCTGAATATCGCTGTTGGATCATTGCCTGAAGCTAAAAAACATATTCTGCTTTATGGAACGGGAAAAAACTATGTTGTTGAGGGTGAAAACCGATTTGGACGGACAACGTATATAAATGAAAAATTTAATGGCTTGGTTAATGACATGCAGAAACGTTATTTTGAAAGTGAGGGAAACGCTTACGAAGTATCAAAATATATGCGCGAGGAGACTTGTGATGTCTGTCATGGAGCACGGCTGAAACCTGAAGTACTATCGATAACAATTGACGGTAAAAATATTTCGAAATTGACCAATCTGCCAATCAGCAGATTAAAAGAGTATTTTACAAACAAAATTAACAAAATCTTAAACAAATACGAGATTGAAATCGCAGTGTCGATACTCAAAGAAATCGTCACTCGTTTGAGCTTTCTTGACAATGTAGGCTTGAATTATCTCACCGTATCAAGGCCGGCAAAAACTTTGTCAGGTGGAGAACTACAACGAATACGCTTGGCCTCACAGATCGGCACAGGGCTGACAGGTGTTTTGTATGTGCTTGATGAACCTTCGATTGGACTACACCCACGTGATGTTTCGACATTGATAACTTCGCTACATAGTTTGAAAGACCTTGGTAATACACTTATCGTTGTCGAACATGACCAAGAAACAATTGAATCGGCAGACCATTTGATAGAGCTTGGACCAAAAGCCGGTAAAGAAGGTGGGAAAGTTATTTTTTCAGGAAATCTTGATGACATAAAAAAAGATAAAAACTCGTTGACCGGCAAATATCTTTCTAAGAAATATATTATCAAAAAATCTGATCGTGAAATGGTTGACAACAGAGGCTCTATTCTGCTTCATGAAGCAAAACAGTTTAATTTGAAAAATATTACCGTTAAAATTCCGTTGAACAATCTTGTTGTGATAACCGGAGTCTCTGGTTCGGGTAAGTCGACCTTGATTACCGAGACTTTATATCCTGCTTTGAAAATGCACCTAAATAACGAATGGAACGGAACTATAGGCGAGTACAATCGTATAGAAGGATTTCATCATCTTGATCGCGTTTATTTGGTTGACCAGTCACCGATTGGAAGAACACCAAGGTCAAATCCGGCCACATATGTAGGATTGTTTGATGAGGTGCGAGATATATTTGCCGGCACGGTCGAGGCTCGCGCTCGTGGATACAAAAAAGGTCGTTTTTCTTTTAATGTCAAGGGCGGTCGCTGTGAAAAATGTCAAGGCGCGGGGGTAATAAAAATCGAGATGCAGTTTTTAGCAGATGTATACATAAAATGTGATGTCTGTGACGGCAAACGTTATAATCGTGAAACACTAGAAGTTAAATATAAAGATAAAACAATTTACGACGTCTTGAAGTTTACTGTCGATGATGGTGCCGACTTTTTTAAAAATCATCATAAAATCTATCAAAAACTTTTTTTTCTGCAAAAAGTTGGCCTTGGTTATATCCAGCTTGGACAACCGGCTCCAACATTTTCCGGAGGCGAAGCTCAACGTATAAAGCTTGCCGATGAATTATCAAGATCGTCAAGGGGACACACAATGTATATACTTGATGAGCCGACAACCGGCCTGCATTTTTACGATATTCAAAAACTTCTTCATGCTTTAAACGAACTCGTTGACCAAGGGAACACTGTTATTGTAATCGAACACAACCTTGATGTAATTAAAAATGCGCAGTATATCATCGACCTTGGACCAGATGGCGGAGATGATGGAGGAGAGGTAATCTACCAAGGTGAGCTGAAAGGAATTTTAAACGAATCACGATCTAGTACTGGAAAATACCTGCAAAAAGTTATGTAATTAAATATATTGACTTTTAATTTTTTATAATCTAAAATGAGTTTTTATGTCATTAACAAGGAATGATATTCAAATATTGAAGGAGATTTTTCACCCTCAATTCGATCGCATCGATCAACAATTTGATAAGATCGATAAACGGTTTGATGAAATTATTGTGTACATGAATAAACGCTTTAATGAGAATGAAAAGGATCATGACAGAATCATTACTCAACTTATTGGTGATCTATATACCATTTATACTCCGCGAGAAGATTTTAAAAACCTTGAAAAAAGGCTCACGAAAGTAGAAAATAAACTTCAACCCCAGTCTTCATAATTGTTTGCTGTCCAAAAGCTAGGTATAGAATTCATCCTACTAATCTTTAGATATAATGTAACAATGGGAAAATCAGTAATAAAAGCCAGTCGGGATAATCTAAGAAAGGTTCCTACCATGATCGGTGTCTATATTTTTGAAAAAAATGATAGACCAATTTATATCGGTAAATCAATAAATTTGAAAGCCCGACTTATTTCACACTTCGAAAGCGCCAAGATAGATAGTAAAACTGCAAATTATGTTTATGGGGCAGATAAAATCAGTTATTTTCTGACAGATTCGGAGTTCAAAGCACTTTTACTCGAATCGAAACTTATTCAAAGTCATAAGCCAAAATACAATGTACGTTGGCGGGATGACAAAAGTTATTTGTATATCAAAGTCACAATTAAAGACACTTATCCTAAGTTTTTTATCAACCGTAAGGAAGATAATAAAAATGCGAAATATTTTGGACCGTTTCAATCGGTGAGAGTAGCAAGCAATATTCTTCGAGAAATCAGAAAAATATTTCCGTTTTGTACACAAAAAAAGATTACTAAACAGCGCTGCTTTTATTCAAAAATTAAACTCTGTAATCCATGTCCGAATATGATAGAAAAAATTGCTGACCCAACTTTGCAATTGCAAGAAAAGAAAAGATACAAAAGCAATATAAGACAGGCTATAAAGGTGCTAAAGGGTAATATTGAGGTGGTCTCAAAAGATCTTTATCGACAAATTGAGTTACTTACAAAACAAAAAAAATTTGAGGAAGCCATACCATATCGCAATCGTCTTTACCGTTTAGAAGGGCTGGTCTCACACCAAAGGTTTGATACCGACCAGGATGAGTACTACAATATGTCGGAAAAGTTTATGAACGGCCTAGAACACTTGTTAAAACAATTTTTTCCCACAATCAATAACCTAAGTAGAATTGAGTGTTACGATATCAGTAATTTGAATTTTGAAAATGCTACAGCTTCTATGGTGGTTTTTACCAATGGTTTAAGTGATAAAAAAGAATACAAAAGATTTAAGATAAAAAACAAGAAAGCACAGTCGGATTTTGAGATGATCGAGGAGGTGATTGAGCGTAGATTAAAACATAAATCTTGGAAATGGCCGGATTTACTGGTTATCGACGGAGGGAAACCTCAAGTTCGGTCAGTATTAAAAGTAATGAAGAAAGCTTCAAGCAATATACCAATGATCGGTATTGCCAAACGACCGGATAGGCTGATCATCGCCACCGATAATCTGTTTTCTATTCGGCCACCTTCTGGCCATCCGGGATTCAAATTATTACAAGCTCTAAGGGACGAATCTCATCGCTTTGCTAGGTCATATCACCTCAAGCTTAGAAGGAAAAAAATGTTATAATCATACTAGTTTTATGAAAACAATATTACTAATAGTAAACATTATCTTATCTATTGCAATCGTGGCTCTGATCCTGCTTCAAGGAAAGGGAGCCGGACTTGGAAGCGCTTGGGGTGGAGGAGGAGAATTTTATCAAACAAGACGTGGAGTTGAAAAAATTACAATGCGATTGACTTATATCCTTATTTTTCTCTTCTTTTGCCTTTCTGTGGCCAATTTTTTTATACAATAAATTAATGGTTTTTCAAACGAAGGGAATAAGATACATAGTTTGGGTATTTACTGCATTTTTAAAAAAAAACCTACAGGTTTTGCTTTTAAGTTTTTTACTAAGTTTACTGGGAGTCATTGCTTTAGTTTCATTTTCACCATATCTTTTAAAATTCATAACTACAAATCAAATCGTTATAGGAATTACTGGTGTTTACACACCTGACAAACTACCAAGCGAGATACTTTCCAAGTTTTCAAACGGACTACTGTATATCAACGATAAAGGCGAAATGATACCGCTATTGGTTGATTCTTGGGAGCCGGTTGATGGAGGTCGCGAGTATAGGTTTCATTTGAAAAAAGATCTTACCTGGAATGACGGGGTACCTTTAAAAGCCAAAGATATTCAATATTCTTTTAAAGATATAGCAACCGAGGCTCCAAATGATTATCTACTTGTATTCAAACTCCCAAAACCCTTGCCGATTTTTCCTACCTTTCTAACCAAGCCTCTTACAAAATATCCGCTGATAGGAATTGCTGGAGTATACCGTGTCGGCGACATTAGAATAAGGGCAGGCAATGTCCAGGAGGTGCAATTAATCCCAAATCAAGAAGATATGCCTCGACTAGTATATAAATTTTACGATACCGACACCAAACTAATTGATGCTTATAAACTAGGAGAAATAACACTGATGACGACAAATAAGAAGAATGTTGTAGATCAGTTTAAGCAATGGAAAAATACCAATATCAAACGGGAAGTCGATTATACTAAAGTAATGGCGCTATTTTATAATCTTGATAACCCTTACTTTAAAGATAATAAGGATCTACGACAAACCATTGCCCAATCGATCGACCAGCAAATATATAGTGAGTTTGGTGAGCGAGCTTACGGACCAATTCCTCCTACTTCCTGGGCATATGAAACGGATACCAAAAAATTTTCATACAATCCAAACGCTGCCTCAAAAATTATCGATAAATTCAACGAAGCATCGGAATCGGCAACGTTGAAAATAAGTACTTATTACGACAATCTGACATTGGCAGACGGTATAAAAGATAATTTAGACGCTGCTGGAGTGAAGACTCAAGTTGAAGTTTTGACCGGAAATCTTCCGGTCGATTATGATATCTTTTTGGCGCAGCTCATCCTGTCAAAAGATCCTGATCAATATTTTTTTTGGCACTCGACACAAATTCAGGGAAATATCACGCATTATACAAATGTAAGGATAGATAAACTTCTTGAAGACGCTCGTAACACTTTCAATATTGCAAACAGAAAAGCTTTTTATTCGGATTTTCAAAAAATACTTGTGGACGACATGCCTGCATATTTTTTATATCATCCATACATGTATACGATAGAGAGGAAGTAGCTTATTCTGGTTGTTTTTGTTAAAATTACGAATTACGAATGATCATTGAGGTTCAAATGAAGCCCGGGTGGCGGAACTGGCAGACGCGCAGTCTTGAGGGGGCTGTGCCGCAAGGCGTGGAGGTTCAAGTCCTCTCCCGGGCACCATACA
>Ga0209541_10006966_pt1 | contig 19109 bp, 19 predicted proteins | sample RifCSPlowO2_01_FD_184027 | JGI IMG/M metagenome (GOLD analysis project Ga0209541, IMG submission 184027) | Groundwater microbial communities from Rifle, Colorado - Rifle CSP2_plank lowO2_0.1 (SPAdes) (version 2) | ecosystem: Environmental > Aquatic > Deep subsurface > Groundwater | place... | reverse complement strand
GATCCCTCACAGCCGGAATGCTCAAACGGTTGTGTAATATTCTGCCAGGAACGCTGCCCAGAGAAGAAAATAATAACCAAAGCAACTGTGAGATGTGATGATGAGAATCTGATAAGGATCATAAAGCTTGGAATATACAGGGGAAAATTAGTGAAGCTGAATGTGGTTGCATGCGGCTAAGAGTTTCGATAAAACTGCAAAGATACTTATAAAGATGGCAAAGGCAAAGAACAATGTTAAAAAGAATGTTGGAAAGGATTTATTTACTTTTGATAATGCAGTTTTGCTTGCATTAATGCTGGCTTTGATTGTGCTTTTTAAGACAATACTGGGTTCTGTAGTAACCTTTGAAGCTGCAGAAAAAGTTGATGTAGCTGATCTAGCTGATTTGGAGCAGGAAGCAAAAACCCTTCTTGATGCAGTTGCAGCTGAAGGCACAGGCTTAGAATCAAATGAGCTTTCAGAAGAGAAAGTAAAGTCCCTGAGCAATATGGACTATGATAAATTTAAATATAATTTGGGCTTAAAAAGCGACTTCTGTGTCTATTTTGAGGATGCAAGTGGGAACTTGATAACCATAGATGGTGTTGAGCTTGGAATAGGATCAGAAAAAATCAAGATAAATGGAAAGCCATGCGAATAATTTAAATATCAACAACAACCCTTGCTGTATAATTACCCTTTCCCTTCTTGACCTCAAACTTGTGCATCGTAACAGCTTTAGGATCTACCTTCAATTCCTGCTTCTTGTAGTTTATTCTATCTCCATATACTGTCGCAGTCAATTTCAGATTTTTATTCTGCTTGACATCAACCTTTGAAGAATTGAAAACTAAAGCATCCGAATCCTTAAAAAATATTATCTCGTCCAAAAACTTGAACATCAGATTCTCCAAATTGTCTTCCTCTAAGCTGAACTTTTTTATTATTTTCTTGTTAACTTTTTTTGGCTCTGCCATTATGTCAAACATTGCCAAAGCTGCGCTTTCAAATAGTTCTTTTAGAGTTTTTCCTTTAGCTTCAAAAGCAACATCCGCTGTTGTTAAGCCTTCAATAAACTTATACGGCATTTTAGAGTTCCATGTTTTTTAGCTCATTGATTGTATTATTTTTGATTTTATCGATATTTTCTCCTATGAAAACTAATTGTGTCTTATCTGCCTTAAATTCCTCAAGCTCATGCCTTCCAGCAACATAATTAAACAATAAACTGCCATCATTAGTCTTAACAAACCCCTTTGCCCTATATACATTTTTCGGCATTTTTTTTATGAAATCCTCAAATTTTCCTTTATCAATTAATTTTCCTGTTTCAAATTTAAAATATTGCTCCTTTATTTCATGGGCTTTATGCTTTTTTGCTATTTTTTTGGTATTTATTCCAAACAATATTTCATTGCCAACTTTGCATTTCTCTGTTTTTATTATTGCCGCAGCCTCATTAATTGATCTTATTTTATTTTCAACTTCATTTAATTTTTTATTGTCTATTAAATCAACCTTATTCAATAAAATAATGTCTGCCATCTCTATCTGCATCTTTCCTGTATGGCCAATGGCGGGAAATTTTATTATGGCATCCGAATCAACTATAGTTATTACGGCGTCCAATCTTAATTCGGGCAAATTGTCCTGTATATCAACGACAACGGCATCGGGCTCTGCAACTCCTGTTGTTTCAACAACAATTGCATCTGGCTTTACATTATCAATTATTTCCTTAATTGCAGCCTCAAATTCCCCCGTCAAAGAGCAGCAGACACAGCCGCCTTGCAGCTCAGTCATATTTACATTTTTTCCTTTTATTATTTTGCCGTCTATATTAATTTCTCCGAATTCGTTCATTATAACTGCGAGTTTTTGGTCTGCACTTTTTAAAATATTTCTCAATAAAGTGGTTTTTCCTGCTCCAAGATAGCCTGTTATTATTGTAATCGGGGTTTTCATTTTACTTTAGCAAAAGTCTCATAAAAATTTTCCTGAGTTAATAAAACTGTTCCTAATTTTTTAGCTTCTTCATGCTGCTTTTGGGTATTGTAGCCCCAAGTTGCTAAGTAGCAATTAACCCTTAAAGGCAAAAGTTTATCAAAGTTCTTTATTTGGTCGTCAACAAAATAAATATCACTAAAATTCACCCCTAAACGGTTTTTAATATTTTCAATGTGCACTTTTTTATCCGAGCCAAAAGACGAGTCTATGACTATTTTTGGAGCTATGCCATGCTTCTTGGAAAATGTATCAATTGTAAATTTTCTGTTATTTGTCGATATAGCTAAATGAAAATTGTTGCTAAGCATTCTTATAGCTGGAATTATGTTTCCATACGGCTTAATCAAAGCAAGCCATTCATTGATATTATTACTAATCAGCCTTTTCCTTTCACTATAAAACATCTCTACAAAAGCGGCATAAATGCCTTCTGCAAGCCCTTTTCTTAAATTACTGTAGTCATTTTGGTCTTTAATAATGATCTTGTTTTCAATAATATAAAAAATGACATAATAGCAGAATGCATCAATAACATAAGGCCTCAGTTTTTTGTATTCTTCAACAATTTTACTATGTTTTAATTTAGTGTTTTTATTGAACTTTAAATAGGTATTAAATCCCACAAAAAGGCATTCCATCTGGGAGTCTGCAATTACTCCATCAAAATCTAGGACTAGGACTTTCATAATAATTGTAAGAAATGATAGTTATTTATTAATATTGGTGTTTAGGGAATCGGTTCATCCTTCGCCAGAAGGTCCATCGCTATCTGCTTCGCTATTCAATTCGCTTTTTTCATAAACATTATCTTTTCCGTTTTCTTCAGCTTCTGAATTTTTTCCTTTTCCATCTTTAGCGTCTTTGCCTTTCCTGCCAGCGCTTTTTATTGCCTTAGCTTCTTTCTCTAACTTGCTGGCTACATAATCCTTTGCTTCTTTTCCTTCTAATCCTAATCTTTCTGCCTCAGAAGCGTATTTATCCACTAAAGCCTCAAGATTTGAAATGCTCAACAAGGATTCCTGTGATTCCCTTCCTTCTTTGTATTCGTTAGCATACCATTTATTGAAGTCCCTTAAAGCCCTGTAGTATTTAGCATGAGCTGGTTTTCCAGTCTGAGCCATTTCCTCATAGAATTCTGCCAATAACTGCCCTAGTTCAGCTTCAATTTTGTCCTTAGACCTGCCTTTCCTTCTGTCAAAAACATGGAATAGCTCATGCTGCCATACAAAATTCTTAATAAATCTGATAGCTTCCGGGCCAGTTAATCCATATCTACTGGCTATTGAAGAAGCCCACTCATTAATATTTTTTGACGCGGCTAAAATTGCTTTTCCGTTGTGATAAGTAGCAGCAGCAGTACCTTTCCTTTCAAAATTTTCAACTCCTATAGAGTAAATTTCCCTTGCAGGCCCTAATCCCTCTTCCAATAATTTTGCTATCCAGGCCTCTGTCACAGGATTAAATCCAGTTCTTTCCGTAACATAATTTTTATAAATAAGATATCTAAGAGCCTGCTCTGTATTGGCAATCATTGAAACATACTTGCCAACCATATTGATAGGGACTAAACCCTCTAGGTCTTTAATAGGCATCTTTATATCGGTCATTCCATATTTGCTGTAATGAGGCATGTGCTCTGGAGACTCAAATAAACCAACTTCCTGATTAGGTTTTACATACTCAACTGATTTATTACCTAAAGTTATATTTCTCCAGCCCTCAAACTCATAATCTTCTCTTATAACTGGAATGCCATGCCTAATTGCATCTTCCAATGGGTACCCTATTGCATTATTTGCAGTCCTTATAACAACATAGCCATCAATTATTGTAGGATTTACCCTATAGTCCATTAAACTTTTCCGGTTTTGGACGCTGGAATGATTAGCAAAACCTATGCTTAATGGTATCTCATAATAGCCCGCTAAATTGCCAAAAGGCTCTTGCATTAAATCTAGAGGTCTGCCTACATGTTGGCCGTTAAAATAAACAAGGTTTCCCATGCCTAATTGGCTGGGCTTTGTTGCAGTTTCTACAGCCATTACTATGGGCATTACATTATTAGATTGTTCCATTATTTACCTTCAATAAATGTAACCATTTAAAAGTGGTAAAACTACTATTTAAAGGTTTCGGTTTTAGAAAAGGAAAAAATTAAGGATATGGGTACGCTGGCACAGGTGGAGTATAGGTCAGAAGTTTTGACCTGTCTCTTGCCATTCTGGGATTAATTGTTCCGCTGACAGCGGCTGCTACTATTTGAGCCACACTGTTATAGTCAATAGTAGTACTTATCTGAGGGCCCCATGCGAAGCCTGCTGGGAAATAATGTGTTGCGATATGGATTAAAAAGGGATTTCTTAAGGAATTATCCATCATTTGTTCCTGAATTCCATGCTGACCGTATTTCACTAATTCAGAAACAGTAGCACTTCTTGAGTTATCAATAATGCTATGAGCCCAATCGTCATAATTATCAATACGCTCTACGCTCCTCTTAAGCCCGGTTTCATTATAACCCATGTATTGACCTAATATACCTTCAAGCATAGCTCCAGAAAGCGATCTTATACCTCCTTCAACTGGAGTTATGTGTAAATATCTTTCAAGCACTCTTATCAGAGCATCTTTTACTTCATTAACAAATACTTCTGGATTAGCTATTGTGCCTGTGGCTCTTATCTGAGTTTCATATTTGGTTTTATCATCGCCATGATCGCGTAGAACACCAGACAGCTCTTGACCTACATCATTCTGTACTCTTAATTGAGTATCATGAGTTAATGATTCAACTATATTATCAATTGATACTGCCATTTTTAAGTTTTACAACTTGGTAGTAATCGCTAATATTTAAACTTTTTTGGAAAAATAATTCAAGGAATCTGTTTAGAAGGCTTATTTAGGGGCTGTATAAGGCTACATGCTTTTTTGATCTAGCAGCAGTATAGGGGCTCATTTGACCGCTTATGCCTGCTGATAATAAGCTAGCTACATGTTGATGGTCCATGGATGTTTTCCTTGCATGAGGTGTCCACTTATAGCCTGCACCTAAATCCTTTTCAGAAGTATCGAAGAATTTTTCTCTTAAATCAGTATTTTGCATATGCTGCTGCACTCCAGTCACACCATACGACTGAACCTGCCTAACTGCATGGTCTCGTGTATCGGTTACATACTGATGGGAAAAGTCATCATAATTATCAATTTTTAGATCTTTCAGCCTTCTTTGTGCCTCTGTTGCATTAAACCCAAAATAGCTTTCGAAAACTCCATCAAGAATGCCCTGGGTAAGAGTTTCAATCGCTCCCTCAGCCTTTTCTATTTTAAGGTGCCTTGCCAACACTTTGGCAATTGCCCCTCTCAAATCAGCAGTAAATTTTTGAACATTATCTATTCCTTTTTTAGTTCTTATTTCGGGTTCGTAAGTACGAAGAATTTTCTGCAGCTCCTCACCTACCTGATTTTTAATCTTATCATGAGTCTCAGTGTTAAGAGCCTCTTTTATGACCTTATAATCTATAGACATAATACACCTTTTTAAGTAATAGCTAAAATAATATTAGGAGAAATATAAATCTTTCTATTCCTTACTAAATAATAAGTCTAAAATAATTACTAATAAATAACTAAAAAGATTAAACTTTCCCAAACAACCCAATAATTTTCTCTTTTCCCAAAGCCAAAATAAAAGGCGCTAGCTTAGGGCCTCTGTCCTTATTCAGCAAAACATTATAAGCAGCTTTAAAAAAATCTGTATTCTTAATTCCGACTTTTTGGCAAATGTTGTAGAACTCATTAAACAGCTCATTCTGCTCCCATTCTTTCTTCTTCAAAGATTCCACCAGCAGATGCAACGCCTCTTTTTCTTTGCTGCTCAATTTCAAATCCTTAGGGACATCTTCCTGCACTGTAAACTTGATGTCAGCAGGAGCATATTTGTCCAGCCAGTGTTTTGCTAACTCCAATCTTTTCAAAACCCTTTCCTTGTCATAAGTACTCAAGGTCTTTCTATGAATCCATCCTTTTGCATGCAAAATCTCAGCCAATTCTTTTAAGGATTTGTCAGGAAACGTCTGGACTGCAATGGCTGCATTTGAGTAATTTAATTGGACAGGCAATTTATCTGAAATATTATCCACTTGGGAAAATTTATAGATCTCTGTAAGCTGCTTTTCCCTCTTTTCCGCTTCTTTTTTGCCTTTCTTCTCAAAATAAGCCCTTTCGGATTCCTCATACCTGTCAGCTAAAAGAAAAAACTTGTTGGAATGCAAATCAAAATTAATAACAGTTTGAGGCTTGTAGGAAGCCATCATGTACCTCAAAAGCTCAGGCTCAGCAAATTCCAGCCAATCTTTAAGTGAAATGACATTGCCTGCAGAACCAGAAAGTTTGCTACCATCCACCAGCAGGAATTCTGTCTGTATTTGATATGGTGGTGTAGAATTAAAAATCTGCCTGCAGAAAGCACGGCCTGTATCAACAGAACTCCCAGCGGCAAAATGGTCTTTTCCGCCAGTCTCAAAAGTTGTATGATAAATTGACCATGTAGCAGGCCAGTGAAGGCGCCATGGCAATTTCGCTTTTCCTTTCTCTGGCCTAACCTTGCCCCTATGGTTACATCCCTTCGCATAACCGCGATCTTGGTTGCATATATACTCAACTTTTTCACCATCCCAAGATGTGACTTTTGTTGTAGCACTCTTCCCACAATTCTCGCAGACAATCATGATAGGGTACCATCCTTTAGGCTTTATGGATTTTGTAATATCTTTCCATATCTGCCTTATTTCATCTGCGTTGTCCAAGACTTTTTTTATTGCATCGTCATACAAACCTTTTTTATAAGCATCATAAGAAGACCTTATGGTTGGGTTAAAGCCAAAATCCTTGATGACTGAAACAACGCCATCAGAAAAATAATCTACCCATGACTTAAAGCCTTCAACCGGGCTAGGGACATTAATCAAAGGTTTTCCAAGATATTGCTCAAAATCTTCCTTTTTTATTTTTATTCCTTCCGGAATTTTGTCAAAATCATCAAAGTCATCAATTATTAAATTGTTTTCAGCTTTTAAGCCATTGTCTTTTAGGCCCTGATGCACAAAGCCAGGAACCATTAACTCCGTACGAGAGTTTCCGATATGGAAAAAACCAGAAGGAGTCCACATGCTATTTACAACATGCTTCTTGACACTCATTTCTTTTAGAACATCAACTACCTTGTTAACCCAAATGTAGTATTCAATTTCAGAGTTTTTATCTTTATTGTGGTTTTTATCCATTAAAGTTTAGAGATAAGTTTTGTTTTTATAAATATTGTGCAAAATTATTTGATAATCGGAGTTTCAACAGGGCGTAATAAGATTTATATAGGTAGTATAGTTTCCCGCAATGGATTGTATCATGGACAAAAACAAAACAATAAATGTCGGATTAATAGGCTGCGGTGTTGTGGGTAGCGGCGTTGTAAATATGTTTTCTCAGAATAAGCACTCAGGAATAAATTTAAAAATTGTTGCTGACAGAAATCCCGAAAAAGCCAAAAAATTGGGATTCTTAAACATAGCTACAGATGTAAACGAAGTCATCGATGATCCTGAAATAGACATTGTTGTAGAGCTTATAGGTGGCTACGAGCCTGCAAAAGGTTACATCATAAAGGCTATAAAAAACAAAAAGCATGTCGTTACAGCAAATAAAGCCGTTATTTCTGAATACGGCGATGAAATCTTCAAGCTAGCGAAAGAAAACAAAGTTAATGTTGGCTTTGAGGCGGCGGTTGCAGGAGGAATTCCAATAATTAACCCGCTGCTGGACCAATTAAGATTTGGAAATATAAGGAGCATAACGGGGATATTAAATGGAACAACCAATTTTATCCTTACAAGAATGGCAGAAGGCATGGATTATGAAACTGCCTTAAAGATTGCGCAGGAAAAGGGGTTTGCGGAAAAAGACCCTAGCTTTGATGTTGAAGGCAAGGATGCTGCGCAAAAAATAGCAATCTTAGCGTCATTGGCTTTCGGAAGATTGATCAAGCCAAAGGAAGTTTATTGCGAAGGCATTACTGAAATAAAGCCTGTTGACATTGAATATGCACGCGAGCTTGGATATGTAATAAAACTGCTTGCGATAGCTCAAAGAACTGAGAATGGAGAAATTGATGTTAGAGTGCACCCGGCTTTAGTAAAAAAAAACCACAGGCTGGCAAGCGTAAATGAGGAATTCAACGCAATTCACATAAAAGGAAGCCCTTTTGATGAATACTTTAATGTTGGAAAAGGCGCAGGACAAGGCCCAACAGCTTTTTCTGTTTATTATGACATAATTAAAATAATGGAAATGATTAAGAGCGGAATTGTTAGGAATGTCAATGTAAACAAAAATGACATTAAAATTGCAAGCCAAAATGATATAGAGATAGAAGGATATTTAAGATTATATTTACAACATGTGCCCGGAGCATTGCATAGTGTTTTAGGTGTTCTTGTAAAACATAGATGGAATGTAAAAAATTCCATACAAAGAGGAGACCATAAACATCAAATAGCAGTCAATGGGGTAAAATGCTTGCCAGACATCATAACGCATGAGCCGCTTTCTTTTGGTGCAATAAAAGATACGCTTCCAGAGCTAGAGAACCTTAAAACAGAAAAAGGAAAACCCATATATGGAAAGCCGTTTTATATGAGAATTGTGTAATAATAAAATTTATTAACCATACCATTACAAACAATCTATGCGCCATAGAATTTTGTATCACAGCACAAATAGGGATATAGCCAGTAAAACAAATGCTAAAAAAAGCTTTACATTCAAGCAGGCATTATTCATGGGATTGGCCCCCGACAATGGCTTATTAATGCCATCTGAAATACCCCGTCTTTCAAAAAAATTTATCATGGGGTTTAAGGGAAGACCCTACCATGAAGTTGCTTACCATATCTTAGAGAACTTTCTTTCTACAGAGATTAAAGACAAGGAACTGAAGGAAATAGTAAAAAGCTCTTATAATTTTGGCATACCTGTAGAGAAGCTTGATGACGCTACTTGGATAGTGAGGCTTGATCAAGGTCCAACTGCTTCTTTCAAGGATTTTGCTGCAATATTGATGGCTAGGCTAATGCAGAAGCTCAAGCCCAAAAACAAAAAAATCACGATTCTGGTTGCAACATCTGGGGATACTGGAAGCGCGATAGGCGAAGCTTTCAGGGGCCTCAAAGGAATAAAGGTTTACATACTATATCCGAAAAATGAAGTTTCTTCTATACAAAAAAGGCACATGGACACTATAGGGAAAAATGTCATAACAATATCAATCAACGGGAAATTTGATGATTGCCAAAAAATGGTCAAAAGGGCATTTGCAGACCCAGATTTAAAGAGATTAAACTTAACTTCCGGAAATTCAATAAGCATAGGAAGGATTTTGCCTCAAATTGTTTATTATTTCTATGCGTATGCAAACGTAGTTGATAATTTTAAGCCCGTGGTTTTTTCCATACCTTCAGGAAACTTCGGCAATTCATTGGGATGCGAATTTGCCAGAAGAATGGGGCTGCCTGTAAAGAAGATTATCATTGCGACCAATGAAAATGACGAGTTTCCAAAATTCCTGAAAACAGGAGTTTATAAAAAAGTTGAACCTGCCAAAAACTGCATCTCAAATGCTATGAATATAGGCAATCCAAACAATCTTATAAGGTACTTCAACCTTTATCATGGCATGATAGACAAAAATGGCATTGTCCGTAAAAAGCCAAATCTTGAAGAAATGAAAAAGCACATATTTTCAGTTGCGGTTAGCGATAAAGAGACAATAAAGACAATCAACTGGGCGTACTTGAAATATGATACAATAATCGAGCCTCATGGCGCTGTCGGCATAGCTGCCCTGCAGAAATACAGGAAATTTGATAAAAAAACATTGGCTATGTGCATAGAGACAGCCCATCCTGCAAAATTTCCTGAAACCATAAAGAAGGAGCTTAAAGTCTGGCCTGTAATGCCTAAATCAATAAGGATAATCTATAAAAGAAAGGGCAAGCCCTATAATTTATCCAAGGATTACTCTTCCCTGAAAAGATTTCTGTTGAGGGACTGATTAGATATACCCCCTGGCCTTCAGCAGCTCAGCCACTAAAATAGCGCCGCCTGCAGCACCCCTTATTATATTATGAGATAGTGCTACAAATTTCCATCCCAGAATAGGGTCTTTTCTTAGCCTTCCGACTGTTATGCCCATTCCTTTCTCAAAATTTCTGTCAAGCTTTGTCTGCGGCCTGTCTTCCTCATTAAAATATTTCATAAAGTATTTTGGAGCGCTTGGTAAATCCAGCTCTGCGATAGGGTTATTACAGTTTTCAATAGCTTTAATGAATTCTTCTTTTGTAATGTCTTTTCCTAATTGAATGCTTACACTGACCATATGACCGTCTGCAGCAGCTACCCTTATGCATGTTGCAGAGATTTTCGGCTTGTTGGCTAATTTGATTCTCTTGCCTCCTATACTGCCTAATATCTTCATCGGCTCTTTTTCTGATTTTTCCTCCTCATTCTTGATGAATGGTATAACATTGTCTTCCATCTCCGGCCAAGTGTCAAAGGTTTTTCCAGCGCCGGATATAGCTTGTAAGGTAGTAACCAAAACCCTTTTCGGCTTATATTTTTCCAATGCCTTGATTATAGGCACGTATGATTGTATAGAACAATTTGGCTTTACAACTATTAATCCTTCTTTCCATCTCCTGTTTTTTCTTTGGTAATCAATAAGCCTAACATGCTCTGGATTTACCTCTGGAATTATCATAGGCACATCTTCTGTCCATCTATGTGCGGAGTTATTTGACACGACTGGAACATCTTTGCTGGCATAATCTTCTTCTATATGCTTAATCTTTTCCTTGTCCATGTCAAGTGCCGAAAAAACAAAATCAACTTCTCTTGCGATTTTATCCATATCATCTTCAACTGCCATTACAACCAAATTTTTTATGTTATTTGGAATTATAGTTTGCATCTGCCATCTGCCCTTAACCGCTTCCTCATAAGTTTTGCCCGCCGAGCTTGGAGACGCAGCTACACTACTTACTTCAAACCATGGGTGATTGGAAAGCAAAGTAACAAACCTCTGCCCAACCATCCCGGTTGCTCCTAAAATCCCGACTTTAAGTTTTTTCATAATACTCTTTATGCAAGACTTTTACTGCGTTCTCAGCATCCTTGCCGTCAACAACAAAAGTTATGTTTATTTCTGATGCTCCTTGAGATATCATCTCTATATTTATTTTGTTTTTTCCCAATACTGAAAAAACCCTTCCTGAAACGCCTGGGGCATTCCTCATCCCTTCCCCTACAACGCATATTACCGCTTTATTTTTCAATACCTTGACATCAGCAATGCCCTTTAGATCTGATGCTATATCCTCAACATTCTTCCCATTATCCGTTGTCATTGAAACGCTTACTTCTGATGTTGAGACCACATCAACGCTTTGTTTATACTTGTAAAATACATCAAAAAGCCTAGCTAGGAATCCATAAGCGCCAAGCATTCTTTTTGAATTGACATGGATTAGGGTTATGTTTCTCTTGCTGGTTATAGCCTTAACTGTCTGATTGCTCTTTTCAACTTCATTCAGTATCAAGGTACCGCTGCCTTTTGGGTTGAATGTGTTTAGCACCCTTACAGGAATGTTTTTTTCCATAGCTGGAATGATTGTCTTAGGATGCAATACTTTAGCCCCGAAGTAAGCAAGTTCGGATGCCTCTGCAAATGAAACCTGCTCAAGAGTCCTTGCATTTCCAACAATCTTAGGGTCAGCTGACATTATTCCGTCAACATCAGTCCATATTTGGATTTCGCTTGCATTTATAGCAGCGCCTATAATGCCTGCTGTGTAATCAGAGCCTCCTCTGCCTAAAGTCGTTATCTCGCCATTCACAGTTTTTCCTATAAATCCTGTGATGACAGGAACAACATTTAATTTTGTTATGTTTTTATCTAAGTTGTTGTACGCTTCTTCTAACGGCTCTGCATTTCCAAAATCAGAGTTCGTTATTAACCCTAAATCAAACGCATTGAAAGCTTGCGCTTCCATATTGTTCTTGCTTAGCTGCGCTGCTACAATCTTTGAAGACATCCTTTCCCCAAAAGACTGGAACAAATCCAAAGTTTTTGCATCGAGCATTTTCCCATTAACGCTTTTAACAGCTTTTTGCAATTCATTAAAATCGCTATCCAGCAATTTTTTTTCCAGACTTAATCTTTCCAAAATTCCATAATGGATACTTTTTATTGTGCTAAAAGTCTCGTCTCCATTTCCTTCTTTGGCAAGATTTGCAAGCTCTATCAATTTGTCAGTTATTTTCTTGACTGCTGAAACCACAACAATGGGCTTCCTGCCTAAATTAGACTTAATTATTTCCGCAACATTTCTTATTTCATCTGCCCCCCCTACAGAGGTGCCGCCAAACTTCATCACTATCATTTCAATTGCGCCCTCAACCTTTTTACTGCTTCTTCTATGTCTTCCCTATGGCCAAAAGCGCTAAACCTCAAAAATTCTTCTCCCTGCTGGCCAAATCCAACGCCTGGAGTTGTGACTATATTTGCTTTCTGCAATAAATAATCAAATGCTTCCCATGATTTCATGTTTTTCATTCTAGCCCAAATATAAGGGGCATTATCTCCGCCATAAGCCTCGTATCTTAAGTTTTCCAATGCAGATTTAATGATTTTTGCATTTTCCATGTAGTATGATACGGTTTGCTTCATTTCCTTTAATCCTTTGTCATCTAATGAAGCTAAGCCTCCTGCCTGTGAAATATTTGAGGCTCCATTAAACAATGTAGTCATAATCCTATTCCAATCGTTTCTTACTAAACTCCCATCATCAAACCGAAGCTCATTGGGAATTACAGTCCATCCAAGCCTTACACCTGTAAACCCAACAGACTTTGAAAATGAATTTACTTCTATGGCAACTTCCTTTGCCCCCTTAATTTCGTAAATCGACTTTGGCAGGTTCCTATCAACAATGTACTCACTATATGCAGCATCAAAAATTATTATCGAATTATTTTTTTTAGCATAGTCCACTAACCCCTTCAATTGCTCCTTTGTTGCAACAGCTCCTGTAGGGTTGTTAGGCGAGCAAAAGAATATTATATCTGCCTTTCCTATTTTTCTTAAATCAGGAAAAAAATTATTTTTAGGAGTGCAAGGCATATATACAATATTGCCAAATTGGTTGGCCTTTTTGTTGTAGCTTCCTGTTTTTCCATACATCACACTGCTGTCTATGTAGACTGGATAAGTTGGGTCCTGCACAGCTACAACCGCATCATTGCCAAATAAAAGCTGCAATCTTCCAATGTCAGGCTTTGCTCCATCAGATACAAAAACTTCCTCTCCGCTAACTAATCCATCATACACAACTTTTGCTATTTTCTCCCTTAATTCCAAAAGGCCTTGCTCATTACCATAGCCCCCATACCCATCTCTTGTCCCTAGCGCAGAAGCAGCATTTGTCAGAGCCTTTGCTATATGCGGCGTTATAGGCTCTGTAGTGTCCCCGATTCCTAAGCTTATGAGCTTCGCATTAGGGTTTTTCTCTAAAAACTCATTCTTCCTCCTGTTTATTTCTGGGAACAGGTAACCTGTTTGCAGTTTTGCGATATCTGAATTTCGTTTTGCCATTTTTATTGTTTACATTGAAATTTAAGTTCTATCTTATGCGTACAACTATTTGCATTAGTTTTCTTTATTACACATCATCTGTCTTTATTCATTGAAAATAAAAATAATATGAGTGAAATTTTTCTCTCTTGCTTTGCTATGGAAAAATTTCCACATCTTTTGTTTGTGCACAACTACATTCGGATTATTTTTTGCTTTCATGATTTGTATCCAGCAAAAAATCCTCATATTATTTTTTATTATTTTTATTGCTGAAATTTTTCCAATTCATTAAAATCCAATGTACTAAAATAATCATCTGCCGTTTCTGCCCTTCTTATTTGAACAACAGAGCCATCTTCCCTCAACAATAATTCTGCAGACCTCAGTTTTCCATTGTAATTAAAGCCCATTGCATGGCCATGCGCTCCCGTATCGTGAATAACTAAAATATCCCCTTCCCTTACCTGCGGCAATGGCCTGTCTATGGCAAACTTGTCGTTGTTCTCGCACAATGATCCGGTAACATCATACATCTTTGTTGTTGGCTCGCTTTCCCTTCCCAAAATTGTAATGTGATGGTAAGCTCCGTACATCGCAGGCCTCATCAAATTAGCCATGCATGCATCCATTCCAATAAAATCCTTATATGTATGCTTCAGATGCAAAACTTTCGTGATTAGGTAGCCGTAAGGGCCTGTAATTACCCTGCCGCATTCCATGAAAATCTTTATTCCATCTAGTTCGTTTTTTATAATAATCTCATCATAAGCTTCCTTTATTCTTGCAGCCAGCTTCTCATAGTCCAAAGCCTTGTCTTCCGGCTTGTAAGGTATCCCTAGCCCCCCGCCTAAATTGATAAATTCCAGCTTTATTCCCAATTTTCCCTTTATCTCTACAGCCAACTCAAACATCATCCTTGCTGTCTCTACAAAAAAATCAGCATTAAGTTCATTTGAAATGATCATTGTATGCAGCCCAAACCTTTTGATGCCTTTTTCCTGGAATATGCCGTAGCCCTCAAATAGCTGCTCGCGAGTAAAGCCATACTTTGCTTCTCTTGGATCTCCAATTATCATGTTTCCTTTCCTAGCAGGCCCTGGGTTGTATCTAAAACAGATAATATCTGGAAACCCGGCATTGCTCTCCAAAAACGGGATATGGCTAATGTCATCCAAATTAATTATAGCTCCCAGTTCTCTGGCTTTCTTATATTCATCAGCAGGGGTATCATTGGAAGTAAACATTATTTCCTCACCACTAAGCCCTATTCTTTCAGCTAGCAAAAGCTCAGGAGCAGAGCTGCAGTCCACTCCAAACCCTTCTTCCTTCAGAATTTTCAGTACAAAAGGGTTTGGCAGAGCCTTAACTGCAAAATATTCTTTAAATTCGGGCAATATCGAAAAAGCCTGCTTGAATCTTTTAGCGTTACCTCTAATTCCAGCCTCGTCATAAATATGAAAGGGCGTTGGATACTGCTTTATTATCTCCAAGATTTTTTCTTTCGTAAATGGTAGCTTTTTTTGTAGCATAATGCAAAGAAGACTTAAATTATCTCTAAATCTTCTAATACCTTTTTTAGTTTTTCCCTGTTCTCTTTCTGCATCTCGCACATCGGCAATCTGTAAGCTTCTTCAATCATATCTTTCATAGCAAGTGCCGCTTTTATAGGTATTGGGTTTGTTTCAATAAAAATCCCCTTAAACAAAGGCATTAATCTATTATGCAATTCCTCTGCTTTTGAAAAATCTTTAGCCAAGCAATAGTCTGTAAGCTTTTTGACTTCTCCAGGAATAATGTTGCTTGCTACCGAAATTACTCCTCTTCCGCCTAGCTTCATTAATGGAAAGGTCATGTTATCGTCTCCTGACAAAACGTCAAACGATTTAGGCAAAGTTTTAAGTACGTCTTGCATCTGGTTTATATCCCCTGAAGCTTCCTTAACTGCAACAATGTTTGAATGCTCCTTTTGCAGCCTTGCCAATGTCTGCGTTTCAATATTTACAGCAGTCCTGCCTTTTATGTTGTATATGATTAGAGGTATATCAACTGAGCTAGCAATTGCGCTGAAGTGCCTGAATAAGCCTTCCTGTGTCGGCTTGTTGTAGTATGGCGATACCTGCAAAGATGCGTCAGCGCCTGCATCAGCTGCCCTTCTTGTCATGTCAATCGCTTCCTTTGTTGAATTGCTTCCTGTCCCTGCTATGATTTTTGTCCTCCCTCTTGCAGCTTCTATTACAGTTTCTATGACTTTCTCATGCTCTTCATAATCAAGAGTAGGGCTTTCCCCTGTTGTGCCGCAAGGAACAATTCCATCTATTTTATTTTTAATCTGAAATTCCACAAGCCTTTTCAAAGCCTCTAAATCTAGACTTTCATCTTTCTTAAATGGCGTTACAATTGCAGTTATAGCTCCTTGAAACATTTTTTCAGCCTCCAGTTAATTTTTATTTTCATTGTTCTTTCTGTTTTTCAATTCATTGCACTATGCTCTTCATCAAGTCATTAATATCATAAAATCCCTTTTTGCCATTAATCCATTGCGCTGCCATGACCGCACCTACTACAAAGCCCTGCCTGCTTCTTGCAGTATGCTTTAGCTCAATAGTATCTGCAGCGCTGTCAAACCCTACAATATGTGTTCCTGGTATGCTGCCTCCTCTTGTTGAGGAGATATGCAGCTCATTCGGCTCTATTTTCCTCTTTAATTCTTCTGTCACAACCTTATTTTTTCTTTTTATACTTTCTATTATTATTTTTCCGATCATGACTGCTGTCCCTGAAGGGCTGTCAGCCTTCTGGCTATGATGAAACTCATGCACAAAAACATCATAATCCTTAACGTTATTCATTATTTTTGCAGCTTGCTCAATAATTTTGAAATATGCATTAACGCCTATTGAAAAGTTTCCTGACCAGATAAGACCTATGCCCGCATCTTTCACTATTCTTTTTACCTTATCCATCTCATTATACCACCCGGTTGTGCCCACAACAATGTTTTTTTTGAATCTGGCAACTTTTTCAATATTCCCAATAACGGCATTCGGGTGTGAAAAATCTACACAAACATCTATACCTTCCATTGATTCCTCATTAATTTCCCTAAAATCCGCGCCTTCTGCATTCGGGTCTATTCTAATGACAGAGATGCCTTTATTCTGAGCAACCTTCTCTATCTCACGTCCCATCCTGCCGTATCCAATTATTGCTATGTTCATTTTATCCTATATTCTGATGTGCCAATCTTTTTAAATTTATCTGCCATAATAGAAACATTTAAATATTATATAAACATTATGTTATTATGGTAACATTTGGTGTTTTTGCGTGGTAACTATCAGCCATCTTGTAAAAAAGCTTGTAGGCGAAAACTCGTTTTTGCTGGAAGCCATAGGCAAAGGATTAATCAGCTATGGCTCTTTGGCAGAGCAGCTAAAGCTAGAAATAGAGCAGGAGCTTGGGAAAAAAGTAAAAGAATCTGCAATCGTCATGGCGTTAAGAAGGTACGAAGAAGAACTGCAGAGCTATGACAAAAAGCTCAAGAGATTCAGCTTTAAGGGGGAAATAATAATGAGGACAAACATAATAGATTTTAATGCCGTTAAGTCCAATAACCTGCTGAACAAGATCAAAAATATATATAATCTGGTCGATTTTGATAAAGGAGACACATTGAACATTGTTTTAGGAAGCAATGAAGTCAGCATAGTCACAAATGAAAAATACAAGGAAAAGCTAATTGATTTCTTAAAAGGGGAAAAAATGCTGAGCAAGGAATCCGATTTGGTCGCTTTAACCATTATTTTTGACAGCAAGGATTTTTTCAATACCCCGGGAGTAATCTTTTCAGCAATAAGAAAGCTCGCATGGGAGCAGATAAACATATTTGAGATAATCTCGACAATGACGGAATTGACCTTTATCCTGAGCAAAAAGGATTCTATGAAAGCCTATAATGCGCTGCAGGAGATGGTTGGGAAGTAAATGTTTATTCAGCTTGATAAAGTATAGCATTAACATATCCTCGTACAGTGCCTTCTAAATTTTGCTCCTGTTGTGCCCTCTGCTTCAAAAACTCTTTGAGTTGTTCTATATCCGAGCCAATAACAGACAACTGCAGTCCTTCATTTCCCACATTAACAGTTAAAGGAAGATCATGCCTTCCAGGGTTAATATTTGCTTTAGTATGATCAAACTTACTCGGATCCGGTCTTAAGTCGTAGAAAACTCCGAGGTAAATCCCATCTTTCCCAACAATGGGTATTAGTGATGCGGCATATTGCTGTACAAGTTTGCCTAAATCGGGCTCTCCATTTGAGACAGGGATACTAATCGGACTTGAAACCGGTTTAAATTTAACTGCCGGTGTGCTTGTCATAGCAAGAGGTAATGGGGTTTTATTTAAAAAGATTTTAAGAAATGAGCCCAGAGGGACTTTCGCCAGCTTTTTGATTTGCGAAGCAAATCCCGTTTTTTCCCAGGTTCCACTTTACGTGGTACCGAAAATCTGTTAAGATTTTCGAGTATTTGCGTTAGCAAAAAGCTGTTTCGAACCCTCGACCTACTGATTAAGAGTCAGTCGCTCTACCAGACTGAGCTATGGGCCCAATAAAACGAAATTAGAATTTAAGAGTATTTAAAAAACTAACTAAACCATCTTCAATTTTCCAGTTATTTTATTAATCTTGTCTTCTAAATCCGGTCCAGCCCCCAAACAGGTGATAGTGCCTGGCTCAACAACGGTATGGCCTGCATCCTTTATCAAAGCAACCTTAATATTTTCATTCTCCAGCATGGACATGTACTTAATCAATTCTTTTTCATCCGCTACTTTCAAAACTACTTTTTTTCCGCCTTGGTTTTTCCATTCATCAACCACCTTTTTGTCCGACTTTAGAACACAATCAACGGAAGCATGTGCTACTTGAGAACTAGCCTTACCTCGAGGTAACTTCAGGTCATTCCGTAAAAGTATAACTTGTTTATATTTTGACATGTCTCCTAAGCTCAATATGGTTCATATATCTCTCTTTTTTCCTTATAAGATATAAGTCTTTTGAATTTTCATACATCCATTCACACAATTTCCTTGCACTATTTCTATATAGGACTTATTCCTTTTTAGCTGTTCAATAAGATAATTTTTTGAATGATATATCTTCATCATAAAATCATAAGTATTTTTGGATGAAATGTAGCTTCAAAAATACATTATAACGGCTAGAATAAGCATATTTAAATAGCTTACGCGTGAATGCTATTTTCATCTTTAGCCATTTATCATTAAAGGATTAATAAACTTTTAGTGGATTTGCCAAAGTGGATGTAAGAGGAAGAGGGATAGCTAAATCTCCAAAATCTTTCCATCGAACTCTATCTTAGGATTCCTGAAAACCTGGTCTAAATGTATTATGGCATAAATATTCCCGCCAAA
>Ga0209541_10006964_pt1 | contig 19113 bp, 20 predicted proteins | sample RifCSPlowO2_01_FD_184027 | JGI IMG/M metagenome (GOLD analysis project Ga0209541, IMG submission 184027) | Groundwater microbial communities from Rifle, Colorado - Rifle CSP2_plank lowO2_0.1 (SPAdes) (version 2) | ecosystem: Environmental > Aquatic > Deep subsurface > Groundwater | place... | reverse complement strand
ACGTGATCATCACCCACGAAGCCTTCTACGCTCCCTGGGTATTGCTCTATCAGCTGGCCAAGCGTTTTGGGATCACGTTCTATAATTACTACCCCGGCATGCGGAATGACAGCTTCTTTTATGCGAGAGACAAAATCGGCTTTGACTTAGACATGAGGCCGCAATTCGAAAAATGGAGGCGTCGAAGCATCAGCGAGCAGGAACTGAAGAAAATAGACATTTTTTTTAAAAAAAGGAATAAAGGAGATATTTACGATATCAAAATGGCAAGGGAGAACGAAGATGCGGAAGTAGCAGCATATCAAAAAATTATCCGATCAAAACATCCCATGGCCGTCCTCTATGCCAATGTGTTGTGGGATGTAGTCTCGCTCGATAAGGAAAGAGTGTTCAATTCGGTCCAGGAATCATACCTGGAAACGGTCAAATTCTTTATCGCGCATCCGGAATATAATTTAATAGTCAAGCCTCACCCGGCAGATGAATTCAAGGGCCATGAGTCGAGAGAGCCCGTCGATCGGTTAATCAAACAAGCGTTCCCGATCCTGCCGTCTCATGTCCTGGTCTTGCGCCCTAAAAGCCCCCTCTCAAGTTATGAGTTGATCCACCGCTCGGATGTCACTATCGTTCACACCACCACCGTGGGCATAGAAAGCCCTATTTTTGGCAAACCCACCATCACCCTGGGCAAAGCCCATTATGCAGGCCAAGGCCTGACGTATGACCCGCGCAGTCCCGAAGAATATTTTCAAATACTCATTGGCCTGTTGGACAAAACAATATCGTATGACCGAGAGCGCATTCGAGAACAAGCCCGCAAGTATTACTACCTGCTCAACTTTGTCTTTTGGCATGATTTTGGCATTATTAAATACAACTTCAAACCCCGCAGCAAGGCTATGGTCATACCAAACACATTGGATGAACTGCTTGCTTTAAAAGATTTTAACGATCTCGTCGAGGCAATGCTCAACAAGAAAGAGGTGCCTTTTTTCGATACGCATCTAGAAAAAGCTCATAGGTAACCAATTCCATGACGCCCGTCCTGCTCATTGCCTTCAACCGCCCCGATTTGACCCAGCGAGTGTTTTCTGAAATTCGCGACGCAAAGCCGGAGCGATTTTTTTTCTTTGTGGACGCGCCGCGGTCGGAGGAAGAAGCGAAAAAAGTGAATGCAGTAAAGCAACTTGTCCGACAGATTGACTGGCCGTGCGCGCGCGAGCTGATCTTTCCCGAAAAAAATTTAGGACACACGTATGGCCCTGTCGCCGCAATCAATCGTATTTTTGAAGCGTCGGAAGAAGCGATCATTTTTGAAGACGACTGCCTCCCCCACCCCACCTTCTTCCGTTATGCTTCGGAAATGCTTGAGCAGTACCGTAACGAACCCAAGGTGTGGAGCATTGCAGGGGGCAATTACCTCAACCCGAACCCCGCACATCCTTGGAGCTGCTGGTTTACACCCTTGACGAGCACCTGGGGCTGGGCATCGTGGCGGCGCTCGTGGCGGAAAGCGGACTTCACTCTTTCTCGTTGGCCGGAATTAAGAAAAACCGACTGGCTGAAAAAAAGCATCGGTAATGCGTTCATTGCCGATGACTATGCCGGCGGATTTAATAAAGTCTATGCCAGTGTAGGGACACCAAATTTTGTCGGCTGGGATTATTGCTTTAATTTTTCCATGCTGCTTGAAGGGGCGCTCGATGCGCGGCCGGCCGTCAATCTCGTGTCCAATATCGGGTTTCGTGCCGATGCCAGCCATACGAAAGAGCAAACCTCCTATGCCGACTTTCCTGTTGCGGCAATGCCGTTTCCCCTCCGCTTTCCGTCCCACATAGAGCCCTCGATCAAATTTGAAGTTTCCTTTTACAAGCAGAACCGTCTCAATTACCATCCCTGGCGCTATCGGATCAGGCATCTTCCCCTGGTCGGATCATGGGTATCGTCAGTGAAGCAACGTGTGCGGTCCCTTGTGCGATCTTCATATTTCTAGATTGATGTGACGAAACCAAAGATTATATTCACCACGCCTGTCCTCGGTTACCCTCCCATCGGCGGACCGAGGCTTAGAATTGATAATTCTCTCAAGGCTCTTGCGCGCGTGGCCGACCTCATTGTGTACTCAAGGGTATCCAAAGCAAGTCTTGGCGGAGATGCGGCACTGGAGCACTTTGCGCACTACGCCCGTCAATTCGTCTTCGCTCCTTCGGTTGATCCGAATAAAAAAGAACACAACAAACGATTGATTCGCTTTGTGGATTTTTTTGACTTGGTGAAATTGGCAAAGCGGGAAAACGTAAGCATTATTTGGATGGGGTATGGCAATATTTCCTATGGGTTGGCCCTTTTACTCCTCCTCTGTACCAAGCTTAAAATAGTGATTGATACTGACAGCGTCTGGTCGCGGTTTGTCTTCAGGAGCCTGCCGCACATGAGGTCAAAAAAACTAAAATTTAAAAAATTACGCGCCGGCGCGAAAAAATTAATCCAGGAATTTCTGGGCACCCGGCTCGCCGACATGACCACGGCCGTGTCCGAGTGTGACGCGCGCTATTACAGAAAATTTTCAAAAAGAGTTTCTATTTTTTCCAATGTCATTGACCTGCAAGCGTACCGAGAAATACCCGCACCGCGAGTCACAAACCCGGCAGTATATTTAGCGGGCTCTTTTGGCCCCGACAGTCCCATGGAAGAATCAGCGCTGTGGGTCATCAATGAGGTGCTGCCCTTGGTCTGGACGGAAATTCCAGAGTTAAAATTCTACATCGTCGGCCGCGGTCCTACCGAAAAAATGTTGAAATTGCAAAATGATAAAATAATCATCACCGGTGAGGTGCCTTCGGTGATGCCGTATCTGTGCCACGTTGACGCGGTACTCGTCCCCTTACAGTACGAGTCAGGCACGCGATTTAAAATCCTGGAAACTGCGGCCGTCAGAGTTCCGATCATTTCAACTACGCTTGGCGCAGAAGGTATTGACTATGCGCCAGGTCAAGATTTGCTGATTGCTGATACCGCGCAAGCGTTTGCGCATATGATACGTAACATTATTAAAAATAAATCGTTTGCCAAAAAACTGGCTGACCACGCATACCAACACATTGCGCTGAACTACCACATTGATCGTGCGGAAAAAGAAGCAAAAATTATTTTAGAGAGGGTCGTATGAAAGCATTTATTACAGGCATTGCGGGACAGGACGGCGCGTATTTGTCCAAGTTTCTCTTAGACAAAAATTATGACGTGCATGGTCTTGCAAAGCCGGGGGCATCGCGGGAAAATCTTAACTATCTCAATATTGCCGATAGCGTGAGTATTCATTATGGCGATATCCGCGATCATGAAACGCTGGGAGAGCTAGTTCACCAGACTATCCGGCCGGATGAGATTTATAATCTCGCAGCTCATTCATTTGTCGGCGATTCCTGGGAAGATGTCAGGCAGGTGAATATGATCAATTACTTGGCCGTCATCAGCCTCCTTGATATCATCAAACACAGTCCTCTGCCAATTAAATTCTATCAGGCTTCAACCGGAGAGATGTTCGGTTCATCCGATGAAACAGGCGTACAAACAGAGGAAACGCCGTTTCACCCCCGCAGCCCTTATGCGGTGTCCAAGTTGGCGGCGTATGAAATAGTGAATAATTACCGGGACTCGTATGCTCTGTTTTGCTGCAATGGCATTTGTTTTAACCATGAGTCGCCTCTGCGCGCGGAACACTTTGTCACTCGAAAAATATCACTCGGCGCTGCAAAAATTAAACTTGGCCAGCAACATACTATTGAACTCGGCAATCTCGACAGCGTCAGAGATTGGGGCTTCGCGGGCGATTACGTGGAAGCCATGTGGCTGATGCTGCAACAAAACAAACCTGACAATTACATTATTTCTACCGGCATTCATCATAGTATCAGAGATGTCTTAGATATCGCGTTTCGCTCTATCGGCGTTAACGATTGGTCTCGCTATGTTTCTATAAGCGACAAATTTAAACGGCCTCTTGAATTCAAAAAAATGGTCGGCTCCAACGCGAAAGCGCAACGTTTCTTAGGCTGGCGGCCGCGCATCAAATTCCAAGAGCTGATCGAGATGATGGTGGAAGCGGATATGCGCAGACTGCAGAATCAAGAACCATAAATCAGGCTTCCCATGCAAATATGTTGAGAAAATATCTAAGAAAAATAACAGATCGCATCCTCGCTCCCTATCTTGATGCGCAGGGCAAAATGTACATGCAGCAAATCCCCGCGCTCAATCAGGCGACGCAGCTCCTGCTCAAGCTAGCCTATCAAGAATTGGCGCGCAGCCGAAAGCCATTGCCAGGATTTGGCGATGTCGAATTCAGATCATTCTCGCAAAACGGGGAAGACGGCATACTGCTGTATATTTTTTCTTTGATCGGCACGACGAATAAAAAAGCCGTTGAAATCGGCTGCGGCAACGGACTGGAAAACAACACGGCTAATTTAATAATCAACCACGGATGGCGCGGTTTGCTTATTGACGGCGATGCAAAAAATATCGCCCACGCAAAAGAATTTTACACACATTCCCGCGACACATTCATAACGCCGCCCAACACGCTGCACGCGTGGGTCACCAGGGAAAATATCAACCGACTCATGACAGAGCACGGCATGTCAGGGGAAATAGATTTATTGTCACTGGACATAGATGGCATGGATTACTGGATTTGGGAAGCGCTCACGGCAGTGAGTCCTCGCGTTGTCATCCTGGAGTATCACGAAGAATTCGGACATGAACCTATCACCGTACCCTATGATCCTCAATTTAACCGCATGAAACAAGACCCGCGCTACCACGGCGCGTCTCTGCCGGCATTTGTAAAACTCGCGCATGCCAAAGGCTACCGCCTGGTGGGAAGCAACCTCCAAAAGTTCAATGCGTTGTTCTTAAGACACGATACGGGGGTGGATGTGTTTCCCGAAATCCCTTTCACCGCCTGCATGCGCGATACTGATCCGAACCATTACACGCTCGTCAATGACCTGCTCAAAACATACCCGTTAGAACGCATATAATGCGCTATGGATACAAAACGAACGCTGAAAAAATTTCTGCCACCTCTCCTTTTGGACGCCTTTTGCAAAAAACCAACCCATGGTTTTTTCGGATTTTATCATTCCTGGGAAGATGCAGCAAGGGCAAGCACGGGGTGGCAATCTGAAAACGTGCTGGAGAAAGTATGCGCGAGCCTCTTAAAAGTGAGAAACGGTAACGCAGTCTACGAACGTGATTCAGCGCTGTTTGACAAGGTGCAGTATTCCTGGCCCCTGCTTGCCGCCCTGCAACGCGTGGCGCTCGAGCATGACGGGCACTTGAACGTGGCTGACTTCGGCGGCAGCTTGGGCACCACGTATTTTCAAAACCGCGCGTTTCTTTCTTCTCTGAAAAGTCTCCGTTGGAATATCATCGAACAGAAAAATTATGTCGCGCGGGGCAAGGCATTATTCGAGAACGACGTGCTCAAATTTTACGAAGACATTAAATCATGTCTCAAAACCACGACGCCTCATATTCTCATTGCCTCAAGCGTCATTCAATATCTCCCTCAACCCTACGAACAAATCCGAAAGTTCATTGATGCGGGGTTTGACTATATTCTTTTTGACCGTACCAGCTTTTTGGAAAACGAGAAGGACAAAATCGCGATCCAAAAAGTAAAGCCTTCCATCTATCAAGCGACGTTCCCCATCTGGTTTTTTAATTACCGAAAAATGATTGAGACGTTCCAATCGCGATATAATATTGTTGCAGAATTTGATGCATTCGTCGCGTTTCGCTACGGAGTAAGTGGCATCCCTGGCGGAGATAAGGGATTTTTTCTCAAGAGACGCGTATGAGTCAACGAGCCGTGATGATAGATCGTGATGGAGTCATTAATAACGATGGCGACCATGTCTGGAAGATTGACCAGCTTAAAATCCTGCCTCGCGTGTCGGAGGCGATACAGATGTTGAACGACCACGGTTGGATTGTCATCGTCATTACCAATCAGCCCGTCGTGGCGCGCGGATGGGCGACGGAAGCGGACGTCGAGGCGCTGCACGCGGAAATTGGTCGTCGCATCGCACCGGCCCGCATCGACCGGTGGTATTATTGCCCTCATCATCCTGAAGCGACTCTGCCCGAATATCGCCTTGACTGCCCTGACCGCAAGCCCAAAACCGGATTTATCCTGCGCGCGCAAAAAGATTTTAGCCTCGCGCTGCCGGAATGCTATGTCATCGGCGATCTGCCGGCGGATATCAAGATGGGCACAGACAGCGGGTGCAGAACGATCCTGGTCAAAACAGGATTTGCAGGCGTCGAAAAAAACCCAAAACGGGATTACCGCGTGCAGCCAGATGCTGTAGCGGACAACCTTCTCGCGGCAGTGAAGTTAATAATTAAGGCGGGTAAATAATTCTGCGTACACCCCACCCCGCCACGGCGGGGCATGTCACCACACCAACCCTGTTGGTGTGGTGATGAAGCAGTACCTGCTTCTCGCTTCACGGATGAGTACGCCACTCTGGGTGTGGGGATAAATCTGCCTCCCGGCCCCGCAGGAAAACTCGCATAGGCTCGTTCCCTACGGTGTGAAGCTGCGCCAACAGGAGTTGGCGGCATCTCTTTACGGAACACGAGATTGTATTTTTTGAACACTCATGTATCATACAAGGTATGAATATCATTCGAGCGATCATTCGGTTCTTGTTTGAGAAAGCAATCTTTTTCTTAAAAGAACGGCTTAACCCTCAAAAAAAACTTTCCCAGAAGATATGGGAAAAATTTGTACCCAGGGAAGTGAGAATAGCGTCCATCGCATGTGCACGTCTTTTAATTCAATACAATCTTTACGGTTCCCTCACTACTCATAAAATCATTGACGACAAAGGATCACCGATGCCGTGGATTACCTATACTTGTTGGGAATTTTTGGAACAGCTTGATCTAAAAAATAAAGAGGTGTTTGAGTGGGGGGGGGGGAACTCCACTCTCTACTGGGCGCGTCAAGCAAAGTCGGTAATAAGCATTGAAGATGATGAAAAGTGGTTTTCTGTCATCAAGCCTCAACTTCCCGACAACGCGAAAATGTTTCTTTGCAATGAATTTTATCTTAACCAAATAAAAAATTACGGATTATTCGATATTATCTTCGTGGATAGCGATGACAAATTCAGGGTACAATCAACCATTGCTTCCGTGGATCATGTAAGAGAAGGAGGGATGATTATTTTGGATAATTCCGATATGTATCCGCAGGCAGCTGAATTTTTGAGAGGGAAAGGATTTACGCAAATAGATTTTTTTGGATTTGCACCCCAAGTATCGTATGTATCAGTAACCTCTATATTTTTTAAAATACTTAATTTCCCCATGAAATATCAAAAAAGACCCGTATTCTCCCACGCAAGAGGCGTTACATGGGATAGGACTGAATTGATGCATATCCCCTTGAAGGATTTTTTATCCGTCTCTGAATAGGAGTTGCACTCCTTCATCCTCCCACCGTACATCACTCCCCGCCATAAACGCGTTTCTTTTTGAGTATATGAATGCCGTCATCCTCTGTGCGGGCCGCGGCGAACGGCTCCGCCCCTTGACTGACACCATACCAAAAGTCATGGTGCCGCTCGTCGGCAAACCGCTCCTCGCCTATACTATCGAATCGCTTAAAAAAAGCAGTTTTGATAATATTTTTATTAATGTATACTATAAAGGCGAGGTGATAAAAGACTATTTCCGTGAAGGGCATAATTACGGTGTGCGTATCACGTATGTTGATGAAGCGGCGCTCACTGGCACCGCCGCGCCGGTAAAAAAAATGGAACCCTGGCTCCGGGGAGAAGAGTTTCTCGTAGTCTACGGCGATAAGTATATGGAATTTGATTTTGAAAAATTCCTCGCCTGGCATGCGCGGAAAAAAGGAATCGTTGATATGGTGGTCGGTGTTACCAAAAGGCCGACCTCCGCGGGTTTAGTGCTCCTCGATGCACAAGAACGGATAGTGCGCTTCCAGGAAAAATCGAAACCCGAACAGGTGTTCTCAAATCTTTCCAACAAAGCGATCTATCTCCTTCAACCGGATATATTCCATTATCTCCCCTCAACAGAACCTTGTGATTTCGGATTAGACGTGTTCCCAAAACTGGTGGCTGAACACCTGCCGATGTACGGATATTACTCTGAAGAAAACATAGTCGATGTGGGTACTCCTGAACGCTACCAAGCCCTTAACCAGGAATTGACTTCACGATCATGATAATTACCCAGACCCCATTCCGTATATCATTTGTAGGCGGCGGCACTGACTTTAAAAGATTTTTTAATGTACATGGCGGCGCCGTGATCTCCTCTGCCATCGACAAATACGTCTACGTTATCGTGCAGAAACGTTACTTCGATGACCTCATCTACGTGAATTATTCAAAAAAAGAGATCGTGAATGACGTAGAAAAACTAGAACACCAGCTGGTACGTGAGGCGCTCAAAAAGACGGGCATCACCAAAGGGGTGGAAATCACTACCGTCGCCGATATTCCTATCGCTGGCACCGGCCTTGGCTCATCCAGCAGCGTGACTGTGGGGCTCCTGAATGCGTTGTACTTCTACCAAGGCATTCAAAAATCAACGGAAGAACTAGCGCAAGAGGCATGCGAAATTGAGATCGAACGCGTCGGTAAACCTATCGGTATCCAGGATCAGTACATAGCGGCGTATGGGGGACTGAAACGATTTAATTTCTTAGCCCATGAGCGGGGAGTAGAAGTCGTGCCAATGTCACTCCCCGAGGAACTCTATAAAGAATTGAGTAATAATCTCCTGCTTTTTTATACTCAAAAAACAAGGAAATCAGAGACCATTCTCAGAGAACAGACGAATAATATCGCCCACCGAAAAAATGAACTGCTCCGGCTCAAAACGCTTGTGGATCGCCTTGAAGACGTACTTCTTCATGCAGATAATCTTGATGCATTTGGGGATCTCTTGCATGAAAACTGGCTGCTGAAGAAGAAACTCTCCACCAAGGTAAGTGATCCTCAGATTGACGCGTTGTATGAAACCGCGCGCGCAGCAGGTGCACGTGGCGGCAAGATTGCCGGCGCGGGAGGCGGGGGCTTCCTCCTTCTCTACTGCCCGGCCGACGCGCAGCGGAGCGTACGCGCCGCACTGTCCGCGTACCGAGAATTGCACTTCAATCTCGCCCATGACGGGACGAAGCCCATATTCATGAAGCCCATTCACCGGTAACGATAACCGCTCCGCGCATGAAACACGCAATTGAAGCATACCTCGGCGAACTGAACGCCACCGCACGCGCCCTCGCGCTCAATGCTATTCAGACCGCCGCGGAAATCATCTTTCGCGCCTACCAGCATAATAAACAGATATTTATTATGGGTAATGGCGGCAGCGCCGCGAACGCATCGCACCTTGCCTGCGACTTAAGCAAGGGCACGCTCAAGCGGGTCTATGACAAAACCGAGAAACGATTGCATGTAGTTTCGCTCACCGATAACGTACCCGTCCTTACCGCGTTCGCCAACGACTGTTCGTACGAGGAGGTGTTCAGCCAGCAGCTGCACAATCTGGTGGATACGGACGATGTGGTCATCGCCATCACCGGCAGCGGCGATTCGAAAAACATCATCCGCGCGATTGAGTTTGCGCGCGCGGCAGGCGCCCGTACCATTGGCCTCCTTGGATTTGACGGCGGAACACTGAAAGGGCTGGTCGACCATGCGGTCATTGTGCCGAGCAATAATTACGGCGTCATTGAAGACCTGCATTCCGTCATCGGCCATATCCTGACGAATTGCCTAGCCCAGCTTAAAAAGAACGAAACATGAAGATCGGCATATTCTTCACCATGCGAAAAGCGAATGGCGGCGCATATCAGTACGCCGTCACGTTCGTAGAAGCGCTCACACGCAACCCCGCGCATACGTGTGTCATATTCAACTCCTCGCCTGATTTGCCGGCGGAGTTTGCGCATGCGCCCCACATTGAGGTGGTCAATTTCGCGGGAACACACACTGGCCATGATGCCGCCCCCGACCAGCGTCCGGAGCGTACGGCATTGATTGTCAAATCTAAAATCGTACTGTACCATGCGCTCTTACGGTTGAGGCTCTTTGGCGTGCTCACCTGGCTCACGCAAAAATCCCAGCGTAAAACGATTGACCTCATCACCTCAAAAAAAATTGATCTCGCCATATTCACCATGTCCAACAAACTCGCGTTTCTCCTTGACCTGCCGACCATCGTGCCCATCCATGACATCAATCATAAGCTGCATCCCCAGTACCCTGAATTCTCCGCCGGCAAAACCTGGGTTCAGCGTGAATATATAACCTCTCAAACCGTCAAAAAAGCGTCCACAATACTCGTGGATTCGGAGGTGAGCCGCGAGGACATTATTGCGCAGTACCACGCGCAACCGGATAAACTGGTGGTCCTGCCTTTTTTGTCCCCAAATTATCTCCATCGCACCGTCAGCCCAGAAAACACAAAGCATTTTTTCCAGCAACACAGTATTCCAAAAAAATTTCTATTCTACCCCGCCCAGCTCTGGCCGCACAAAAACCATAGCAACCTTGTCAAGGCTATCGGCATCTTACAACAGCAGGGCCTGGCCGTCACCTTAATTTTGACTGGCGCGAAAAAAGAAGCATTCGGCGTCTGGGATGCCGTTACGCGCATCGCAAAAGATCAACACATTGAAAATCAAGTTAAATTTTTAGGCTATGTCGAGGACGATGAAATCACCATGCTGTACCGCAATGCCACGGCCATGGTCATGCCCGCGTTGGTGGGCCCCACCTACATTCCCATCTATGAAGCATGGTCAATGCGTTGCCCTGTGGCGTGCTCTGATATCAGGGGGCTCCGGGAACAAGCGGGCGATGCGGCATTACTATTCAATCCTGAAAACCCCGCAGATATAGCAGATAAAATCAAACAAATCTGGACGGATGACCACGTAAGACAGGATTTAATTGCGAGGGGCACAAAACGCCTTTCGCTTTGGACTGATGCGGATTTCCGTGATAGAATACATACATTGCTACAAGAGTTTAAGTCTCATGCATATGTCTGAAGAGAAAATTCAAGAGATCAAAGACGGCGACAAAACCATCGCCATTATTTACCGAAAAGATATCCCGGCCGATAATGTAAAATTCTTAACGCCCGAATCCTATCCCTTGCAGATAGGCATTTTGGATCACAAAAAAGGAAAATTTGTCAAACCGCATTTTCATCCGCGCCATAAATATAATGTCGTGAATACGCAAGAATTTCTCTATGTCGAAAAAGGGGTGATGGATTTAATTATCTATAACAGCCAGTGGGAAGAAAGGGCAAAAGCCACCCTGACGCAAGGCGACTATGCTTTGTTTGTTGATTGCGGGCATTCGGTCAATTTTCATGAAAACACCAGAGTGATAGAAATCAAGCAAGGGCCGTATCCTGGAGATGAGAAGGCGAAAGTGTTTAGAGACAAGTGAAAATTATTCTAATTGACCTAAGTACTCTAATTGCCCTAAACAAACTCCAATGGATCAAACATCGAATAATAAGACGTGGGATCTTGAAGAAAGAACTGCGAAATTTGGCGAAGACGTTATTAAGTTTTGCAAAAAAATTCCAGTTACACCGGTCACTCAAAGACTAATTCCACAGCTCATTGGAGCGGCGACAAGCACGGGAGCGAACTATTGCGAGGCTGACGACTCAGAGTCTCCGCAGGACTTTAAGCACAAAATTGGCCTCTGCAAAAAAGAATCGAGGGAATCGAAGCACTTCCTGAGGATGGTTGCCGCAGCAGTACCTGAAATGGCTGATGACGCAAGAAGCCTGTAGCAAGAAGCGAAAGAGTTGAATTTAATTTTCAATTCGATCTACAAGAAAATCAAAAAGAAATGATTTTCATTTCAATTCTTGGGGCATTTCTTAAAACAATTAGATCAATTAGAATAATTAGGTCAATTTAATTTGGCCAATTCAATGCCATGATTCCCGTCAACGAACCGGTGATTTCTAGAGAGGCGAAGCAAAACGTCCAAAAAGCCCTTCGCACCGGATGGCTCTCGTCATCCGGCTCTTTTGTCAAACAATTTGAAGAGGAATTCGCCCGTTATCTCGGCATGCGCCACGCCGTGGCGGTCACGAGCGGCACCGCCGCGCTCCATGTGGCGCTTCTGTCGCTGGGTATTGGGCGCGGCGATGAAGTGATTGTGCCTGCCTTCACCATGGCAGCCACGTGGATGGCGGTCATGTACACGGGTGCCGCGCCGGTGTTCGTTGATTGCGAACGCGAAACGTATAACATTGATGTCAAGAAGATCGAGCGCGCCATTACTCAACGCACGCGCGTCATCATCCCCGTGCATATCTATGGGCATGCGTGTGATATGAATGGAATAGCGCGGATCGCCAAACGCCATTCACTCGCCGTCGTCGAAGACGCGGCAGAAGCGCTGGGCGGCGTGTATCGCGGCAAAAAATGCGGCATCTTGGGCGACATCAATTGTTTCAGTTTTTATGCCAATAAGATCGTGACGTGCGGCGAAGGAGGCATGGTGGTGACCAACAAAACTGCGCTCGCCAAGCGCGCGCGCCGATTCCGCGATCTCTGCCATACCGAAGACAAACGGTTCATCCATGATGATCTGGGCTACAATTACCGCATGACCAACCTGCAGGCAGCGGTCGGCGTGGGAGAATTGCGCAATATCAAATCGTACCTGACACGAAAACACGAAATGGCAAAAACGTACAAAAAGGGACTCCGCGGCATTCCGGGAATCAGGCTCCCTGCTACAAAATCATATGTAAAGAATACATATTGGATGTACGCCATTGTGATTGACGAGAAGAAATTCGGCATGAGCCGCGACAGCCTCCGAGAAAAGCTGAAACAACAAGGCGTAGACTCGCGCGATTTCTTCTATGCTCCCGAAGACCAGCCGGTTTTGAAAAAAATAATAGGGAAGCAAAAATTCCCCACTACCAAGTATCTCTCGGAGCATGGCCTCTACCTCCCTTCCGGCCTTGCCATTACTTCCGCGCAAATCGCCACGGTGTGCAAAAAGGTTAAATCTATTCAACGCAACAATCAGTAATCCTTCAGCGAGGGTTGCGCTGGCACAAACCCTCCGCAGACAGGGCGAGCATGGTGTCCGGCGTCACGCCGGACTCGCTCTGCCGAGGCGGAGTGCGGTTCCGCGCTGGCGGGACCGACACGTGTTTGCGCCACGCGCAACCCGAGCGACCGCATATGCCCTGGTACTTTTTCGCAATCTTAGGCGCGCTTCTTGATGCCGTCTACTACGCGCTCATAAAAAAATCGCTGAAGGACGTCAATCAATATGTATTCGGGAGCGGCGCGTTCTTCACCGCTTGTATTCTTCTCCTTACCATCTCCTGGCTGCGCGGTTTCCCCGCCCTTGATGCGCAATTCTGGTATGCGGCCATTGCTTCGTCGCTCCTCAATGCTGTCGCCGCCTCTTTTTATTTCAAGGCGCTCCGGCTTACTGATCTCTCTCTGGCGTTGCCGATGATCTCGTTCACGCCGCTCTTTCTCATCCTTACCTCATGGTTCATGCTCTCCGAAGCGCCGTCATGGTACGGCGCCCTCGGCATTCTCCTGATCGTGGCGGGATCCTATGTCCTCAATTTCACTTCCTCCAAGCTCCCGCTCCTCGCTCCCCTTCAGGCAATCTACCGGAATAAGGGCGCGTTGCTCATGGGTGGCGTTGCCCTCGTATACAGCGTCACCACCAATCTCGATAAGATCATCGTGGTACACTCGGATCCTTACTTCAGCTCTGCGATTGTCTTCTTGTTCCTCGGCGTATTGTTTGCTGCACGAGCAGCGCGCGCCGGGCGGCAAGCACGGACGCGTGCGCGGCAAAAAATCCCTGCGGTACTTACTGCAGGGTTGCTTTCGGCGGGAGCCGCCGTGGCCGCCAACATCGCGTTCACCTCTCAAATTGTCCCTTACGTCATTTCTCTCAAACGCCTGGCCGTTGTCTTCAGCGTCATTCTCGGCGCCCTGTTCTTCAAAGAGAAAAACCTCCTCACCCGCTCCTTGGGCGCCTCTCTCATGTTCACCGGCGTGGTCATCATACTCCTCTTCCAATAAAATTTGAGCGGGATACATCCGGTGTATGCCCGCTCTTAATACATTGCCAGTATAATGCTTCCGGCAAATCCTATGACGGAAGCTATTTTTTCCCTTATCCCAAAGGTCCTGTATTCCCGGAATATATACAACCCAATTAAAAACGGGAATACCAGCTCGCCCAGCTGGAATAAGGGCTGGGTGATCGTGATCGGCGCGAGTTTCCTCGCCGCATAGGCGGCAAGCAGCGCCGTCCACACGCAGGCGGCAAGCAGCGCCGTCCCCGCCAGTTCCCTCACTTTCACTCTCGCCGCCCCGCGTTTCCCAAAAAGCAGGGGAACCACGAAGGAGCCGAGCAGGGAACCGGCGTACCACGCCGATAAAAACCCCGCCGCACTTACCCCTTGCAATGCAAAATACCGCATTGCAAAAAAAGCCACCCCCCAAATCACGCTATACACACTCACCCAGCCGATGAGCTTGCGCGACTTTGGGATACGCCCGCTCCCAAAGACAAATGCGGCGGCGACACACAGCGCCACACCGGTTGCCAGGAGCGGAGTAAGGATTCTCGTCTCTCCCAGGAGGGTGTAGGCCAGCAGAAGGCCTATCACATCATCTCCCTGCGTCAACACCGAAGTGCCCGCCAGAGAGAGATCAATCGCCCGCCACTGGCAATAGCAGGCAATGGCGTTGAAAACCCCGAGTCCGGCGATCAAGTACAACGCCGGCATGGGATCTTGCACACCGCCGAGGACGAGTATTAATCCGGCAGAAAACATCGCGCAAAAAGCGAACTGCCAGACCAACAGCTTTTCCCTCGACGGTAATCCCACGATCCTTTTCTGGATAATCTTCCCCAAGATATATCCGAAGAAGATTGTGGCCGCAACATTCGCCTGCCATTCCATATTTTCTTCTCCTTTCTTTTCTTTATTAATTTTTATCTCCTCCACTCTATCATCTCTCTCTCTTGCAAGTGAAGCGCGGACGTACCCGGAAATGCACGAAAAAACAAAAGGCCGCCCGAAGACAACCGTGTGCAAATTCTAATCTCTGCACACAATCAAAAACGGCGGCTTACTTCTTCTCCTTCTTCTGCAACCCCAACCGACCCATGACGCAATCGTACTTATTCTGATATCCAGTGATATACGTTGCCTGCAGCTTGGTGTGATTTTCGCGCACGAACTGCTCCCATGTGGTTTGGTTTGCATGGGACAAGTCGTATGTATATATACAATAGAGACAGTTACATGCCCACACGCACTTTTCTCCGGCAACATTATCAGGGGTCATCTCGAAACTTTTTGCAAAACTCTCGAGCGCATCGGAGAATTCATTCTTACATTCGTGTAAATACCCCACTATATTATGAAATTGCCGTTCAGCGTAATTCTTATGCTTATCTCCAAGCGCCGCATCAGCTAATCCTTCTTTATAAATCTTAACCATCTCCTCGAAATCCTCGGGCATGTCTTTCATTGACATCTTTCCCTTTTGGACCAGCAGCAATACTGGCCATAAGTAACCGATGATTCTATACAGATACTTATCTTTCTTCTCAAACCCCTTGCTCTTCTCAACGGCATTTTTCGCCACTGCAATCGCATCTCGTTCTCTCTCCAGCACGATGAAGCACTCGCTCATCGCTGAACACCGCGCGATCTGAAATTCTGTATCCTCATGCCGCTTCATGCGCAGCATCATGTCCAATGCCTTTTGCCTCTCTTCCTCTGTTTCCGCGTCCCTTCTCCAGGCATCAAAAGTGTTTACCACAGCCAAATCCCTGTCTACTTCTGACGCGTCAGGGTGTTGGCCGCTTAGCTCATACAATAAATCCTTTTCTTGACGTCTCCCTGACACTGCGAGAAAACTTACGAGCCTGCGTAACTCCACAGGCGAGTACTTCTCCGCTTCCACTCGCAAATCTCCCTCAAAAATCTGATTACAAATTCTCTCCCAGTTTTCGTCTGTAATGGTTTCTGGCTTGGCATCTGTCGCTGTCTTTTTTTCTTTTGGTTTTTCCGCAAAAAAATCATCAGCGACCGTCCTACGTTCTCCTTCTCTCCCAAGCGCAAGCAAGCATTCTCCCACCGTCGTTGACCATGCAGTCTTAAACTCTTCATCATTATGCGGCTTCATGCGCAGCATCATGTCCAATGCCTTTTGCGCTCCTTTCTGCATCTTTGGATTCCTTCCCCAAGCACCATACGTTTTTACCAAAACTAAATCCCTGTCTACTTCTGACGCGTCAGGGTGTTGGCCGCTTAGCTCATACAGCAAGTCCTTGTCTTTACCGCTCTTTTCCTCGATAAGAAAACTTGCGAGCGTGCGTAACTCCACAGGCGAGTACTTCTCCGCTTCCGCGCGTGTGTCTCTTGTGACAATCTGATTAAAAATATCCTGCCAATTATCGTCAGAGACTGTTATCATCTCTTGCGTGACATCGGGTAGTTTGGAATCGTTACTGTCCATAGACTATCGTTGTTTAAGCGATTGAAAAATATACCTATGCTCTCTCCTCGCATCCTCTGCATCCGATAATTCGCTCTCGATGATAATGGGAATGTCTTCGTGCGGTAGGGCGCGGAGAATGGCGCGTTGTTGCGTTTTGAAAAGCGGTTCGTGGCTTTTTTGATACCCGCTTACGTGAATCTCCGCTATTCTGCCATGAAATTGTGTAAATAATTCTTTGACTAATTGTAGCGTAGGATCGTTCGTATAGCAATGGTTGACATCCACAATTATTTGCCAGCGCGGATGCCGCTCAAGTAAGGACCGAAGGGTGTCAGGCCGTTGAAACGACGCCTTGCGCCGATCCATATTCTCGATGCCGATCGGGAAAGAGTATCCGTCAAACATCGATTCGTCTGTGATACTATCAGGATGCAATACCACAATGTCAAGCGGCCTCACACGGTGGATGGCCTCAATCGCATCAAGAATCTCATGCGAAACCTTGTCGTTGCTTAACGCCGTCGTGCTTCCCGGCCCATGCAGCGATACCCAGGCGAAGTCGTCTGCCAACCCCTGTCGCACCGCAGTGAGCGCCTCGTCAAACCTCAAATCGTCATTTACAGATCCCAGTTCAAGCGCATGACAGCCCAGCTCCTTCCCCACACGAATCCGCTCGTCATACGGAACCATTGACTGACTGAAACAATTCGTTGAAAACCCTAGAGGACGCTTCATATATTAAATGTCGAATGTGCAGTAACACCCGCCGTCATTCCCGCGAAGGCGGGAATCCAGAAAACTAAAAACAATTTTTATTTTTTTGTCTGGATCCCCGAACAAGTCGGGGATGACACGAAGAAAAATTTCCTTCATTCGCTTTACTGAACTCGCTCAAGCAATTTCCTTGCAAGTTTTTTTGATGTGAGGTGTTCTTGATACAGCCGATATCCCTTCTCGGCGATGCGGACAAGCTCGTGCGGATGATCGCGCGCCCAGAGGATTGTATTTGCCAAATCCTGCGCATCAGCGGGATTGCAGGCAAGGCAGGTTTCGCCTTCGGTGAGCAATTCGAGCACGGCGGGGTTCCGCGCGGTGAGATACGGGAGTTTGAGCGCCAGGCTCTCATACGCCTTATGCGGAATGGTGCGCGTGAGCCGGTCATGCGCCGAGAGCTGGCCAAGGCTCACATGCGCGCGCTGCATCTGTGCGCGCACTTCTTCGAATGACAAAAAATCGGTGACAAGCGTGAGATTTTGTGGCTTGAGTTCTTCAATCAACGCACGTATTTTCGGCAAATCTTGCCCGGAAGAATGCATCACAAACCGGATGCCCGTACTCTCAAGCAGTTTTGCCGCCTGCACGACAAACTCTCCTCCTGCTTCCGGCAAGAGCCGCCCCCTGAAAATGACCGTAAACTTTTCATATTTTTTTATCGAGGGATCAAAGAAAAACTTCTCCTCGTCCACGCCGGTCCACGCGCGGAAACATTTGGCGCGCGGTACTTTGAACGTCGCGCAAAAAAAATCGATCTGGCGCTGCGATTCGAGCATGACGAGATGAGCGCACGCGCACGCAAGAAAATCCTGCAGCCAATAATACCAATATTTGAGCGAATGGCGCGACGCGAGCCCGCGCGAGAGCACCAAGCGCTCAATCACCGAGCAGAGCGCATTATAGATGACTTCCTTCCGCCCCAGCAGCCTCAACCATACGACCAGCCACGGGCTGTCATAGCCGACAAGGACGCAGTCAGTGTTTCTGCGGTGGGCACGGTATCGCCGCACCGTCGCAAAAAAAGAGCGCAGGATCCCTTTTGGCACACCGTACGCGTTCACGACCGCGCCGTTTGCGCGCAATCCCTTGATATAGACCGCGTTCAGAGAATGATCCAGAGATGATACGGAAAGATAAAGAATATTCATCTTTTCTGAATGAAATCGATAATGTTCTTTGCCCGCACCTGCCAATCATACGGTATAACGTCGTGCTGCGCCTGTGCGGCGCGCATGCGCGCGGCGCCAGGGTTGTTCAAAACTGTTCGAATCCCCTGCGCAAGCGCCTCCGAGTCATCCGGAGGGACCAGCGTAGCATGGTGATCGTGTAAAACCTCCCTGATACTCGGAAGGTCGCTTGCCACTATTGGCGTACCCGATGCCATGTATTCAAACAATTTCATGGGAGACGTGTAATATCGGGAAATCTCGCTTGTTCCAGAATTCGGCAACACAAGCACATCTGCCGCCGCAAGCCACGAGGGTATTTCATCATGCCGCCGGTGGCCGACGATCAGCACGTTTGTTAACGATAATCCATCAGCCTTTCGTTTAAAATTTTGCACATCCTTCGCAGTCCCGCCCACAAACACAAACATCAATTCTTGATTCCTCATTCCTAATTCTTGATTCACCAAGTCCGTTGCTTTGAGCAGCGTGCCTGCTCCTTTCCAGTCGTATAAATGACCTGTGTAAAGGACAATTTTCTTCTCTTGCGGCAACTCCAGCCTCCGTCTCAAATCC
>Ga0209541_10006963_pt1 | contig 19114 bp, 14 predicted proteins | sample RifCSPlowO2_01_FD_184027 | JGI IMG/M metagenome (GOLD analysis project Ga0209541, IMG submission 184027) | Groundwater microbial communities from Rifle, Colorado - Rifle CSP2_plank lowO2_0.1 (SPAdes) (version 2) | ecosystem: Environmental > Aquatic > Deep subsurface > Groundwater | place... | reverse complement strand
CGGCTTAAACCTTGATGGCGGCTTGTGGTAAATCAAAAAACATACCCCCTGCACTCACTCAAGCATCTCAAGCTGCCTTTTTATATCGCTTATCTCCCTGTCTATGCTCAAGCTTTTTGTCTTTTCCCCTTTTGCCATGCCTGCAGGCATTTTTTCTGTCCTGATAGCCTCTTTTAGCAGCTTAATGCTGCCTTCCTCCTTAAGCGAAGGCAGCTCCTGCTCAACCCGCCCTATCTCGATAACAAAATCATTAAGCTGGCTTTTCAGCCTAGATTTTAACAGCATCTCCTCTTTTCTCACCCTCTTGTAATTCTTTATGTGCTGAAGCACCTCTAAAAGGCTCACCTTGCAGCCAAGCACATTTCTCTTTGCAGAAATCGCATCACTATAATCTATCTGAACATGAACTGCAGTTTTAATTGTCATAAATAAAAGATATGCTGTTAGTTAATTTAAAATATAGCTAATGGCTTCCACAGCCAGTTTTTTGCCCCATTTTCCTGATTTTGCTAAACCTTCTCAAATATTCCTCGGTCAATGCCGTCTATCCTTGCCTTAAGCGCCTCTATCTCCCTTTCCCACGCTGTCAGCTCTGCCTCTTCTCTTGTTTTAACATCCTTTATGTCTCTTAATGTCCTCTCTATCTCTGTTACTTTTTTCTTTATGCTTGTGAAATCATTTAATGCGTCTTCAAACTTGTCTATCCTTACAAACAACGGCTCTGCCTTTGCTGTCTTTTTTCCCTGCTTTACCTCAGAAAATCCTGTTATTTCAAGCGTCCTTGGCATTTCTTTAATACCCTTTCCCATCTCCCAGCTGCTCCTGTTATCCTCGCTTTCTTCTGCTTCCTCTGGCTCGCTGACTGCCTGCTTAATCGCTGCCTGGCTGAATCTCTCTGCGCTTAGTGAACTTGGAAATGACGGCAGAATAGGAAGGCTTGACGGCAGGGACTCATTCAATTTTGAAGTTGGCATCTCCGGCAGAGACGGCAATTCCGGCAAAGGCGGCAATTCCGGCAACTCACTAACTCTTTTATTCACTTCTTTTCTTCCAAACAAGCCCATAATCATATTCAAAAATCGTACTATAAATACCTTTATTTAAATTATAAAGTAGTAAAAATAAAAGCGAAAAGTATTTATTCAGGCTATTTCTAAAAAGCATACCATGCATATAGAACTTCTAAAAAAGATTGCTGAAGAAACAATGGGAAAGCCGGCAGTAGACCTGATAGTAATACTGCTAAAAAAGAAGAATATTAATGAGTTTATAATAGCCAAAAAGCTGAGCCTGACAATCAACCAGACAAGAAATCTTCTTTACAAATTTTCTGACAGGGGAATTGTTTCATCTACGAGAAAAAAAGACAAGAAAAAAGGATGGTACACATACTTCTGGACATTTGAGATTGGCAGGGCGCTCTTATTCATGAAACAGGTTCTGCTTAAAGACACAGAGCACCTGAAAAGCATATTAAAAAGCAGGGAAAACAAGAGATTTTACATCTGCAAGAGCTGCAATATTGAGATGACTGAAGAAAATGCGCTTCTGACTGACTTTGCGTGCAGGGAGTGCGGCCAGCTGCTTGAGCTTAATGCTGACAGAAAAGTCATTGATGATGTAAACAGAAAAATCAATAAGTTTGCGCAGCAGATGAAAGTTGTTAATGAGGAGCTTGAAAGAAGAGGGAAAGAGCATGAGAAAGAAAGGGAAAGAGGAGAAATAAAAAGCAAGAAGGAGAAAGGGGACAGGCTTAGGAAAGCGAGAATGAAAAGAAAAAGGGATAAGGCAAAAGCGGAGAAAGGAAAGCATATCAAAAAAGAGATAGAGAAGGGTAAGAAAATAAAAAAGAGAGCATAATCAGCAGGCAAAAACAAAAATGATGGGAAGAAGCAAAAAATTCTACAGCCCGCGAAGGGCTGGCCTTTTTAACATAAGCATGACAAACAAGATAGTGGCAGCGAATATAATCGCCTTCTTTATTTTTCTTGTTATCATTTCTTTAAACAGCTCGCTTGCAGATTATATCTTTCTCAAGCCATCCTTAATCCTGAAGGCAAAAAGCCTTTGGACAATTATAACGAGCATGTTTATGCATGCTGGCTTATTGCACCTGTTTGTGAATATGTTCTCCCTATTTTTCATAGGCAACTTTCTTGAAAAAATAATCGGAAGAAAAAGATTTTTCTGGCTGTATATCCTATCAGGAATTCTTGGCGGAATATTCTTTGTCCTTTCTGCCCTGATATTTCAAAATACAGAAATCAGTGGGGTTGGGGCAAGCGGGGCGTTGTTCGGGCTGCTCGGCGTCCTGGCAGTTTTAGTCCCGAACAGCAAAATCTACCTTATAGCGGGCCCTTTGATTGTCATAGTTATTCAGGCAGTGGCGCAGGCGCTTGTTCCATCTTCTCTTGCCTCAACAGTGCTTGGCCCGATAAACATCATAGCAAACATACTCATAATCATAATGATATTCGCAATCTTTTCTTTTAATTTAAGGATAAGAAAAATCTCAGTTCCTCTGGAGCTTCCTATGTGGCTTCTGCCGATTGTTGCAATAGTTCCCCTCTCAGTTATCGCGCTTTTCATTGACCTGCCTATAGGCAATTCTGCGCATGTTGGGGGGCTGGTTGCTGGATTGTTGTATGGCTTTTATCTCAGGTATAAATACAAGAGAAAGGTTAAGCTGCTGAACAGGTATTTCAGATGAATAAATTAAAACAATCAAAAAAACAATGGGGCACCACACACTAAAGTGTGTGGTTTGTAAAGCCCCTTGTTTTTAGGATGCTCAAGAACACAACTCCATCCTAAAGGATGGAGTTTTATCAAGTGTTCTTGACATAATAAAAATGCTTAAAAGAACAAACAAAAAAAAATCAGGGCAGGAAGGATTTCTTAAAAGCAATTATAGAAAAGCATTTGCCTTTTTGAAGAAATCAAAGGCATATATCATAACAATAGCACTAATCTTCATCCTTTCCGCCCTTGCAGGGCTGTTAAGCCCACCCTTTGCCCCCGATTTGATGCTTAATGCAATTAAAGAGCTTATTGAGAAAACAGAAGGCATGAATCCTCTTCAGCTTTTTGTCTTTATCTTTCAGAATAATATTACAAACATCTTTTTCGGCATGCTCCTTGGCATAGTTTTAGGCATCTTTCCGGTTGTAATAACACTCTTTAATGGATATTTTACAGGGTTTGTTGCAGGAAGGGCAGTTGATGCCTCTGGCTATGGAATACTCCTGAAGCTTATTCCACATGGCATCTTTGAGCTTCCTGCGCTTGTAATTGCAATGGCAGTTGGCGCAAGATTCGGCATGTTTGTTTTCACAAAAAACAAAAAGGAAGATTTCCTGTATTGCCTTGAAAGCTCATTAAGAATTTTCCTGTTCATCATTCTGCCCCTACTGCTCATAGCAGCAATAATAGAAACAGTGGCAATTTTCTTTTTCAGGTAAAAACAAATAAAAGAAAATTCAGCCCATCCACTCATTCAGCCTCTTCTGCTTTCCATGCTCCTTAAGAAGCCATGATTTTTCCCTGAAAACTGAAATGTTAATCTTCATTCTTCCCTGCGCTGCTGACAACGCATCCTGCAATGTTGAAAATATATCCGGCTTGTTTTTGAATGCCTGCCTGCTTGCCTCTCTCAAAATGCCGACACCGCAGGGCGCCCAGTATTCAGGCCTGCATTCCCTCATGACAAAGCAGGATGCCTGCCTCTGCACGCTTTCAAGATACTCGCACAAGGCAAGGCGATTAGCATAATATGCCCCTGTCACGCTGTCAGCGTATGCCTTTCTTCCGTTAAACCCTTCATAATCCTGCGCCAGATAAAGAGGCGAGAAAGGGCCGGGATTCCATACGCTTCCAGCCATCTTTGCCTCTATCACCTCAAATGAAAATTTGCCAGGCAGGAGCAGAAACTCATAATGATTTCCAAGGTATTCTGAATGAAAAAGCATGATTTCACCTGTCTCCTTGTAATCCCTTACTTTCTCAAGCAGAAACTTTGAAAGGGTGTCATCAGTTGCAGTTACGCTCCATCTTGTCGGGACAAGCCTTCTCTGCATCCTGATTCCAAGCAGCCCTGCGCTCAAAATCTTGATTATGCTGCTTATCTCAATATCCGAGGAATAAAGCTCCTTTATTGCCTCGCTTGCCTTTATCTCATCATCGCCTGCAAGATAATCCACCTTCTTCTCAATATGGGGGTTTTCCTCAAGCGAAACATGCCTTAGGGGGGCAGGATTTCCTATTATTGGAACATGCCTGTCAAGATGCATCTCAAAATGCGCTGGCTTTTTAAGAAAAAACTCTGCTGAAACTGCCCTGTTTGACATTGCAATCTCCTGCATAACAGGCAAAAACCTTTTCTCTGCCCTTGCGTCATTTACATTGTTCCTGAATCTTGAGTATATGAGGCTGCCCCTGTATGCGAGTATTTCCTGAATGCCCATGCTGTTCTTATGCCAGATTTCAGGCATGCTGTACTGCTCTGTGCTGCCACGCTCCTGCGGCGCAAGTATTCCTGCAAACACATTTGGGTAATCATGCCTACCTACAAAAACCTCTGGCGGAGAGCTGCCTGAAAAATGTATTTTCCTATGCGGCATGCTGTTAGAAAATTTCTCAAGGATAATGCATTTTCTCTTGCAGTATCCCCTCCCCTTGCATGCTGCGCATAACCTGTAATCAAAACCTGCGTCCAAGCCGCTTTTGTAATCTTTTTCCATAATTTGCAAGGAAATAGAATTATTAATATTTATCTGTGCTCCAGAAATATCTTCCTTCTGCCTGCAAGTTTATCGTCGATAAAATTGAGGGGCAATTTTCATGGAAAAAACAAAAAATCTTGCACATCAAAAAAAGTAGTAACATTTAAATATAAGTTATGCATAATCTTACTAAGTTTTTAATCAAAAAAACAATGTGCCACCACACCTTTTAAGGTGTGGTTTGCAAGGGCACTTGTTTTTAGGATGCTCAAGAACACAGCTCCATCCTAAAGGATGGAGTTTTATCAAGTGTTCTTGACATATTAATTTATGTTAAATAAAATAATTTTCTCAAAAATAAGTGGAAAAGAGGTAGAAGAATTCTAAAATACACCATCAAGAATGATTTCTGAGATAGCTATTGCTTATAACAGCAAAAATAAGGCTGTTCCAAAAGGAAAGCCAAAAGATGTTTATGCAGAGTTTGACAGCCTGAAAACTATCAGCGCAATCAGAAGTTCAATCTTAAAAAATAAGGGCAGTAAGATTAAAAAAGTAATTCTGGTTGAGGCAGATGAAAACTGCTATGAAAAATTCATGAAAAAAAAGCCAGATATGGTACTCAATATTGCTGAGGGCATGCATGGAAGAAACCGCGAAGCTCACATCCCGCTGATGCTTGAGATGCTTGAATTGCCTTACACCGGCTCTGCTCCTCTTGCTCTTTCCCTGTGCCTCGACAAGGCAAAAACAAAAGAAATCCTCCAGTACCATAAAATTCCTACGCCCAAATATCAGGTTATCAGCACTATAAAGGACAAAATAAGCAAAAAACTGAAATATCCCCTTATACTGAAGCTTTTGTACGAGGGCTCTTCAATGGGACTGTCAGAAAAGAACATTGTAAATAACCGCAAGGAGCTTGCAACTGTCTTAAAAAAGCTGTTCCTGAATTACAAAGAGCCTGTCCTGATTGAGGAGTTTTTAACAGGAAAAGAACTTACTGTGGGGATAATCGGAAACCCTCCGAGAATTCTCGGCATCATAGAGATTTATTTTGACAGATATCCACAGCATTTTGATATCCTGAGCTATGAGGCAAAGGGCGTGAAATATGATGATGAATACTCGGGAAAGCCGAGGATTTCAAAGGAATTGCAGAAAAAAATATGTGAAATTGCGCTAAAAACCCACACTGTTCTCCAGTGCAGGGACTTTAGCCGTGTTGATATCCGATGCGACAAAAAAGGCAATCCCTATGTTCTTGAAATTAATCCCCTGCCCGGGCTAAGCCCAAGCATGGAGCATATCTCATTCTTTCCAAAGATTGCCAGAACAAATGGAATTGCTTATGACAGGCTGATAAGCATGATGCTTAACACCTCACTAAAAAGAATAAATACTAAATAAAAAATGAACGTTGCAATACTTTACAACCTGATAAGAAAAGAGCTGATAAAAGGCGGCAAGCCGCTTGATGTGCTCGCAGAGCTTGACAGCAGGGAAACAATAGCTGCTGAGAAAAAGGCATTTGAAGATGCAGGGCACAAAGTGATTTTGATAGAGGCGGACAAGAATGCATTTCTTAATCTGAAAAAAATGAGCAAAAAGATAGATGTTGTTTTCAATGTCGCAGAAGGTGTTCATGGAATGTCAAGAAGGTCGCAAATTCCTGGAATGCTTGAGATGCTGAATATCCCGTACGCCGGCTCTGACGCCCTTACGCAGGATTTATGCTTAGATAAGTCAATGGCAAAAAGAATAATGATTCAGCATGGCATCTCCACTCCAAGATTTCAGGTTGTTGAAAGCGCAAGCGAGAAGATTAGCAAGAATTTAAGCTATCCAATAATACTAAAGCTTGTCCACGAGGGCTCCCAGATGGGGCTTGACAAGGAATCTGTTGTTGAGAACGAGCATGCACTAAGAAAAAAGCTTAAGCACCTGATTAGTGTTTACAAAGAGCCTGTCCTGATTGAGGAGTTCATAGAAGGAAGGGAGTTTACAATTCCGCTCGTAGGAAATCCTCCTGAAACCCTCCCGATAATAGAGGTTGTGTTTGAAAAAGACACCAGGACAGATTTGTGGAATCCTGACGACCCGGTAATTCCTCTGCTTAAAAAATGGGGCAAGAGGGTAAAGGTAACCCCTTCATCAACCTCAATATGCCCTGCAAAAATTTCAAAGGAGATGGCTGAAAAGCTGAACAATGCTGTAAAGGGCGCGTACAATGCGCTAAACTGCAAGGATTTCTGCAGGATTGACATGATATACAGGAATGGAGTTCCTTACATTCTTGAATTGAACCCTACACCAGGCATAGACCCGACATACTGGTTTCCAAGAAGCGCTTATGCAGCAGGCATGACATATTCCCAGCTTCTTGACAAAATCATAACATGCGCTGCCAAAAGGCAGGGGAGAAAACAATGAACAAGCAGGAAATTAAGCAGTCGGGGCAGCAGGTATTCAAGCAAAAGCTTAAGCAGGAGGTTATAATCCCATTATGGAAAGACATCCTTAAAAAAAGCATTGTGAATGAGGAGCAGCTTTGCGCTATCTTTAAGGATAAGGTAAGCATCAATGCAGAAGATATTGAAAAGGTGGTTAAAAAATACCCCATGAGCATTAACCCTTACTATTTAAGCCTGATAAAAAAGCAGGATGATGCAATATGGAACCAGTGCATTCCGGATATTAAGGAGATAGATGATAATTTTGGTATGGAAGACCCATTGCATGAGGAAACTGACAGCCCCGTTCCCGGACTGACGCACAGGTATCCTGACAGGGTTTTGCTTCTTGTGTCAAACAGGTGTGCCATGTACTGCCGTTTCTGCACAAGAAAAAGAAAAGTTGGCATGCCTTACAAAACAATGAGCAGGGAAGACATCCTGAAAGGCATTGAGTACATCAAAGAGCATAAAGAGATAAGGGATGTTCTCCTATCCGGAGGCGATCCACTTCTTCTTGATGACAGCGAGCTTGAATTCATCATCAAGAGCATAAGGGAAATCAGGCATGTTGAAATCATAAGAATAGGCACGAGGGTACCATGCACTCTTCCGCAAAGAATTACGCAAGAGCTGTGCGCAATGCTGAAAAAATACCATCCTATATACATAAACACGCATTTCAACCACCCAAATGAAATTACACCTATAAGCAAGCGCGCTTGCGAGATGCTTGCAGACGCAGGCATTCCGCTTGGAAACCAGAGTGTTTTGCTGAAAGGCATTAATGACAACCCTGCTATTATGAAAAAGCTGGTGCAGAAGCTCCTGGCAATAAGGGTTAAGCCATACTATATTTACCAGGCAGACTTAACCAAAGGCACAAACCATTTCAGGACAAAAGTCAATGAAGGCATTGATGTTATAAAAAGCTTAAGGGGATTTACATCAGGCATGTGCGTTCCTCATTTTGTCATAGACGCGCCAGGCGGCGGGGGAAAAATCCCAATAACGCCGAATTATGTTGTCAAGGAAGAGGGCAGCAGCATAAAACTGAAAAACTACGAAGGCAAGGAATTCACATACATAGAGCCAGGATAAGAAAATAGCGCTTAAAAGAGACTGGGGAAATCAAAAAAAATGATAAAACCAAAAAGGTTAGTTTGGGGTGATACAATAGGAGTAATATCTCCATCATTTTCACTAACAAAAAGATTTGTGCATCCCAGCATCAAACTTCTGAACAAATTGGGATTTAATGTCAAGTTAGGCAAGCATGTTTATTCTAAATACGGGTTTATGGCAGGCAATGATGAAAAAAGAGCGGGCGATATACATGCAATGTTCAAAGACAAGCAGATAAAGGCAATATTCTGTGCCGCCGGAGGCTCTGGCGCTAACAGGCTGCTTCCTTTGATTAATTTTGATATGATTAAAAAGAACCCAAAAATATTCATAGGCATGAGTGATATTACCTATCTAACAACCTCTATACATGAGAAAACAGGATTAATTACATTTCATGGCCCTAACATAATCTCAGGAATTTATCACTGTGATTTTAAAAAGCATAACTTAAAGAGATGCGCTAACATAAAATATATGCTTGAAGCTTTGACAAATCCAGGGTATAAGGAAAAAATAAAAGATTTTGAGGTTATTAAAAAAGGCAGGGGTGCAGGCAGATTGATTGGCGGGAATCTCAGATGTCTAGAAAACCTAAATGGAACAAAATTTATGCCAGATTACAAGAACAAAATACTTTTCTGGGAAGAGTTAGACGAGGATGCTTCAGAAATAAGCAGAATGCTGATGAACCTCAAATTATGCGGGGTGTTTGACAAGATAAAAGGAATGGCTATAGGAAATCTTTTTGACTGCCCCCCATATAAGAACATGACAATTAAGAAGGTGGTTTTAGATATAACAAAAGATTATAAATTTCCTATAATTTATAATGTTGATTTTGGGCATGTATGCAAAAATATCACCTTGCCAATAGGCGTCAAGGCAAAAATAGATACAGAAAAAAGAACTTTTGAAGTCATGGAAAACGCTGTAAAAAAAATCAATTTAGTTTGTATTCGCACTCGCACTCATTAGCCGTCTTTCCGCAATTTGCGCATTTAGCTATTAATTCTACATTTTTCCCGCTTTCTTTGCAGTCAGGGCAAATCTTTATATCAATGTTCCACCACTCGCCGCATGCTGGGCATACATTCCATAGTCTCAAGAACCCTGCGCTAAAGCACAAGACGTGCTCGGGTTCTTGAGCACTATCAAAAATCTTTGATTTTTGAAGTCTTGAAGAGTTTATTTTTGAATCCTTGTCCATATGCACAAAAAGCAAGATAGGGTTTTAAACTTAACCCAAATAAATCAATAACAATATTTTTATATTGCTGTTTCTTCAAGAACTGTAAAGGAGAGTTGATAAGAGAAACTTGGTTCTCTTATGCGGGAGTGCCGGAGCGGCCAAACGGGTCAGCCTTAGGTGAGGATTTTCATGAGGCTAAAAAACTCATATTAACGAGTGAAAGTCCGAGAAAGCTGATGGCTTAGTGCCTGCGAAGGTTCGATTCCTTCCCCCCGCATCTTTATGTTCCATAGTGTCAGAAATCCCCATAGTTTTGGATTTCTGAGCATGTCAAAAACTCTGGGCTAAAGCCACAGAGCGTGTTTGAGTTTTTGAGCACCCCAAAAATGCCTTTGCTTTCTGCGAGTTGAAACAGACAGCGTGAACAAAAGAGCATTTTTGATGTGCCCAAAAATCAACACAAACATTCAAGATTTTTGGCACGAGGAGCACCACAACATCAGTGAGGATGCCCACAGCAAGAGAACATAAAGATTGTTCAGTTAGGCAAGGAACTTCGCAGCAAGAGCAGATTGAAAATTAGAAAAATGAATGCGCTCGCCCCCGCTAAAACTAAAAAAAAGTTATTCAAAAAGAACTCTTTTAACCTCAAAATCAGAGATAAACCTTTTTATTGCATTTACAAATATATTCTCATATTGTGGTTCTATCTCAATTAATCCTGGTTTTACCAGCGAGCCCTTATATTTTCTGAGCAGCCCATATTTCCCATTTTTTCCGTTAAGCAAATAGTTAAATCTTATTTTGTCCTTCTTTTTTAAATTTTTTAAGGAATAATAAACCTGCAGTTTGGCAGACATCCCAAAAAGTCTGGAAAACTGCTCGCCAGATATCAAGTTCTTGCCATAAAATAAGATGTCTTCCTTTGCGAAATTTCCTTTGTTAAAAAAGGAATAAAAATCAAAAGATTTTATATGCACAGGCAATTGCGAGAATTTTTCAAGTTGTTTTTTAATTTTTTGCGATTCTTCAAGCTGTTGCTTTAATGGAATGCATTTGAAAATAACCGCAATATCCACATCATTTGGCTTTGAGCCTTCTATAACAGAAGAGCCAAACTGAACAATGCCTAGTATATCCTTGCTATAATTCAATGCTGGTTTTTTCAGCCACATATTCTGCATCTTCTCTTATCACCTCCGCCAATTCTTTAGTCATAAATATATTATAGCTATCCTGATAAAAAGGAAAATCTTTATCAAGAATATCATAAACATCTGAAAAATTTTCCTGCGTTATTCTAAACCTCTCTGTATGCGAAGAGGGTGTTTTTCCTGTATTTTGCAAAATATAAAGGTCAATTAAAGCCACCAAGGATTTGAAAAATAGAACAACAGCAGAATTAAGCCTGCATTTATTAAATTCATCTTCAGCAGCTTCAAAGTATTCTTTTGCAGTCTTTTCAAGCACTTCTGCCTTTGTATCTTCCTTTTTCCCTTCTTTTTCTTCATCAATCTCTTTCATATAAGGTAAGAAAAGAGATTATGCTTTATAAACCTTTTCATACCAAGTAAGAAAATTACTGCTAAAATGGTTGTTTTTCTTAACAGGTAAGAAATTATAAAAAAGCCATAAATGCGCTCGCCTAAACATAAAATTATTTGTTAGAAACATCAAGATAATTCGGATAATACCCCCATCTCCTCAGATAAATCGTCTGCTGATTCAGCGATTTCAACTAATCTCTCTCTTATTTGCCTTTCGAGTGAAAGTAATTCTGCATACTCTTCATCTGAAAATGCAGAGCTTCTTTCTGGAGTTCCCCACAAGCCAAAGCCAGATTTAATGTTGGATATAGCTGAATTAACAAATCCTATTTCTATCCTCACATCATTATTAAGATATTCATTATATCTTTCTTCAAACATGCCATAAAGTGTTACAGCAATATTAAAATCTTTCACAGGCAACATTTCCTTAAGGCGCTCATAATCATTAGGATAACTATCCTGCAGAGCATCCAATTTTCCTTCTGCATCATGTAACCTTTCATCCATTTCTATCATTTTTTCAGTAACAGTTTCAACCAACAGCCCCATTTGTTCATCTGCTGCTTTAGCACTTTCATCCATAACCTCAAGGCTATCACTAGCATCAATTATGCTAACAGTAAGCGCCCCGACATCGCACATCGCACTTGCCAAAGTTACCGGTGCAAGAACAAGTGACACCTTTTGCAGAACAGGGGCTGCTTTAAGAAGAGCATTGCTTGCAAACTTGAGTCCTCCTTTAGAGGCAATTAAAGTTCCTTCACCACCCACTTCACCAAGAATCAGCCCAGTCTCACTAACAATTTTTGAACCCTGTACTAAAGATAAACCCTCAACAACCCCATTACCTACAGCTCCTGGAGCTATTGAAAACTTGGTTGCTATGCCAGATGCAGTTGCAGCAGTAACAGGAATTTTGAATATTCTCATTCCATTTCCAACTTGCCCAAGAATCTGGCCACTAGGAGTCATAGCATAACTAATACCATCAATATTTCTAATTGTAATAAGCACTGTACTTTCCACGCTTCCTGCTGCAGCCAGAACCCCTGCTCCTTCCTGTATAAGGGCAAGGGGTGCTTTCTCAACAGCAGTAATTCCTAATTTAGCTGCAACAGTTGTTGTAATCCCCGATAATCCCAACACACCGCAAACAGCCCCTATAACATCTGCGTGTTCACTAGTGTAATCTAAAACATCGGAAACTGGGGGGATTTCTGTTTGTACTTCTTTTGTTGCTGTTGTTTCTACAATTTTTCCTTCCTCTCCTGCCTCAACTTTTGCCCCGGGCTTTAAATTAAATAGTTTTTGAGAGTCATCAAGAGTATAATAAGTTTTAAGATAAGCCACATAATTATCTGTCACGCCAACTTTATCTGAAATCTCTCCAGTGAACTTATCAATAGAGCCAGCTTCTTGATTAGAGCCATCCTGCATTATTATATACTCTCCTGTCCGAGTATCATCCTCTGTCAAATATAGTTGGGTATATTCTTCATTGTAATAAATTTTATCATCCTCTAAGGAAAAAACTCCTTCAAGGCTGATTCCTGTTCCTGCACTTGAGCTTGGGCTCTGTTGCAAGGGTCCTTCTTTTATTGCGTCTGAAACAGCTTTCTCACCCAAATCATTTTCTTTTCCTATATATACTGTGCTGAGCTTAATGCCTTTAGCATCCTGCCATGCAATAATCCACCTAGAATCATCTTCGGTTATTTCATATCTGATAGTGGAATCTTTTTCCCATACGCCTTTTGCAGGCACGCCCGCTATCTTCTTATTTGCCTCTGCCCGTTCCTCTTCAATCCTTTTTTTCTCGCCAATGATTTTAACTGCTGCGTCATGTATCTTTCTCGCCACAGCATCATACACAGATGCCTTCAGCACAAGCGCCTCTGCCTTCTGGCTGTTGTATATCAGCTTGTTTGCAACTGCATCGTCAATCGTATCAACAAGCTCCTCAGCGCTTTTCAGCGCGCTATCCAATTGTGTTTTTGTGTTTTCTGACAGCTCTGCTGTATCTTCTGTTTTCACTTCCTGTATTGCAAATGGTGTTGAGAGTGTCACGCTTGCCCCTGTGCTCAGCTCTATGTTTATGCTGTTAAGCATTTTCTTAAGCTCTGTAGCGCTTTCCTCTATCTTGCTTAACAGCTCTTTTCCCTTTGCCTCGTCAAAATACCCCCTGTCAATCAAATTCTGCATGCTTGTGCTGTTGATTTCAGCAAGCGTTTTGTTCAGTATATTCTTATTCCTTATATTATCCTCAACACTTGCTGTGTCAATCCAGCATCTCACGCTTTCATCATCGCAATAGCCAACATCCTCCCATCTGCCAGGCTCTGTGCCCTCTCCAGGGTCTCTTGATGCGCATATGCGGATAACACCCCTGTTATACAACTCAGGCAGCGCTGCCTCTTCTGCGCCTGCCTGCAGGTTCGGCTGCGCCAGAGGATACAGGCTTGGGCTTCCTGACACGCATTCTCTCTCGCTCGTTACTCTTTGGGATGCCTGCTCTCCAAGATAGCTCTCCCTTGCAAAATTCAGGGCAAAGCTTGTTGATACCTGCTTGAATCCGCAATAATCCTTTGTGTTCACCCTGACACATATCTCCTTATAACCAGCAGGCGCTGTGAAATCCCTTGAAGTATCCACTGACTCGCCTGCAGGAATAAACCCTGAGTCAATGCTGACAAATGGGTTTGACTGGTAGTATGATGCAATTGCAGGCGCTTTCAGGTAAACAGAATAATAAGCTCCTTCATCCTGCCCTGCAAATATGTTGTAATAAACCTTGTATTGAGATGTTGCAGGGTATGTCGCCTCTGTATAGGACATTTCATCAAACCACGCATGTATTTGAGGAGGTGACTCTGGCTCAAACAGCCCCTTAAACCCGCTTGGATACCTCGTGGAAATGCCCATCTTGCACACCTCTGTGCCTATGTCTGCGAATGACCTAGCTGTAAATGAAAGCTTGGAGTCCTGCGCATAAAATGTTGTGAAATACTGCCATGACTTCTCTGCATTATTCCATGCATCATTCACTGTCATGTACTCTCCACCGCCTTTCGTGCCCTGCCCATACATCCATTCAACAGATTTTTTTATTACAGTATTCATCATTGGCGCAAACTGCCTCCACCAGAAATCGCATGCATAAACAGAGTGTATCTGGTCGCATATGCCGACAGTCCTGCCTGTATTCAGGCTTTCCTGCAGGCAGTCCCTTCTTGCTTTAAGTATTGAAATCCAGCCCTCCAAGCCCGCATGGATGCCTGTAAGGCACACAGGCACAAATATCTTTTCCCTTATGTTCGGCAGGCATAATGCAATGCTTCCGACAATGCCTGACTGGATAACATCATCAACAGGATATGCCCCTCCAAGATTGCACCTGCTTGTCGGGCAGACAACAGGGTCGCATACATTAAACATTACCCAGCAGTCCTTCGGAGACATGAAATCCTGGCATTGCGTGCCAATGCCTGATGTCGCAGGCTTGCCTGTGTTAAACCTGTATGTTTCTTTAACTCCTTTAATTGTTATCATCTTGTTTGGATATTGAGCTGCAGCGTCCTGCAATGCCTGTATTCCAACCAAAACAAGCTTGCTTGCATCCTCTTTTTTCAAGCCTGAAAAAACATCAAGCGGCTGCCCTGTGTTAAGGTTAAACATGCCGCAAACATCATCGCCTATGCCTATGCCCTGCCCAAACTGCTCCACTCCGTTCTTGCCAACATTGCAAAGCCAGAAGCTTGACACCTTGCCAGATTCCTCAAACGGCTTTGAATTCCCGAATACAGGCAGTGTCTGCTTTGTTGCAGCATACCAGCCATTCTTCGTGTCAATAGGAACAACAGCAGGCATGCCCTTGTAAGGCTCTGTCTCATAAAACCTCACCTCTGCTGTTTTGTATTCATTTTGATAGCTTGTCTCGTCGTATTTTTCAAAATAAACATTAAAGCTTTCTTTAGAAACACCAGTGACAGCAGTTCCATCCATGTCATAAGCCTTGTCTATAGTAAACCTGTCACCTTCCTGCTTAAGCGTAAAAAGATACTCCTTGCCGTCAGATGTTGCAAATGGTGTGACAAACTCCTTGTCGCCAATTTTATTAGTTCCCAAGCTAATCTTGTCCTTAATCCTCTCAAATGTCAGTGGCTCATATGCATAACTCCTTGATCTTTCCTTTGCAGAAAAAGGAACCTGATAATCCTGCAGCCCTAATGCCTGTGCCAGCCCTGCCTGAACACTCCTGCTCTCCTGCCTTACCTGTATGCTCGTAAGTGTTGAATACAGCTGCCTTTCTGCCTGCTCCCTTGCAACCTCGCTCACAACAGAATCCTTCCTTACAGAATTATAATAATCAATAGCCCTTAACTGCTCATATGTTGCATCGCCCTTGCCCCAGTCCAGCTTCTTGACTATATCGCCGATATTCAGGGGATTTTTGCCATTTTCATCATTAATAATGCCCGCCTCCGCTAAATTAGTTTGCAATCCGCCTATATATTTTTCAGCAGATGCCCCTGTGTCAACGCTTTTGCCAAAGAATGTTGATTTTGTCACGCCTGCCTCTTTCTCTATGCCCTGTATCTCCTCATTTTGCTCCTGTATAAATTCTGTCATCTTTTTCACATCAGCATCAATAGCATCAGAGTTCTGCCTTAAGCAGTCGTCAATTGTGGCATATGATGAATGTCCTGAGCCAGGCCTTGGAATTCCTTTTGCATGCCACTCTGTGCATTTGTCTGTCCAGCCGCCATTCCTCATTACTCTTTGCCTTGCAATGCTCTCTCCACTGAATCCTGAAATAAGGTTTTTTATTGTCAGCACAGCTGAAGTGGCAAAGCACGCGCCTTTCAGTCCCTCAACAGCATTACCAACCTTCTCATTGATGTCCTGCCATTTCCTTATTGTCTCGTTCAGCTTTTCTATCATTTCTGCTGTCTTTTCAGGAGAAAGCTGTATGGCTCTCTTCTCTATGCCTATCTTAAAGGAAAAGTTTGACTGAATCTCATTTCCATATGTCTTGGGGTTAAGCAGGATATGCGCCACCCTTGTGAACTTTATCTCATCAACAAAAATCTCATAATCTCCAAACTCCTTTGACTCGCCCTGTTTTAATGTAAAGGTTTTGTCCTCAGCAGCATACTGCTTTCTCCCTTCCTTGTCGCTACCCCTGAAATCGCAGTATCTTGAGCGTATCTTAATGCTGTCCTCAGTTATATCGCTTAGAGTAATATTGTCTTCCAGATTGCTGCATCTCTCCTTGTCCGGCAGGGTAGTTATGCCCCCTCCAACCAGCTCGCCATTTATGTATGTTCCCTGCTCGCTCTTGCCTGTCGCTTTATTCCTTAATGTAAGCTTTGTCCCTGTCTCATCCCTGTCTGGCTCTTTGATTTCAACAAGCTTGATTGAATGCGCCTCAAAATCAACAACTGCAATGCGGCTTGCATTTCTCTCATCATAAAAATCTGAATCATGAATCTCATCTGCAATATCATTTGCGCTGCCAGAGTCAGGGTATCTTTCCAAGAACTCCTCTTTCAGCTCTCTTGCTGTCTTGTATTTTTCTGCTGATTCTGCAAGCTCAATCGCGCTCTGCACTGCCTGCTCCCCATAAGAAATGCCCTCTGCCTCATTCTTCTTCTCGTCAGGGAATTGTATTACAACATCCCTGTATGCCTGAATTGCCTTTTTGAAATAATCCTCAAACACCCTTCCTTCATCACCTGCCTCGCTGTAATCCCTGTCTTCTGCTGCAACCGCGCCTAAAAATGAGATTGTTTTCCCGTTGTAGCCAATCTCATTATAGCCAGGCATGTTCAGAAGCACAAACGCCTGCGCTCCTGCATCAAAAAGTCCAGCTGCCTGCATCTTATTCTTAAGCTCAGAAAATTCTTTCTCATTTTTCAATAAATCAGAAACCTTCGCTTTCACGCTGCTTATCAGTTTTGCAACATCTGTGCCTGATTTTGCAGAATCAACCAGGACAGCAAAAAGCCTCTCGCTTTCCTCCGGAGTAACTCCGCTTACCTTGACTGCTTTCGGCAGCCTGCCGACATATGCTGCATAAAGATTATTGCCGCCTGCGTCAGCCACTCTGTCGCCGGCAGAATATCCCTTCTCCTCTCCGTCTACGCTAATCCTTACCTGTTTTATGCCTAATGCAAGCTTGAACCTTTCCCTTGGGCAGGAAATCCATGCCTCTCCTGTTCCCTCTCCGGAATATTTTATGTCTGTAACGCGGCACTGGCCGTCAATAAAAGTTGCTCCACTGTACAACTCAAGCCTGTCATCATCAACCTCAAGCACAGCCCGCAATGATGGATTTGTTATGTCCTGCAGTGTAATCTCAAATCCCCTCCTGCAATAATCATTTCCAGGAAGGTACAGGACCTCTGATGTCTTGCCTTTTTCCAGGACAATATTGGAGTATCTCGTGTCCTTGTCTGTGTAAAGAGAAACAGATGCCCTATTTGGCTCAATCCACTCTGCCCTTAGGTATCCCTTGCCTCTCCAAAACCCATAATCAACATAGTCACGATTCCATTCCTCATCTTCAACTGCTGGCAAAAACATCTCTGCCTTGCCAATTCCAAATGCCTTTGCCGCATCATACACAATTCTCGCTGTCAGGTTTGCCTCAATCCATTCTGACATGTTCTTTTCAACCGGCTGCTGCTTCAGCACAACAACAACATACCCTATGTCATTTATTACAGGAGATGCTGTCAGTTTTTCCCTTGTCCTTAATGCAGCCCTTGCAGGATGATAACCCAATCCTACAATGCTGTTCTCTGGCTGGACTGTTTCCTGAACAAGCGAAGGAATAATATTCCTTATTTTTGTGACATCAATTGAGGGGTTTAACTTCACAGACTGCAGCCTGCAGAACACAGGAACATTCTGCTCCTCAAGCAAATCGCTTCTTACAACAGCGGGTGTGCAGCCGCCAGGTGCAATCTGCACCATAAAGTCGGTGGATGCCCTGCACTCATCCCTGTTTGAAAGCACTGGCCAGTATAATCCAATCTGCTCTGAGGTGTAATATGTGCGAAAATTATAAGCTCCTGGATTATAATACTGCGTGTTCACGATGCTTGCAGAGCTGTCGCTTCCGACAAAGCTGTAAGGCTCTGCTGACACCACTGCACTAACAATCAGGATGGCAGCTGCAAAAATCAAAAGGCAAAATGCGCGCGCTTTTCTGCTTTCTTTTTGTTTCATCTTAGTGCAATATCAATGTTTTTAATTTCGAATTCCTCATAAATTTTAGGCAAGTCCTCTGCCTTCTGGGGCATGCCTATGCTGTCTGCATAAATCTCAATTTTTTGCAAGTCTTGCATCTCAGACTCAAGCAAGTAATAGGATGCCCTGCCTCCCGCATATAATATATTGCTTGCTATCTGCTCTGGGAATGTCACCTCATAGCATTGCTCTTTCTTAACTCCAAAAAATCCAAGCAGCCCCTCTCTTAGAACCTCTGCGCACTGCCTTGTTGTTGATGCAGGCAGGGTAATCTGCGAAGCCTTGAAAACATAAAGCGTTATGTTATAATAGTTCTCTGCAATGCTGATGTTTGTCTTCTCCGGATAAAGCATGCTTTGCGTCTCTGTTCCGTCATCAAAATGAATCAGCGCTGTTTCATTCTCTCCGAGAGGCTTGCCATCAACAAAAATTTCAACCTGCATGGCGTAAAGCCTGTCCATCAGGATATCAACAGAAGATTCCTCGTTTGTTGAGGCAATCTTTTTCATTTCTTTATAGCCGTCAGCCTTGGCTGTTATGACAGCATTTACGCATTGCGGCAGTGCCTCTGAAAGTTTTGCCTCTCCGTCAGCATTTGTTATTGTTCTTCCGATATCGCAAACATCATTAAAGCACTTGAAATCTATGTCTGCCTCAACAGGCGCAAGCGTATTGCTATAAGTGTAGATATCTGTCCTGGTGTTTGCCTTTGCGCATATCTCTTCTGATTCTTCCGGCTCTATTGCTGCAGGCAGCGCCTCTCTTGCAACATTCTTCTGTATAACAACAGAAACAGGAAACTGAAACACCTCTTCCCTG
>Ga0209541_10006962_pt1 | contig 19116 bp, 22 predicted proteins | sample RifCSPlowO2_01_FD_184027 | JGI IMG/M metagenome (GOLD analysis project Ga0209541, IMG submission 184027) | Groundwater microbial communities from Rifle, Colorado - Rifle CSP2_plank lowO2_0.1 (SPAdes) (version 2) | ecosystem: Environmental > Aquatic > Deep subsurface > Groundwater | place... | reverse complement strand
TGTTTCCACTGGACGACAGGAAAATGAAGCAACCATTGAGTCGCAAATAGATGAACTGAAAGAGCGCGTTAAGAGTGATAAGAATACTTTGCTTCCCGAGTTTGAATTTAAGGATGATGGGTGGACGGGAACAATCCTTGCTAGACCTGGACTTGATGCTCTAAGGGATGTAGTAAAACAAAAAGAGATAAAAGTGCTATATGTGTACGATTTAGGCCGACTTTCAAGAGATTTTACTTATCAGTTACTACTACTTAAAGAGTTTGAGGATGAAGGTTTAAAAGTCACATCACTTCATGACATTAATCCTGAAAATGGTGAGCAAAACTTTATGCGTAATATCATGGGAGCATTCCATGATTACGAACGCATTAAAATTGCGGAACGATTTAGACGAGGAAAACTTCACAAAGCTAAAAACGGTTTGTTAATAAATGGGTCGGGTTTATATGGCTATTCATACATTAAAAAAACGGATAAAAAGCCACCCAGAATAGTTATCAACGAAAAGGAAGCGGAAGTGGTAAGAATGATTTTTAACTGGTTAGGAAATGAGGGTGTATCAATAAAGGAAATTGTTAGGAAGCTATACGAGAAGGGTATTCAACCTAGGAAAAATAAGAATGAGTTTTGGAGTACTGGACCAATCCTCAGACTGCTTCGATGCGACTCTTATATTACAGGCACTATTTACTACAACAAAAATGAAGCGGTTGAAACCAAGAACCCTCGAAAAGACGATAAATACAGAAAGATTAAAAAGGGGAGCAGGCGGCTCAGACCTAGGGCAGAATGGTATCCCTACAATGTGACAAGAATTCTTGACGATTGGGAATTATTTAATCGGGTGCAAAAGATACTAGACAACAATAGAAGGCATGGACCGAGGAAGAAAAAATACGACTATCTACTTTCAGGCATAATCTTTTGTGAGTGTGGTCAAAGAAGAGCGGGAAACGGTAGAAACAATGGGCATTACTATTACAGGTGTACGGATAGGGTGCTAAGAGCTCCATTGCCTCCTGAATGTAAATCTCCCGCTATGAACGCTCCTGTTTTAGATAAAGTCTTTTGTAACGAATTGAGCAAGTATTTATCCGACCCTCACAATATAAATCAAATTGCGGAGGATTATCTTAAAGCTCAAGCAATTGATGAAAGTGAGGAAAGGGAGAGGCAACAGATTAATCATAACCTCAATAAGCTCGATGAAGAGGAACGACGGCATATTAGGGCACATGGGGAAGGACTAATTGATTTCGAGCAGTTTAAGGAGATTAAAACTGAGCTAAACCATAGAAGAAGAGGTTTTGAGGAGGACTTAAAACGGTTAAATGCACTCACAAAAGATACAAATATTGATAATGTTGAGCTTCAAGAGTTCTGCCAAGAGGTGAAAGAAGTGCTTCAAAGCCTAAATTACCCCACAAAGTCTTTGTTAATCAGGGACATTATTGATAAAATAGTCATGAAAGGAAAAACAAATGAGGTGGAAGTTATGGGACATTTACCCATAAATCACCTAAATATTGGGTATGAACTTATCAGTAGGGATAGTTGGTCTTCCTAATGTTGGCAAGTCTACGTTATTTAACGCTCTTTTAAAAAAACAGGTTGCCAATGCCGCAAATTTTCCGTTCACCACAATTGAACCGAATGTCGGGGTTGTGGATGTTCCGGATGACAGACTCGATGTTTTAGCTGACGTTGTCGAAAAATCGGAAGGTCTTTTGGAAAATTTTAAAATTATTCCGGCCATTGTTAAATTCGTTGACATAGCAGGACTGGTAAAAGGCGCGCATAAAGGGGAAGGTTTGGGCAACCAGTTTTTGTCCCATATCCGCGAGACAGACGCCATCGTTTTTGTCCTTCGCGATTTTAAAAATCCAGATATTATAAAAACAGGGCAAGACCCAAATGGCGACCTGGAAATTTTAAGGTCCGAGCTTCTTTTGAAAGACTTGGAAACTTTGGACAAGAGGCTAGGGAGTCTTGAAAAAGAACTTAAGACCGCGGGACAAAATGATCCTAAAAGAATGGTTCTGGAAATTCTGGAAAAGGCTAAAAAGCTGGTTGAGGCAGGCAAATGGCTTGCCGAAATTTTGGATTTTGGCGAGCTTGAAAAAATAAAAGACCTCGCTTTGCTTTCTGCCAAAAAATTCATAGTCGTTTTGAATTCTGACGAGGCAGATTTAAATAAGGAAGTTTCCGTAGATGGGGCGATAAGAATTTGCGCAAAGCTGGAAGAGGAATTTGCGGAGCTTGCCGAGGACGAGCAGAGAGCATACTCAAAAGAGTTGGGCATTGGCGAATCCGGGCTTGAGAAACTTATCAAAAAGGCATATGAGGTTTTAGGGCTTGCGACATTTTTGACGGCAGGAGCAAAGGAAGTTAGGGCGTGGACGATTGAAGAGGGAACTCTGGCTCCTGAAGCAGCCGGCGTTATCCACGGCGATTTTGAGCGCGGTTTTATTGCAGCCGATGTTATTGCCTTTGAGAAATTTGTCGAGGCAGGCGGCTGGCAAAAGGCAAAGGAAAAAGGGTTGGTTAAGACTGTCGGCAAGAAGGATATCATCGAGGACGGTCAGGTAGTAGAATTTAAGTTCAGTATTTGATATGATTTTTGCTACCCCCGGTCGGGGGTTTTAATAACTAAAACCATGGTTTATGAGTTAATGGCGGTTATAAATCCAAAAGCAGATGCGGACGCAACCGCCAAAAAAATCGAAAAGTTTATTGAGGATGCAAAAGCACAAAACGTTAAGGTTGAAAAGCTTGGCAGAAAAGAGCTTGCATATCCTATCAAAAAACAAAAGGAGGCCGATTATTTTTTGTTTTATTTTGACGCTGAAGGTGATGGGATCAAAGGAATCGCAAATAAGATAAGACTTGAGCAGGAAGCGGTTTTGAGGTATCTTGTAATTGCCAAGAAAGCAAAGGAGCTTGCGCAAAAGCAAAAGAGGACCGCACAGCAAGAGGAGGAAAGATCTGCAAAAGTTACAGTCAAAACCGTCACTTCTCCAAAAAGCGCTGCAAAGGTTAAAAAAACACTGGCAAAAAAGAAAGAGACTAAAGTTGTAAAGGCAAAAACAAAAGTGAAAGGAAAGAAGAAGAAATAACAGTTAACATCTGACAATTGACATGGCATCACGAGCATCACTCAACAAAGTATTACTGATAGGCAATCTCACCCGAGATCCTGAATTGCGATACACCCCATCGGGAGCGGCGGTTTGTACTTTTAGTGTTGCAACCAATCGTTCCTATACATCAGCAGACGGCACCAAGAAAGAAGAGACGGAATTTATAAGGATCGTTTCATGGAATAAACTGGCAGAATTATGTTCACAACTTCTTGCCAAGGGCCGCAAAGTCTATGTGGAAGGCAGACTGCAGACAAGATCATGGGAAACGCCGGACGGCCAGTCCAAGCAGACGACTGAAGTTGTGATTGACGACATGAGGATTTTGGATTCAAAAAGATCTTTTGAAGAAGGCCACGCAGAGGAATATCATGTGGATGAGCCCAGCGGTAAAGTCGAAGAACCGAAAACTTCCGAAGAAGAAAAAGAGCCAAAAGAAAAAAAAGGCAAGACAAAAGCCAAAGATTTAAAAAAGCCCAAGGAGGAAGTCCAAAAAAGTCAGTCGGATGATAAGGAAGATGAAAAAGTAGACCTGGACGATTTACCCTTTTAAATTCAAAATGCCTTTTCAAAGAAGAAGACCAAAGTTTAGAAAGTGCCCGGTTTGCGTCTCTGAGGCAATTGTTGATTATAAGGACGTACCTCTTTTGAAAAAGTATGTTTCCGAAAGAGGCAAAATACACGGCAGGGCAAGGACGGGAGTTTGCGCCAAGCATCAGAGACAGCTGACAAGAAGCGTTAAACGTGCAAGATATGTAGCGCTTTTGCCTTTTGCGCAAAGATAAGTTTCAAAAAAGGCAGACTTTAAAGATGGCTTTGCAGAAGAAAGTTACAGTAAGCCCTTTTTTTAATTTTTTCATTCAGTTTTTTATTGTTGCCATTGTATTTTTTGCAATCGGTTTTGCTGTTGGGCAAAAGAAGATTTCGGTTGAAAGACGCGGTTTTGTCCCGCAAATTACGGTTACCAATAGTCTGCCTCCGGCAAACCAGAATGTAGATTTTTCACTGTTTTGGAATGTTTGGGAAACTTTGCCCAAATCCTATATCGACAAGAACGCATTCGAAAGTAAGAAACTTCTTTACGGGGCAATTTCCGGCATGGTCAGGTCGCTTGGCGACCCGTACACCGCTTTTTTGAACCCGGACCAGAATGAAGCGGTCAAAGACGAGCTGGCCGGAAGTTATGAAGGCGTAGGTATTCAGATTGGTTTTAATGAGGATAACCGGCTTGTTGTCATCGCTCCTTTAAAAGGGACCCCTGCAGAGACAGCCGGGCTTCTGGCGCGGGACTTAATTTTAAAAATAGACGACAAGGATACCCTTGATATCACGCTGCCTGAGGCGGTTGATTTGATAAGAGGCCCCGCGGGGTCAAAAGTAAAGCTTTTGTTAAGCCATGAGGGTGAAAGCGAAACTTACGAGGTTGAGATTGAGCGGGCGAAAATCGCAGTCAGAAGCGTTGATGTGGAATTTAAAAATACAGACGGTGGCGAAGTTGCCTTAATTAAAGTTTCACGATTCGGAGACAAAACCAACAGCGAATGGGATGAAGCGGTTGCGCAATCCTTGGAAAGAAAGCCAAAAGGCGTGATTGTCGATATGCGCAATAATCCCGGAGGTTTGCTTTCCTCGTCCGTTTATCTGGCAAGCGAGTTTGTCGGGGGAACGATAGTTAAGCAGGAAGCGGCGGACGGTTCAGTTGAATCACTGGCGGCGTCAAGAAACGGAAAAATGCCAAAAACTAAGCTTGTGGTTTTGGTCAATGAAGGTTCGGCATCTGCTGCCGAAATTTTTGCAGGCGCCATTCAAGATAAAGACAGGGGAAAAATAATTGGTAAAAAGTCGTTTGGTAAGGGCACGGTGCAGGATGTTGTCGATTTGCCAGGCGGCGCCGGTCTTCATATAACCGTTGCCAAATGGCTAACACCCAAGGGAAATTCGATTCACGGTGAGGGGATTACACCCGATGTCGAAGTTACAATCTCAAAAGAACAAAGGAAGGCCCAGGAAGATCCGCAATTAGACCGCGCGCTTGAAGAGTTTTAGAAAATGATGGTTTTTAACTTTAAAAAACTGACATCTTTTGTTTTAGTTTTTGCAGTTGGCGTTGTCGTTACCGTTGTCGGTTTAAGACTAATTGGCCGCGATTTTGGCAAATCTGCACTTGATGAGACTGGTCAGGTATTCCAAAACCAAAAAGTTGTTGAGGAAGAATCAGTAGTTATCGATGTTGTCGATAAAGTTTCGCCTTCTGTAGTTTCGATTGCTATCAAAAACAGTTCGGTATTGTCACCTTTTGGACTGCCCCAAAGGCAAACTCAGGAATCGGGAATCGGAACGGGTTTTGTGGTATCCGCAGATGGTCTTTTGATTACCAACAAGCACGTGGTTTCGGAAAGCGCAGATTACGTGGCGATAATTAAAAACGGTGACGGTTCCGAAAAAAAGTATGATGTTTCAGAAATCCACAGGGATTCGTTTAACGATCTGGCTATTTTAAAAATTGATGCTTCGAACCTTACGGCGGTTGAGCTTGGCGACTCCGATCACCTTAAAGTCGGGCAGAAAGTGATTGCCATCGGCAATGCCTTGGGAAGATTTGAAAATACGGTTACAACCGGTGTTGTTTCTGGGTTGGGAAGAGGGGTTGCGCCGATTGATCCGGCAACAGGGGTTGCCGAAAGGCTTGATGATTTAATTCAGACCGATGCGGCTATTAACCCGGGAAATTCCGGGGGACCCTTGGCCAACTCTGCAGGGCAGGTTATCGGCATCAACACTGCCGTTGCCTCGGCCGAAAACATCGGTTTTGCTATAAAAATTAATATCGTCAAGCAGCTGATTTCCGATTTTAAAACCTCGGGCGGAAAAATCTCAAGGCCGCTTTTTGGAGTTCGCTATACGCATATTTCCAAAGACACCGCTCTTTTGAATGATGTTCCCGAAGGTGAGCTTGTGCGTGAGGTAGTTTCCGGTTCTGCCGCCGACCGGGCAGGTGTTAAAGTAGGTGATATCCTGACCGAATTTGATGGGCAAAAATTAGCGGATGAAGAAACATTGTCAAAGCTTATTAGGGGCAAAAAAGTCGGGGACGAGGTGAAGATCAAAGTATTTCGCGACGGCAAAACTTTGGATTTATCCTCAAAACTTGGTGAAGCCCCGAACGAATAGAATTGACGTTATTGTTCGAGCTTGTCGAGAACTTCTTAACCCTTTGCGGCAATTTCCAGATTAACTGCGTGCACAACTACTCCCAAAACGATTCCGGCTGTAACAAAAATCCCAACCCAGCGCCAGAATCCGCCTTTTGATTCTTTTTCCTGATAAACTCTTTCGGCCATGTTTCAGAAGCTAATTATATTCACTTCGCTCATGTAATTTTAGCTAAATTAAATTCGCTCCGTTCATGTAATTTCTGCTAAATTATAGCAGAGAGGATCGAGCCAAAAAATCTACCGAGCACGTAATATATATTTGCCCAGATGAAGGCGGCGATTGCGGTATACAGCCAGAAGGTTTTGTAAGAAACGCCAAAAAGGCCGGCAACAATTGGAGTTACGATCCGAAGCCCGGGGATTAGGCGGCCTGCAACAATTGCCCAACCGCCGTATTTTTCAAACCATCTTTCGATTTTCTTAATTTTTTGAGGTGTAATTTTAATCTTTGGTCCGAATTTCATAATCAATGGTTGACCGATTTTCTGGGCAAGTGTAAATAAAATTGTCGAGCCAATAAGTGTTGCGGAAGCTGTTGTTAAAACAATCAGAAAATAATTGGAGTGCGGAAGCGCAGAAACCGTCGCAATAAAAATATCTCCTGGAACAGGCAGGGGAATACCGCCTTCTTCGATCAACAAAATTAAAAACAACCCAAAATATGAGAGCATGTTTCTCGTAAACTCGAAATAAGAAAATCTTTCAATTAGTTCCACTTAATTATTATATTTGATAAAATTTATTTGCGCATAAAGTATTTCTTACATGGTTGAAACAGTAACGCCAAATATAGACATTACTTTCAAAGGTAATAAGGGTCACCCAGAGAGAGTGATCCAAGGGTTATTCAGGGTAGGTGGTCCGTATTTAAATCTGCCTTCTGAAATTCCCTTCGATGCTCAGCGGTCGGCCAGAGAGTTGATCGGTTTATACAAGCCGCATATTGCCAAGCACGGCGAAAATTCCGTTGCACAACTTTGTCCTTCAAAGCACAATTTTGAGGCCTTAACTAAAAAGGGACTTGATCTTGTTTATCAGCAGCAGCGTACTAAGGTTAAAGCAACATTTTTAATCAATACGATTGATCAGTTAAAGGGTTTATTTGAAGTATTGGACGATAATCCTGCCATTAGAGTTTTTATGCATGGGGAATCAAATTGTACCAGAGTTCGCGTAAATTTAAATCCATTGAGAGAAAAGCTAAATTCTTGGGTTAATTCTTTTGATGGGAAGCATCAGCAAGAGAGTCAATAATTTTGTCCAATTTCCCGTTCATTACATTTTCCAAATTTCCCCAGGATTTGCCGATTCTGTGATCTGTCACTCTATCCTGCGGGAAGTTGTAGGTGCGGATTTTTTCACTTCTGTCACCGGCTCCGACCTGAGCAAGGCGAAGGTTGCCAAGCTGGGATGACTTTGACTCTTCCTCTTGCGCGTAAATTTTCGACCTTAGAATCCCCATTGCGATTTCGCGGTTTTGCGCCTGCGATCTTTCTGTTTGTGATTTAACTACGATTCCCGTAGGTATATGTTTGATACGCACCGCAGTTGAAACTTTATTGACATTTTGGCCGCCGTGGCCGCCTGAACGGAACGCCTCAAACTCCAAATCTTTCGGGTTTATCTCGATTTGTGTCTGTTCAACTTCGGGAAGAACCGCAACAGTTGCGGTTGATGTGTGAATTCTGCCTGCGGATTCGGTTTTTGGAACTCTTTGAACCCGATGAACTCCGGATTCATTTTTTAATTTATCAAATACACCTCGGCCCGAAATCTGAACTACGATTTCTTTAATATTACCCAGGCCGCCTTCATTTCTGTCGAGTTCCTCGATTTTCCAGTTTTGGTTTTGTGCGAATCTTGTGTACATTCGTAAAAGATCCGAGGCAAAAAGTCCGGCTTCGTTTCCGCCTGCGGCGGCACGTATTTCTAGAATAATCGAGTTTATAGTTGGTAATTCATAGTTGGTAGATGATTGAGTGCCGGTTTTCGTTAAATCAGCTTTTTGTTTCCCGAGGGCAGTAATTTCTTCGTGTGCAAGGTCGGCCATAGAAAAATCTTCCGCAAGTTTTTTGGCTTCGGCAATTTTTAAATCTATTTCGGCAATTTGTTTTTTTAAATAATCGTCCATAGCTTATAAATTTTTAATCTTAAATTTTAAATCAATATTTATTTTTTAAATTTTTTAGCATTAAGATTTCAATTTAAATTGAAAATTGTGAAATTAAAATTGATTTTGCTACGAAGAGGCTTGCTTTTTGATGATGTCCATCATTTCGCGTAAAGACTCGGGGCGTTTCTTTTCCTCTTTCTCTTCGACCTTTTTAACCTTGGTAACTTCAATTTCTTTGGCCTTTTTCTGTTTTTGCTGGAATCGTTCGACTCTTCCTAAAGTGTCCACGTACTTCATTTCACCGGTGAAAAACGGATGGCACTTGTTGCAGATTTCCACATGAATTTCCGGCACGGTTGAGCCGGTTGTAAACGTGTTGCCGCAGACGCAAATTACTTTGGCGTCATTAAAATACTGCGGATGAATATTTGCTTTCACAGTAGGATATTTTAACAAAAAAAGGCTTTTTATCCAAGTGCTTCGATTAATCTATCAAGGCCGAAGGAGAAGCCGACAGCCGGAGTTTCTTTTTTGGAGAACATGCTAATTAAGTTATCGTACCGGCCGCCGGAGCCGATTGACAAACTTTTAGGGTCACCCGAGGGTTTCAGCTCAAAAATCGCACCGGTATAGTAATCGAGTCCGCGCGCTAAAGTTGCGTCAAAGAGAACGTCTTTATCTTTTTTAAGTCCGTGATCTTTTTCCAGCAAATTAAAAATCTTCTCAAGTTCCGCAGCCGGTTTGGCGTTTTTGATTTTAAATAAGTGATTTTCAATATCATCTAAAGCAAGATTTTTGGCAAGCAGTTCTTCTTTTACGCCTTTTTCGCCAACCTTGTGCATTTTGTCGATCGCTCGGATGACGTCTTGGGGAATTTTTTCAAAGTTTTTTCTATCGTTAATTAGCATTTGGGAAGACTCAATCCCCAAATGCTTGGCTGACTTTATTGCCGCGCCGATAATTTTGGTGTCTTCTTCTAAATTAGCTGATCCAACCGTATCAAAATCAAATTGCGTGAATTCGCGGTAACGGCCGGCCTGTGGATTTTCGCCGCGAAATACCTGGCCGATTTGGTAACGGCGAAATGGAAGCGGGGGATTGTATGTTGCCACGTATCGTGCCAAAGGAACCGTCAGGTCGTATCTCAAAGCCAGATCCCGGCCGCCGCGGTCTTTGAATCCGTAAATTAATTTTTCTTCCTCGCCGTATTTTCCTTTTAAGGTTTCTGCAAACTCAATTGTCGGCGTTTCAATCGGTTCAAAACCAAATTCTTCCAAAACGCCTGCGATTTTTAAAATCACCTCACGCTTTTTTTTGGCAAGCGTAGGTGCCAAATCGCGAAATCCTTTGGGTGTTGGCAGTCCTTTCTGCATTGATTTAATGATACTACAAGGGGAGATTTTTGGTCATGATTTAAAGTAAATATACAAAATCAGCCAGTCTTTCGTCGTCTTCATCCTGATAAACGATAATGGCATTTGAGTCTTTTTGGATATCGGTGTCTTTTGCGCTTTGACCGTTTTTGATAACTGTGGAATTTTTACCCAGAGTAAAATCTAGTATTTTATTTGCTTCTGTGTCTTTGGCGCTGAATTTGCCGGCTTTGGCTACGGTTAAAATTTTTGCAATTGAAATTTTTCTGGTAATTTGCGGTTTGTTTTCTCTGATAATCTCCAAATCCTGGGCGTTTAGAATTTCGTCTTTTACCTCTCCCAAAGCAATTGCAAAATCGCCGATTCTTATTGATTCATCAGGTGCAGGTGCCGGTTTTTTGGATAAGATGGGAGAAGGCAAAATTAAATTTGTTTTGGTTTCTTTTTTGACGCTTTTTTCGCCGGTTGATGTTGTTAGGGTAATTAAATTATCCAGGATAGATTTAACAGAGCCGGCATACACCTCCCAATTCTGCGGCAGGGGTTCGCTTTCGGCGACATAGACGGTTTTCTGCTCGCTGCCTATGGCTGAGAGATTATTGTTAAACACCTGAATATCCAAAAGATTCAAGCCACGAGCAAGCTCGATTGGTATTTTGAATTCGCCGCTTTTTTCACTTCTGCCGATTGCAGAAGTTGAGTTTGAAACGACGACGATATATGCCTCGCTATCGACTTTTCCCGAAATTTCAATTTTTCCGGAAGATAGTATCTGCGAATCTTTGGGCACTTGCACAAATCCGGCTTTTTGCGGTTTTGGGGTTTGTACCTGATTTGTTGTTTCTTGTTTAATTTGGGCGGGTTTTGGCTGTCTTTGCCACAGCCAATAAATACTGTAAATAAATGCCAGAAGAAGTATGACAATGAGTATCAGTTTTCCTATTTTTTTAACAATCATCGATCGGAAAGTTCTAATTTCTAAACTCTAAATCCTAAGTAAATCCCAATACCCAAATTTTCAAATTTAATACATTGGAATTTTTAAGATTGATTAGAAATTAGTAATTAGAAATTTTTGTATCTCGAAAGTTAGCTTATCATACGTAAAAGGTCCAGCTCAATTCGATTACTTATCTTAAAAAATATTATGTGTTATTATTTTTAGCGCCCCGCAATTTGCTCGGGCTCATCTATGGTTGACATTACCTGGCACGGCCAAGCTTGTTTTAAGATAAAGGGAAGGACAGCAAGTGCAGTTTGCGATCCTTATGAATCTGACTTTACCGGTCTTAAACCACTAAAATTAGAAGCAGACATCGTTTGCGTAACCCATAATCACCAGGATCACAACAACACAGGCGCCGTAAAAACCGAAGACGGACAGGAGCCGTTTGTAATTTCCGGGCCCGGAGAATTTGAAAAATTGGGTGTTAACATTGTCGGGGTTGCCAGCTTCCATGATAATTCCCAAGGCGCAGAGCGTGGTAAAAATACGATTTACAACATAACTTGCGATGAGGTGAACATTGTTCACCTTGGGGATCTGGGCCAGACAAAGCTTTCTCAGGAACAGGTAGAGCAGCTTTCTTCCTGCGACGTGCTTTTAATACCAACAGGCGGCACATTTACGATTGAGGGCAAAGACGCCCCGGATATCATCGCCCAGATTGAGCCTAAAATTGTTATTCCTATGCATCACAAGATAGAAGGACTTAAGTTTACACTGGACCCTGTTGAAAAATTTTTGTCAGCCATGGGCAAGGAAAAGAAAGAGCCGCAGAATAAACTTTCCGTCTCACGCGAGAGACTGCCGGAAGAGCTGGAAGTAGTACTTTTGGAAAAACAGTAAAAAATGGCAAATAAAATCACTGGTCGTGTTCCGCCTCAGGATTTGGACGCCGAAAAATCAATAATTGGCGCAATTATGATAGACCGCGACGCAATTATTTCCATTGCGCAGGTTATTCGCCCTGAACATTTTTACAAAGAAGCTCACAGTGATATCTTTTCTGCGATGTTTACGCTTTACGAAAACCGCGAGCCGATTGACTTAATTACCTTAACTGCCCAACTTAAGAAAAAAGGCGTGTTTGACAAAATAGGCGGTGCGGCTTATTTAGCCGAGCTGGCATCAGCCGTTCCGACGGCCGCCAATATTGCCCAATACGCCCAAATAATAAGGGATCATTTCATAAAACGTCAGCTGATTTCGGCAAGTTCAAAATCTTCGCAGGCAGCCTTTGATGAAACTGCGGATGTAAGAAGCATTCTTGATGAAGCCGAACAGGCGGTCTTTGCCCTTTCGCAGGAACACTTAAGGCAGAATTTTATTCCTCTAAAAGATGCATTAGCAGAAAGTTTTGACAGACTAGACGAACTTCATAAAAAACCGGGGGGGCTTCGCGGAATTGCTACCGGATACGATGACCTGGACTCAAAACTTGCCGGAATGCAGGACTCCAATCTTTTAATTTTGGCTTCGCGCCCGGGTCAGGGTAAAACTTCATTGGCCCTGAATATTGCGGCCAATGTGGCCATCCGCGAAGGCTTGCCGGTTGGGTTCTTTTCTTTGGAAATGAGCAAAGAAGAGGTGGTTGACAGGCTTTTGGTTTCACAGTCGGAAGTCGATGCCTGGAGATTAAAAACCGGAAGGTTGGATGATGAGGATTTTGACAGGCTTCAGGAGGCCATGGGAATTTTGGCAGACTCGCCTCTTTATATTGACGATACGCCCGCTGCCAATATTCTGGAAATGAGAACCAAAGCCCGCAGGCTTCAGGTGGAACACGGTCTTTCGTTTTTGATTGTCGATTACCTGCAGCTTGTTATTAGCAGACGTTTGGAAAATCGGGTTCAGGAAGTTTCCGAAATTTCCCAGAGTCTTAAAAATTTGGCCCGCGAACTTAAGATTCCGGTTCTTGCGTGCAGCCAGCTTTCCCGCGCTGTTGAGCAGAGGGGAACCAAAAAGCCCCAGCTTGCGGATTTGCGGGAATCGGGTGCAATTGAACAGGACGCCGACGTAGTGATGTTTCTTTGGAGGCAGGATCCGGATGACAACGAGCATGTAAAATTAGATATCCAAAAACACAGAAACGGCCCGACAGGGGAGATTGATGTAATTTTCAGGCCGGAAAGGGTCAAATTCTACTCGGTTGAGAAAAGAAGGACAAGAACTGCACCCGCCCCCGAACCCCAAGTTACAGCGGAGGTTTAAGCTGAGTTAAAACGAGGTCCGTCCTCGTCGAATCTCGTCGAATAATTCGCCCCGACAAGAATTGTTTTAGAATAGAATCAGATGGCATTTTTACCGGCGTTGTATACAGTTGTAGTTTTCGCAAGTCCTCTAGGCTATTTTTTATTAAACGTTAAGACCAGGAAATATTTTATTTCCGTTTTAACTCGATATGGTTTTATAGGTAGACTAACTTATTCTTTACTACTTTTGATTGCATTTCTGCTTGCCCGGTTTCTGCTATTTGAATTTTTATTTGTAATAAGAAAAGGTTTGATTGATTTCTATGCGCTTGGGGATTTGCAGATATCATTGATAATTATTTTTGCAGAATTCAGCTTCGTTTCTTTATTATCTAGAATAAAACTTTTTACAGAAGAACTGGTTTTGGCAAGATTAACCTTGCTTTATGTAGCAGAATGTTTTTGGCTTGTTATCGTTTCAATTGTTCTTGGGCTAATATTAGTCAGTTATTAAGTGCCAGGGGAGGGAATCGAACCCTTCGATAAAACTCAGGGCAGGCCCTCACGGTTTGGTGATAGTGCCGAAGGTGGGAGTCGAACCCACATGGACGCAAGGTCCATAGCTTTTTGAGAGCTACGCGTCTGCCAGTTCCGCCACTTCGGCAATTGCAATTTTTAGCCTCAGTATTATATCATTTACCGACTATGACTATTGCTGAAATCTACGAACTGGCTATAAAAATGGGCGTTGATGCCGATCCGCGCGGCAAAAAGGGTGTTGATAAATATCTGGCGCGGCAGAAAAAAGTATACTTAGATTTGCCTAAGAGCAAAAAAGAAGATTTTGACCTTGAATCTTTCAAAAACCCGTATTCCGACACCCGTATTCTTTTTGGTGATCCAAAAACCAAAGTCGAAAAGGTAATGGCGGGGATTGATTTTGACGCAGGCGAAGTAGTCTTGGCAGACCGTCTAAACCAGAAAGGCGAGGCAATAGATTTAATAATTGCCCATCACCCGGCGGGAGGAGCTTTGGCATCTTTACACGAGGTGATGGATATGCAAGTTGACTTAATGGTTAGATACGGCGTGCCCGTGAATGTTGCAGAGGGTGTACTTTCCGAAAGAATTTCAGAGGTACAGCGAAAAATCGGACCCGCCAATCACTACCGCAGTGTCGATGCCGCAAGGCTTTTGGGATTTCCTTTCATGTGTATTCATACCGTTTGGGACAACATGGGCTGGAATTTCATGGCCGAGATTTTTGAGAAAAAAGAGCATGAAACGGTCGGGGATGTTTTGGATATTTTGCGCGGTATTCCCGAATACAAGCAGGCAATTAAATTTAAAGCAGGGCCGATGCTGTTTACGGGATCCGAAAAACACAGGGCAGGCAAAGTGGTAGTTGCGGAATTTACGGGCGGAACGGAAGGCGCCAAGGAAATCTACGAAAAATTATCACATGCCGGCGTGGGGACAATAATTTCCATGCACACTTCTGACGAACACAGGGAAGAGGCCAAAAAACATCACATTAATATAATTGTCGCAGGCCACATGGTTTCCGATTCAATCGGCGCCAATTTGTTTTTGGACGAGTTGGAAAGGCGGGGAGTTGCGGTTATTCCTGCTTCCGGGTTGATTAGGGTGAAGAGAGGGAAAGGTAGAAATTAAATATGGAAGGTAAAGAAGTACCGTTTGATAAATCTTATAGCGACGCGGAAGCGGAAGCAACTGAAGGAGGAGGTCTTACAACAATTAGAGGAAAAGTTGCAATGGATTTAGATAAAGGTATGAAAGGATATGCCCAAGGATTAGTGAGAAAAATTATAGCTGCGTTACATCATGAGGAATATCATCCAGAAAAAGACTCGTCAACTCGGGATAAATCTACTCCGGAAGATTCTTCTGGCACTTAAGTAATATATATGATTTCCGTAACAGATTTGCGCGCCGGGACTGTATTTTCCTTCTTCGCTAAAGCTTCGGAGGACAAGGAAGATAAATGATAAGTGTAACCGATTTGAGAGCCGGAACGGTATTTGAGGAACAAGGGAAGTATTTTCTCGTTCTTTCTTACGAACATTCCAAAATCGCCAGGGGAAGCGGCAACGTTAAGGTAAAAGTCCGAAATTTGGAAACAGGCGCGACAATCGAAAAAACCTTCAATACGGGAGCAAAAGTTGCAGACGCCAATCTTTCGCGCAAGAAAACCCAGTATCTTTATAATGACAATCAAGGGTTCCATTTTATGGATCCGGTATCCTATGAGCAGTTCACAGTCGACAGAAAGCTGGTTGAAGATTTAGCCAAATACTTAAAAGAAGGCATGGATTTAAATTTGTTTGCGGTTGACGAAAAACCGGTTGGTGTTGAGATTCCAAAAATCATGGATTACAAAATAATCCAAACCGGCGGCTCGGCGCGCGGAAATACGGTTGGCGCCGCCCAAAAAGACGCGGTTTTGGAAACTAATTTAGTCGTTAAAGTGCCGTTGTTTATTAAGGTTGGGGAGATAATTAGAGTTGATACAAGAACAGGTGCATATGTTGAGAGATCAAAGGCTTGAACTAGCTTTTATATCAGCAGGTCGCCCTTCGGCAAGCTCAGGGCGCTCCTCTGATATTTTTGAAATTCATAAAATTCCAAAAATCAAAAGCGGGGAAAGAATCCGCGTCGACACCAGGATCGGTCAATACGTCGAGCGGGTTAAGTAAGTCGAAACGAGGACAGTCCTCGTTTTTAAGTTGCGAAGCGCAGGGAAGCTAAAAGGGATTGACTGACTTCCTTTACATCCACCGATAAAAATACCAGCATTCCGACGATTACAACTTGTGTTACCAAACCCCAGGGAAGCTGCATCCGAGACTGCAGTTTGTGGCCAAGCCAGTCGAGCCACGAAAACGGCGGAACTTTGAACCCAAACATCCAGGATGGCGCTTCAAGCCAGTCCGGAAGCTGGGCGGCAATGACCATTGTAAAAAGATAGACAGGATCGACCGTATTTCTGAAAATCAAAAATACCAGGGCAAACCCGACTAAAACATCCGCGGCGGCTTCCAGCTTAAGTCTGGTTGGCGATTTTTGCCTGTGATTTGTGCCTGCATCCCAATGGGGGACAAGATCGGCCAAAAAATGCGAGATTATTGCAAGCGGAATGCCTACTGCTGGATTGACGACTTTAGAAGCAATTGATGCGCCTATTAGTGCGTGGGCGGTTGCGGTCATATGCAAAAACCAAGCAAAGCTTGGCTACGAATTACAGCTTACCATAATTTATGCCCTTGAGCAACTAAGATCCACCCTTGTTATAATGTATATCTCAAAGCTTTTCATGATTCCTGCGATCCTTTCTATCGGGAACTTTGCGCTTCCGATTATAAGTTTCTTTTTGTCCTTTGGTTTTTTGCTGTTTCTGTTTTTGTTTTGGAGGGCGGCAAAACATGAGTTTGTCGACGAGGCGATAGTTTTTGACACGATCGTAATTTGTCTTGTGTCTGCGCTTTTTTTTGCCAGGGTTTTTGAATTTGCGACTCATTATGACGTGTACAAATGGTCATTTTCTAATTTTTTCTTGTTAAATCCAGTTAAGGGACTGAGTCTGTGGGGTGCAATTTTCGGTATAATTCTTGCAGGCACGCTTTATTTAAAAAACAAAAAATACAATTTTTGGCAGGTTTTTGATCTTTGCGCAGCGCCATTTTTTTTGTTTTTGGCAATTTATAATTTGGGTTTGTTTTTGAGTTTGAAGGGTTTAGCTTTGAATTTTGGTTTCTTTAGGAATTTGCCGAACCAGTTATTCCTTGCCGTTTTATTTTTTGTACTTTTTTGGGTTTTAAAAAGACTAGAGCGCAAAAAGAGACATATAGGGTTTTTTACCTGTTTCTTTCTAGTTTCATTCTCAGTCGTAAATATGGTGTCATCGTTTTTGGGCGAAATAGGTTTTTTGACAGGTGTCAGATCAGCCCAGATTTTGGGCCTATTCTCATTCGAGGCAATTTTTGCAATTATCCTTTTGTTATTTGGAAGCTTTTCATGGTATATTCTGGCAAAGCGCAAAGTTCGGCAAGACACAAAAGGTTTGCTTGCGCTTTTTTTATTAATATTATTCAGGGCAAAGAGAATTTTAACCAGTGTAAGTGAGGCTAACGAGATTGCAAGATCAATTGTGCTTCTACCTTATAATCTCGCAAAACTCGCATTAAAGTTTATCCTTGCGGCAGGCAAAGAAATAACTTCAAGTTTTTTTGACTTTATGCATGCATTGGGAATTAAAAAATGATTAATATCGAAAAAATCAGACAAAAAGTAGAAAAGCAAAGGAATTTAATCCTTTCCAAAATTAGACGCCTGAAAAAGGATGATCCTTTTGCAAACGAAGACCGTTCAATTATTGAAGAGCCGGGTACGGATGCCCAGTCGCTTTTTTCCCACGAACAGGTTGCGGTTTTTGAGGGGAAATTAAAAAGCGATCTTTCTGAAATAGAAAAGGCGCTTTCCAAAATCAAGAAGGGGACATACGGGATTTGCGACAATTGCGGCAAAAAAATAGACCCAAAAAGACTTGAAGTTAAGCCCCAGGCAATATATTGTTTATCTTGTGAGAAGAAACTCGAATCAAAGGGAAATTCCTAAAGAAACCCTCGTTTCTGCATCCATAATTTCCATTGTTATCGCAATAGATAAAATTACCAAATTATATGTGGTAAAAAGCGGCATTTCATGGTCGTGCAACCTTGGGTTTGCTTTCGGTTTGCTGCCGGGATTTTTAAACGGTTTAATCGCGTTTTTGGTTCTTGCCGCTTTAGTCTATCTGTTTTTAAAACAAAAAGAATTTATCTTTTACGCTCCTTTTGCCTTAATTATAGGCGGCGGAATTGCCAATTTGGCAGACAGGATTTTCAGAGGCTGCGTTGTTGATTTTATCAGGATTCCATTGTGGCCGACGACATTTAATTTGGCAGATGTTGCTATAACCGTAGGAGTTTTTTTCATAATTATTTCTCTGTTTAGTGATTTTGCTAAAAAGAGATGATAAAGCTACAAATTATTTTTGAAGACAGCGAAATTTTGGTTTTAAATAAACCGGCAGGGCTGGTGGTAAACCGTTCCCAGACAATTAAGGAAGAGACACTTCAAGATCTCCTGTCCAAATATTTTAATCTGGGATCGAGTCTTGGTATCGGTGACAGGGCAGGAATCGTTCATCGCTTGGACCGCGAGACATCGGGTTTGCTTTTGGTTGCCAAGACCCAAAAAGCATTTGAGAGCTTGCAAAATCAATTTAAAGAGAGAAAGGTTGAAAAGGAATATATATGTTTAGCACATGGCCAAACCAATCAGGATTTTGGGGTTATCGAAGGAGATGTCGGCAGAATTGGCAAATTCGGCAAACTCGGGATTGTTGAAAAGGGTAGAGAATCAAGGACAGAATTTAAGGTTATTGGAAAATATGAATTTAAGACAAAAAATTTTGAGGAGCTGATTTCAGCAGCGCGGACAAAATCAAGAATGAACTATTTAACAAGACAGGCAAAAAAATACACTCTTTTGGCACTTTTTCCAAAAACCGGCAGAACACACCAGATCAGGGTGCACGTAAAAAGCATCGGCCATCCGGCGGTTTCTGATTTAATTTATGCTCCTAAAAAGCTTTTGAAATTTGATCTTTTGTGGTGTCCAAGATTATTTTTGCATGCATCGTCTTTGAGATTTATCCATCCAAAAACTAAAAATCCGGTTTCTTTTAAGTCTGACTTGCCAAATGATTTAAAAGGTGCGATTCTTAATCTTGAAATAAAAAAACCCTAAAATTAGCTGCCCATGCCAATCTTATTTCTGCAGCTTGCTGCGATTCTTGTAATATCGACAATATTGGGCATTATCGCCCAGAGGTTCAAGCAACCCTTAATTCTTGCCTATATCTTTACAGGAGTTATTATTTCTTTTTTTCAGGTTTTTAAGAGTCTGGAAAATTCCACTTTCGAGCTTCTTTCCAATTTAGGTATTGCTTTCTTACTTTTTTTGGTTGGTATTGAACTTAAACTTGACGATTTTAAATACGTGGGCAAGGCGGC
>Ga0209541_10006961_pt1 | contig 19116 bp, 26 predicted proteins | sample RifCSPlowO2_01_FD_184027 | JGI IMG/M metagenome (GOLD analysis project Ga0209541, IMG submission 184027) | Groundwater microbial communities from Rifle, Colorado - Rifle CSP2_plank lowO2_0.1 (SPAdes) (version 2) | ecosystem: Environmental > Aquatic > Deep subsurface > Groundwater | place... | reverse complement strand
CGCAGTACAACTCTTTACTGCACTTACGTTTCAATTCTTCTCACCTCCAACCCTGCCTAAAGTCCAATCAGTTTAGCAAATTACTGGAAGTGGTGCGTAAGTCCTGTTAATTATAAGTTCTCTAGGTTCTCAATGGTTCTGGCGCTTCGCCCTCAAACACTATTCTTCCGCCAGCTCATAGAGATTGCGGAAGAACTAACTGAAAGTATCTTCTTCTGCAAGTTCCTAATTGCCTTGGGTGATATAATTTAAGTGATGGTTAAGGAGGCTAAACTCTGGCAAGAGCAGGCTGAAAGCGATTTTGAAGATGCTAAACTGCTTTGGGATAATCATCGTTATGGAGCGGCAGTTCTTTTCTATCAACAATCGGTAGAAAAACTGATTAAAGCATATATTGTTAGCCATAAAAATCTTGCACCCAAAAAGACTCATCGAATCGAGGACTTGCTTAAAGAAGCAGATTTAAACGTTGTTCACATCGAAGAAACAACAGGAATCAAAATCGAAGAATTATCAAAAGCCTATATTCGTGTTCGCTATCCAGACCTTAACAAACAGTATTTTCGAAGCAGGGATAAGGCAACAAAGTTTGTTATTCTTGGAGAGCAGCTATACATATGGATAAAAAAGCAATTCAGAAAACGATAAAAATTTTTGCTCAAAGGGCAAAAAGAGAATTACAAGCTGATAAGGTTGTCCTGTTCGGTTCCCACGCCCGTGGCCAGGCGAATTTATATAGCGATATTGATTTAATAGTGATCTCGGAAATGTTTTCAAAAGTCCCTGAAGAAAAACGGCTTGATATTCTCTATCCCTTGACTCGTGGACTCTCACCTGATATTCACCCTTTTGGTTATACCGAAAAAGAATTCTCCAGGACTAAACAATCATCTACCTTAAGTGAAGCGAAAAAGGAAGGCGTGATTGTTTCTTAAACTCAAATTCTACTCCTCCGCCAGCTCCCAATTTCGGAAACTTCGTAAGACTTTATACGGTGGTACCTCACAGACGACACAGACATTTCTGAAGACACGCTCTATTTCTCTGCTTGTTTGGAACTTCTGGTTAATCACCAAGGCGAATGTGCTGTTTTTTGAAAGATGCTCATGGGCAAAAGCAATCATCTTTCCAACAACCGATTGATTTTTGGCCCATGGTGGATTGCAGACAATCAAATCAAACCTTTGAGGCAATGTCTGATACGTCACATCCACTTTCAAGCCTCGCGCATTTTTGACGTCGTTCACAAAGATATTCTTTTTTGTAATCCCCAGGGCAACGGAATCGTTATCTGCCAGATAAACAAACCTGTCCGGATTCAATCTTGCCAGAATGATCCCCATTCCTCCCCACCCGCACCCAAGATCAAGGATTGTCCTGGCCTTCTCCGACACGACAATCGCTTCTAGCAGTAACCTGCTCCCCTGATCCAAAGCTCTCGGTGAAAAAAGTGCCTGATCAGTGACAAACCGAAACTCCTGACCTGAAAACCGAACTGTAATTTCATTGTCCATGTTGGCAGTATATCAAAAGCGCTATACAATCAATTCATGCATAAATACTGGTTGTATTTCCGCTTGAGTTTGATAAGAACGTTTACTTATCGTGGGCAACTGCTGATCTTTACCTTAGCCACTGTGGTCTCGGTCATTCCCCTGATTGCCGTCTGGCTGAGTTTGGGAAACATCTCCGCCGGAGGCTATTCCCAACATGAACTTATTACCTATTATATTGTAGGTCTATTTATTCAAAGAATTATCTATTCATCGCTTATTAATTATTACGTCCAGGAGATTGTCTCAGACGGTTCAATTGTTGGTCTCTTTTTAACTAAACCGGTTTCGTTTTTCTGGGCCACTTTTGGGCTGCAGGCCGGATGGTTGGCTGTTTCTCTGGTTTTAGGAGCGACCGTAACAACTGCTTTTGCCCTCATCATTGGGACAGGAATAGTAGTTCATCTAACCCTTGGAACAGCACTGTTCTTCTTGTCTGCAGTTATGCTGGGCATGCTCTTGGTTTTTGTGACGAGCCTTCTATTGGGCCTGCTTTCTTTTTGGACCGTTCATATTTCTTCATTTGTTAGTCTCTACTGGATGGCACTGTTTCTTTTTGGGGGCATCACTCTTCCTTTGACATTTTTCCCGGACAAAATTGAGAAGGTTCTCAGCTTTAATCCATTTCGGTTTGTCTTTTCCTTTCCCCTTGAAATTCTCCTTGGAAAAATCTCGTCGCCCGAATTGCTATCAGGCTACATCACCACCCTAGTCTGGATTGGTCTGTCTGTGGCAGGCTATAAATTAATCTGGAGATTAGGCAATAAAGCTTACACTGGCTATGGTCAATAGTTTACTCAAATACACAAGAATTACTTGGATCCTCATCCGCAACTGTTTTTCCAAAGAAACGGCCTATCGGGCACCGTTCTTTTTTTGGGTGATTGCCAATTTGCTTTGGCTTTGGTTTGCCTTCTATTCAATCGATCTTCTCTTTAATCAGGTTGAAGTTATTGCCGGATGGAACGCTCTCGATGCCAAGATGCTGGTTACGGTCTACTCTTTATTCTTGACTCTCGTTTGGGTTTTCATCATGCCAAATCTGATTGTTTTTTGGAGATTAATTAATGCCGGAACCATGGACTTCCACCTCCTTAAACCAATCAGTGCTCGTTTTCTTTCCTCTGCTACTTATTTTGAATTCGACATGATCCCTAGGCTCATCCCCATAGTTCTGGTCATGGGGACCGTAATTAGTTCTTTATCCCGAGTGATTTCCTGGGACGAGTGGGTTATCTTTTGGCTCACCATGATGTTGGGGGTAATAATCTTTTATAACTTTGGCTTCATGATCGCCACCACCTGTTTCTGGTTTACGAAGATAGATTCCCTAGAAGATTTTCTTAATGCCACTCAGGCCATCAGTAAATATCCTCCGGACATCTTTAAAGGCATTCCTCGTGTCGTCTTTGTCTATCTCGTCCCCTCAATCTTTTTGGCTGCTTTTCCAACGATGGTCCTCCTAGGAAGAGGAAAATTCGATATTCTCACACTCAGTCTATTGGGAGTAGTCGTAAGCACAGTCGCGTCTCAAAAATTCTGGCACTTCGCCCTGCGGCACTACAGCTCAGCCAGTTCTTGACAAAAATCCCTAGTGTAGTGTACACTAACGTACATATGTTAGTTTCCATAACCGATTTTAGACAAGACATTTTCAGACTCATTGAAAGAGTCGTTAAAAACGACGAGGAAATTGAACTGGAAAAAAATGGAGTGCGGGTGGCCAAAATCGTGCCGATCAAGGATGAAGATAGTCCCGCCAAGAAAGCAGACTACGCCCTCAAGTATATTCTGCCGAGACTGGCTGGTGCCTGGAAAGATGTGCCTCAAGAAGAGTTTGACAGGATAAATGAGCAATTCAGGGGCAAGAAAGCAAAACAAGAGGCCAGAAGGCTTCGGAAAGCGTGGTAGGCTATGGATCAGATAGTCATCGACAGCGACGTCTTTATTGATTATTCACGAATCCAAACTGGCCTGCTTCCCCGGCTCCTTGATCTTCAAAAGCAGCAAAAAGCAGAACTTTTTGTCTCCAGCGTCACCGTATTTGAGCTATTTTCTGGTAAGTTGTCCCTAGTCCAAGAAACTTCTCTGCAAGACATACTCAAGATTGTCAAAATTGTCCCTCTCGACGAAACGATCGCCAAATTTGCCGGAGAAATAAACCGCGATAATAAGATTAATGCTGGGATCGCCGATATTCTGATTGCGGCCACGGCGCTTTTTCTAAAAGCTAGACTCGCTACAAAAAACAAGAAGCATTTCAAAAACATCCCCAATCTGAAGTTCTTCTAAGTGAGAGTAATCTTATGTTGGTACGCGTAATTGGTTATGGAAGCAAAACCCGGTGGGGCAAACAAATCATGAGTTCTTCTTGATTATTACCATAAGCCATCAGATAATTCCTGACTTCGATCATTTAGTGTCCCAAGGAATTTAGGAGATCAATTTTCCACTTTAACTCCTCATCTAAAATTGTCGTTTCAATAAAAGCGGTTTCAGCGGTTTGTGAATTTGTGACTTTGTGGGTTAAAACTTTTTGAGCAATTTTAAGAATCTTTTGAATGCTCATGTTGGTTTTGATCTCCAGATATCTGCAAATTGCCAGTCCGGCAAAGACAATAATGAGATGTGCGGTGATAGTTTGATCTAACCTTAAAAATACTGGTCTGGCTTCTAAATCAGATTTGGTCAACCTAAAAGCTTTCTCAATTTTCCACAGGTCATGGTAACGGTCGATAACCTCTGTCTCAGATAGGCTGGTGTTAGTTAAATAGCCTTTGATTCCCTCCAGTCTTTTGGCTTTGTCAATTAGGCCGGTGTTTACCTCATATTTGTCGTTAATCCCTCTGACAAAGCGAAACCTCTGTGAGATTTTTGAAGGAGTTGAAAGAATATCTTTTGCTTTTTGAATCTGTTTCTCCCGGTCAGACTTATCCTTAGCTGCTCTGGACTTTGAATACTGGCAGACTAATCGATAGCCTAAATAGTCGACTATGGTTGTTTTTAAATCAACTTCCCCGGTTTCACTGAAAATTTGCTCCTGAAGACTTACCGGAAGACTCCCAAGTCTTGCTCCCACGATAAAACTAATGCTTTGTTTGTCTAATTCTTCAATATTAATTTTGCTGACCATAGCCGCATCAGCAATAACCACCAAATCAGGATTTTTCAGGACATCCTTGATCTTTAAAATGGTGGAGACGAACGTCTTGCCCTCAAAGGTTTTGCCACTAAAGACGTCAAAATACAGGGGAAAGCCGTCACGGTTGACAACCAGTCCCACCACAATCTGCACATCCTGGAATCTGTGGTCTTTGGAGAACCCAAAATCCTTAAGACCTGCTCTGAACTGGCTGTCAAAAGCCAGAGTAGTGACGTCATAAAAGACCAATTTCAACGAGTCGTTCAGTCCTTGTTTGGCGAAGTCAATGAGGGCAGTTTGCAACTGCTCTTTTAACTTTTTGTCCGTGGCCTTTTTTAGATGACGATAAATGGTAATCAGGGGATAATTTACGCCGAAACAGTCAAACAGAACTTCTTTGGTTTCTCTCTTTGATTGAGGTTGATAAATTCTGGCGACGATTAAATCTCTAATTAATGGGTCGCCACCTGTGTCAAAACCCAAATGGTTGTAAATACGACAAAGCAGCCGGTAGAGAAAGAGCGGTCGGCTTTGGGTAATGACCACATCTTTAAGCGGCGGGCTCTCCGAAGAAGCAAAAAGACTTGTTTGTCCCGTCTGGGAGTTAATATATTCTCTGGCCTTTTCTAAAAGACTCTGTTTTTGCTCTTCCGAAACAAAAGTTCCCAGGTGTTTGTGGACAGTGAGTCTCCCCAGTCTTTTAGAAACCACCTGAATTGTGTGTTTTCCTGATTTAAGCGGAACGATTCTTACCCGCATCAGGCAATTATCCCGCAAAAGAACATCACTAGTGTCCCCAAAATTAGGAAATAGGCACGAAGTTTATGAAGTGATAGAAGTCAGGCGTAATTGGTTATGGAAGCAAAACCCGGTGGGGCAAACAAATCATGAGTTCTTCTTGATTATTACCATAAGCCATCAGATAATTGATTAGCTATGGCTGTCATTGACGTCAAGCATCTTTCCAGGTTCTACCAGGTTCATCAGAAAGAGCCGGGGCTGGGCGGGTCGATCCGCTCGCTTTTTCACCGGAAATACTATGATGTCAAAGCCGTCAATGACGTTTCCTTCGAAATCGGAGAAGGGGAGCTCGTTGGCTTCATTGGTCCCAATGGCGCCGGAAAGACCACCACTCTAAAAACACTATCCGGACTACTGTACCCAACAAAGGGCGAAGTATCAGTGCTCGGTTATACCCCCTGGAAGCGCCAGCCGGAATTTCAAAAGCAGTTTGCCCTCGTCATGGGCCAGAAAAACCAGCTCTGGTGGGATCTTCCGGCCATCGAAAGTTTCATCCTCAACAAGGAAATCTACGAAGTCCCCAAAATGCAGTACGAACAAACTCTCGAGGAGCTTTCCGCTCTTCTTGAGGTCAAAGACCTATTAAAAATACAAGTCCGAAAGCTGTCCCTGGGTGAGCGGATGAAGATGGAACTCATTGCTGCGCTCATCCATTCACCAAAGGTACTCTTTTTGGATGAACCAACCATCGGCCTCGACGTCGTCGCCCAGAAAAAAATGCGCGACTTCATCCGTTCATACAACCTCAAATATAAATCAACCATCATTCTCACCAGTCACTACATGGATGACGTCAAAGAACTCTGCAAGCGGATCATCATCATTGACAAGGGCAAGAAACTTTTTGATGGCCAGCTTGAGGAAATCGTCCGCAAATATGCCGACCACAAACTTCTCTCCGTCGTTTTGGAAAAAGAACTCGACCGCCGGCATGTTGAAGGTCTAACCAAACTCGGCGGCGTCAAAGAGTACAACTATCCCAAACTAATCCTGCAAGTGCCCAGAGAAAATTCCAACAAAGTTGCTTCCCGACTGCTGCAATCCTATCCAGTTGCCGACCTCAACATCGAGGAATCGCAGCTCGAGGACATCATCCGGGAAGTCTTCACCGGCAAAGATGTCGCATGAGAAAATATCTCACCGTTTTCCAAATCTCCTGGCAGAACGAATTTGTCTACCGCCTGAATTTTGTCCTCTTGCGGCTGCGCAACGTCATCCGCCTCCTCATGACCTACTTTCTCTGGCAAGGTGTTTTTCTCACCAATCAAACGGTCTTTGGCTATAACCAGTCCCAAATCACCACCTACATCTTTCTCGTCCTGGCGGTTCAAGCCCTCGTCCTTTCCGCTCCCTCGTCGGACAACATCGGCTCCGAAATCGGCAGCGGCGACCTTTCCAACTACCTCGTCAAGCCTTTAGGCTATCTCAAATACTGGTTCACCCGGGATGTGGCCAGCAAGCTTTTAAACCTTCTCTTCGCCGTCTTTGAGGTTGCCATTCTTTTCTTCCTCTTCCGACCCGTAATAACTTTTCCCGCCAGCCCCCTTGCCGTCATTGCTTTCTTGGTAAGCGCCATTCTAGCCATGATTCTCTACTATTTCTTAAGCGTCTCCGCCAGATTCGTCGCGTTTTGGACCCCGGAAAACACTTGGGGTTTGGCTTTTGTCATCATTGTCATAATGGAAACTCTCGGTGGCTCCATTTTCCCTCTCGATGTCTTGCCGCAACCAGTCTACCAACTTCTCCAATTGACCCCTTTTCCATATTTAATCTATCTTCCGATCGCCATTTTTTCTGAAAAAATTGTTGGCCTCGAACTGGTCTGGATCTTGCTCCAAAGCTCTCTCTGGGTCATCATCATGTATCTTTTGACCAAATTTATCTGGAAAAAAGGCCTCGTTGTCTATCAGGCTAGCGGCCGGTAAGATGAAAGAATTCAAAATCTGGGTTCGCTACACCAATAATTCCTTTCAGCAGATGCTCGGGAGCGGGGGAGCCGCCGTCATGCTTCTGTCCGGCAAAATTCTCCGCGTTCTCCTCTTCATGGTTTTTCTGGCATTCTTGTTCCAAGGGGCTAAATCCCTCGCCACCTACTCTCGCGAACAGATAATCTTTTTCTATCTCTCGTATAATTTAATTGACACCCTGGCCCAACTCTTTTTCCGTGAGGTCTACCGTTTCCGCTCCCTCGTCGTCTCCGGCAATTTTGACCTAATTCTGTTTAAACCCATGAGTCCCTTGATCCGCGTTCTTCTCGGCGGCGCCGATCTTCTTGATCTTATTATGCTATTTCTACTAACGGCATTAACAACTGCTTTCGCCTGGCAGAACCTGCACCCGACTTTCATGGACATTCTGCTCTACGTCATTCTGCTGGCTAACAGCCTGGCCATTGCCGCTGCCTTCCACATTTTTGTCTTGGGGCTTGGGATAATAACCACCAGCGTTGATCATTTAATCATGATCTATCGCGATTTAACTTCGATGATGCGCATTCCTGTCGATCTCTATGTCCAGCCCCTGCGTTTTCTCCTAACCTTTGTTCTTCCGTTGGGCATCATGATCACCTTTCCCAGCCAGGCCTTTCTTGGGCTGCTGTCCTGGCAGGGCGTAACTGTCTCTCTCCTGTTCGGCATCATCGCCATATTTTTATCCCTTAGATTTTGGAAGTTCGCCTTGACCAAATACTCCAGCGCCAGCAGCTAATGAACAAACTTCTCATCATCACCGGCCCGACAGCCACGGGCAAAACTGCTCTTGGCATTCACCTCGCTAAAAAATTCAATGGCGAGATCGTCTCGGCTGATTCCCGTCAGGTCTATCGCGGTCTGGACATCGGCACGGGTAAAGACAAGCAGGACTATGAGCAAGCCGGTGTGCCGGTTTGGGGACTTGATCTCGTCGACCCAGACTACAACTTCAATGTCTCAGATTACCTTAAATACACTAGTGTCCAAATAAGGTTAATTCAAAGAAGGGGGAAATTGCCCATCCTTGTTGGCGGCACGCTACTATATATAAAATCCCTGCTCCATCCTCCGGAAACCGTTCATGTTCCACCGAATGATCTTCTAAGAAAGTCGCTGGCTAATCTGTCTCTCTCAGAGCTCCAGGCTAAACTGCAAACTGTCAATCCAACCAAATGGCAGGGTATGAACGACTCTGACAGAAGCAACCCTCGACGATTAATTAGAGCCATTGAAGTCGTCACGACAATAGACGAATCCACTTCCGTGCTATCGCTTAAAAATGGATTTGATGACACGACTCATTCCAATGTCCTGATTATTTCGCTGACTGCCCCGTATAACTATTTGTATAAGCGCATCGATGCCCGGGTCGACCAGCGGGTGGAGCAGGGGATTATTGGAGAAATACAACGATTGCTGGATAAAGGCTACACCTTTGATCTTCCCAGCCTTTCCGCCACCGGCTATAAAGAATTTAAGCAGTTTTTTCTAACTCCTAACTCCTCACCCCTAGCCCCTTATGTGCAGCATTGGAAATTCCACGAGCACGCCTATGCCCGGCGCCAAATGACATTTCTCAAAAAATTTCTCGCCATTGAGCAGTCCCAAGATCGTCAGATTGCTAGCTTCGACATTAGCCTTAAAACTAGGGACGAGCTAAGTACGCGAGTGCAGGCTCTGGTCGGGGAGTGGTATAGTAAAGTCAGTGACTAAACAGACTTTAAATAGAGCCTCGGAGAAACAAAGGCAAAAATATGCCCACTATCTGGCCGCCGGCGAAGAAGTCATCGCGGTTTTCGGCATAGGCGAGCGCTATTTCTGGTACACCCTTCTTTCCTATCTTATCATTGTTATTTTCCTAGCCCTCTATCCCCTGCTCCTGGCTCAATTTCCGGAATTTGCCTTCATCGAGAGTTATGGAGCCTGGATCTATGCCCCCGCGGCCATCATAACCTTGATTGGTTTGCCTTTCATCTTGAAACTGATTCACCTCAAGCACCGGATGATCTACCTCTTCACCGATCGTCGGGTGCTCATTAAAGACGGCGTCCTTTCAGTTAAATTGACCTCTGCTCCCTACGACAAAATCACCCACCTCACGGTCAAAGAAGACTTCTTAAAGAAGATAAGCTACCAAATTGGCGATATCACAATCCACACGGCCGGTCCAACCCCGATCGAAACAGACATCATCAAAGTGCAGCACCCTGTCCAGGTAAAAAATCTTCTTGAGGAGCTCATTGTCAAAGAACGATCTCTCCTGGGGATCGTTTCTTCACCGGAAGAGCCACCGGTCAAACCGTTCTAGATTTGGCACTTTACAAGAGGTCAAAACGGGCTAGAATGTAAATATTCACACTATGCCAGACACCCAGGGACAAGCCAAAAAGAAAATCCTCATCGTTGACGATGACCCCTCTCTGCGCCAGCTTTACGGCTTTGAGCTTGGTAAGTCCTACGAAATTCTCGAGGCAGTTGATGGAGAAGAAGGCCTCGCTAAAGCCAAGATCGAAAAGCCTGACCTCATTCTTCTGGACATCATGATGCCCAAATTCGATGGCATCGCCTATGTTTCCAAGATCAAAGAAGATGCTGACCTGGCAAACATTCCCATCATCATGTTGACTAATTTCGGTCAAGAAAACCTCATCCAACAGGCTTTCAACCTTGGTGTCAATGACTATCTCTTAAAATACAAGATCACTCCTGAGGAAATGCTCGAGAAGATCAGCCAAGTTCTCGGCACCTCGGCCCCACCCCAGCTCTAACCCGACGTCCACCCCTTGACAATTGGCAATAGAGGGGTTAGACTGCTAACCGTAAATATGGATAAAATCTCTGTCCTTCCAGTCGCCCCCTTAAGAGACGGGCCCGTTTTTTCCCAAACCGACGTTCCCCTCGTCTTTGGTCGCAGCAAAAGCATGGCCGCTTTGAAAAAGGCTGCCGATACTAATCGCCTCATTTTTGTTGTTTCTCAAAAGGATCCCCAAATTGTCGAAAGTGACGCGAGTAACCTCCAAACAGTCGGAACGATCTGTCAAATCAAACACATCTTTCAGAACGAGTCCGAAATCAACGTCTTGGTCTCCGGCCTGTCTCGAGCGAAAGCTGTCCGCTACCAAAACCTGGGCTCATTCCTTGTTGCTGAGATTGAAGAAGTTCCCGACCTTCTTGACACTGCCGATCCGGAGATTCCGGCCTTGAGTGCTCATGTTTCCTCTGAATTTCAAAATCTCATCCGCCTCGGTCGGACATTTGATTTCTTTGTCCTTTTGAAAGTCACCTCCGGTCTTGGTCCGGCGGAACTTTCGAACCAGCTTGCGGCCATTCTCGATTTCCCTCCCGAGGAAAGACAATTTCTTCTTGAAGAAACCAACGTCAAAACCCGGCTCAAAAAGATCGCCGACCAGATTGCCAAAGAGATCAAAGTCGTTGAACTGGAGCGAAAAATAATCACTTCCAGCCAGGCTAAGTTTGACAAAAACGTCAAGAAAAACATTCTCGAGGAAAGAAAAAAAGCCATCGAGCAAGAACTTGGCGAGATGGACGAAGACGCCAAGGAGACAGAAGATCTCCGATCCCGGGCCAAGAAAGCCAGCATGCCGGAAGACGTTCTCAAAAAAACCCTCAAAGAAATCAAGCGCCTGGAACAAATGAGCAACATGAACCCGGAAGCCGGCTACATTCGAAATTTTGTCGACTGGCTTCTGGACATGCCCTGGAGTGTTAAATCCGAAAACACTTCGGACATCAAGGCTGCCGAAAAAATTCTTGATGAAGATCACTACGGCCTGGAAAAGGTCAAAGAACGCATTATTGAATACCTCGCCGTTTTGAAACTTAAACAGCAAAAAAACGAAAACAATGGGAATGGTCTTTCTTCGAGCGCTAGATCCCATTCCTCAAAAGCCGACTCTTCCGATGCCGAAGACGAATCGTCTAAAAATTCGCCAAAATTGCCGAATTCTCTTCTCAAGAAAAAAGAGTCTGTCCCCACAATTCTCTGTTTTGTCGGCCCCCCCGGCGTTGGGAAAACCAGCATTGGAAAGTCGATCGCCCGGGCGCTGAACCGAAAATTTGTCCGCATTTCCCTTGGGGGAGTCCGTGATGAAGCCGAGATTCGCGGCCATAGGCGGACCTATGTTGGCGCCCTTCCCGGCCGCATCATCCAGGGCATCAAACAGGCTGGGACAAGAAATCCCGTCTTCATGCTTGACGAAATTGACAAAATCGGCGCCGATTTTCGCGGTGATCCGTCGGCTGCCCTTCTTGAGGCCCTGGACCCGGAACAGAACAACGCCTTTTCCGATCACTACCTCGAAGTCACTTTTGACCTTTCCGAGGTCATCTTCATTACGACCGCTAATGTCCTGGACACCATTCCTCCTGCCCTCCTTGATCGTCTGGAAATCATCGAGTTTCCCGGCTACACTCTCGAGGAAAAATTCCACATTGCCAAAAACTACCTCGTCCCGAAACAGCTCGAGATTAACGGCTTAACGGCCGACCAGGTCGAATTTTCTCCGGAAGCCCTTCGCAGTGTCATTTCTCGCTACACCTATGAAGCCGGTGTCCGCAACCTGGAAAGAGAGCTGGCCGCTGTTTTTCGTAAAAATGCCAAACGCATCGCCGAAAACAAAAGTGCCCATCAACTGTTAGTCCGACCGTCTGATTTGCATCGCTTTCTGGGCCCTTATAAATTCACTTCTACTATTGCCGAACGCAGGGATGAAGTCGGTTTGTCCACCGGTCTTTTTGTCACCTCCGCTGGCGGCGGCATTCTTCTCATCGAAGTTGCCACCATGCCCGGCAAAGGCACCCTCACCCTCACCGGCCGCCTCGGCGACGTCATGCAGGAATCAGCCAAAGCCGCCATGTCCTATGTCCGCAGCCGTTGGCGCGAGCTGGGCCTCGACGAAAAACTCTTTTCCAAAATTGACGTCCACATTCACTTTCCTGAAGGCGCCACGCCGAAAGACGGCCCCTCAGCCGGCATTGCCATCACCATTGCTCTTGCCTCGGCCCTCACTAAAATACCGGTAAAAAAGTTCGTCGGCATGACCGGCGAGGTCACCCTTCGGGGTCGGGTCCTGGAGATTGGCGGCCTCAAAGAAAAAGTGATTGGTGCCAAACTTGCTGGCCTCAAAACCATCGTCGCCCCCAAATCCAACAAGAAAGACCTCGAAGACATCCCAAAATATGTTTCCAAGGACCTGCAATTTGAGTTTGTTGACAACATGGACGAGGTTCTCGACCTTGCTCTTGTCTCTAAGCCTCAACCTAAGACCAGTTCCGCCGGGGTTCATCGGAAGACCTCGCCTCAGTTTGCCCGCCTCCAAATCCCGGTTTCTTAAAACAAACTGGCTTGCCGCCCGACCGCATCCACCGTCTTCGGATACGAGAAATCAACCACAATCTTTCTCTCCGTGTTCCAATAGTCAACCAAGTTTAAATAGCCGTTGGCAAAGCCAAAATCATAAACCTTTTTGGTGATCATGACATCCGCTTCGCAATAAGTCCGAAGCTTTTGCAGGCTTTCTGGATCTCCTTTGGCAAAATATTCCGTGGCGCTTGCCCCGGAGTCTGTTTTGAGTTCCCCGAGTGTTGCCTTGGCAATCTTGTTGAGCGATGCTCGGTGACCAAACGCTTCTTTAATGTGGTCCAAAATGTCAAAGTGGGGGAGCCGGGCAAAGGCAGCCGGGGCATAGGGCTTGAGAGCCGGCACGTCAAACCGCAAGGAATTAAACCCGATGATCCGGTCCGCGTCTAAGAATAGTTTCCACATTTCCGCAATGTCCCTCTCCCAAAAGCTCTTCATCTCCCCGGAAATTTCCTTGAAATCTGCATCCAATTCCCGTCGGTACACCGACACAATCGACACCCCCAGCCCCGAAGGGTCAAAATTCCCCGTTTCATCAAAGAACTTCTTGGTCTCCAAATCAAATATGACTTCGATCATAAAGCAGAGGAGATTTTACAACTTAAATGAAGAGAAAAAATTAGCTGTTTTTCTTTTGGAAGAATTGCAGGTAGATAATCGGCACAATCCCCAGGCTATTAATCAGCAGCAGAACCACAAACCAATTTCTCTGTTCATTCCGGGCCGATTTCCACAAGGCAATTCCTTTCCACACCAAGTCCCAAATTGTCACGAGAATAACCAGCCAAAAAAACTTCGGGTCCCGAAACATTTCCATACCTTAATCTTACTATAATCAGTGACCTGTTTAAACGGACTCTGATAATTTCTTCAAAGCCTCTAGTGCATAAAATCGGACATTCGGTTTCAACTCCGTATTTTTTTCGATTTCTTCTTTTGTAAACCACCGGCAATCTTTCACTCGTTCTCTTTTGATCGTTTGCTCAATTTTGTCGGACTTTGCCCGGGCAAAATAGACAAAAGTGACATGCCTATGAAATTCGCCCACCCGGTTACAGTTTAGATAGTAAGGTGGAATAAGCTCTTTAGTGTCATCTTCGGGTCTGTTTGCAAGTAAGGTAGCATCCAGTTGCACCTCCAACCCTACCTCCTCCCGGACCTCCCGGACCGCCGCTTCATTCGGTTCTTCATTTAACTCAATATGTCCTCCTACCGATAGCCAAACTTTATATTTATCGTGCTTTCGCAGCAGAACCTTGTTTTTATAAACAATAAAAACTTCAACAGTGAAATCAACAGCGTAATGAATGTGCGGCATAATCTGCGGCAAAATACTACATTTTTTCAAACTCAATAGTGAGATACTAGCCTCGCAAGAGGACCTCTTGCGAGGCTAATTTTTACAATTTTTCTTCTGATGAGCATTGGAAGGGCGAAAACCCCAAACAAAACCGTTGCCGGCAGAAACACTTGATTTCTCCCCGGTTGCCCGAAAAGCAAAAAGTTTGACTGGACCAATACCAGAAAAACTCCGGTTGCCAGGACAAATCCAAAATTATTTGCCAGCTGCCCGATTCCGGAAATTACTCCCCGGTTTTTGAGATTCGAGAGTTGATCCAGTAAGGGATTATAAAAAGTGAGACTGGCCTGATAGAAATACTGAAGGAAGAAGAAAACAATCAAAGCGGCCACAACTTTTGTGGCGCTTGGCAACCAGGAGCTCGTGACCAGTCCCAACAGCACTCCCAAGATGATCATGATCGCGGTGGAAACTTTGAGAAACGGCATCTTCCTGCCGCAGGCGTCGGCCCAGGCCCCAAGAAATGGCGCCGTCAGCAGCAAGAGAAAAGTTGCCGCCGCGAACACTCCTCCATACCAAATATCCGGAAACTGATTATCAATGACTACCCACTGAGAAAAATACAGACCTTCCAGAGCCGCTGACAGGAAGGAGTTTGCAAAGTCATACAGAACCCAGTAGCTAATGTTCCTGTTCATGAATTAGTCCCCACCAGGCTAGTGCGTAATCTTCTTAACCTCTTTAGAATCCACGTTATAAACCAACAGTTTCTCTGGAGAATATTCACCGCTGTCTTGAATGCTCGAAATCACAATCATCCTCGATCCTGTTTCCAGCTCTTCCTGGCGGTCTAGAACGTAAATGACAGACTTGGCAACTTGTTCTGTTGTCATGGACATTTCCCAAGAAAACTCGTGATTTGTTCCAATAAGTTTACGCAGCAACGGGGTGTCAATATAGTTTGGTAGTAGACTGATTACCTTAACATCTTTATATTCCGCTGCAATCGTCTCAAAATATAAATTAAGGGCGGCTTTTGAACTGCCATATAATCCTAAAAGCGGGTCAGGGTAGCGATCGGAAATTGAGGAGATGTTGACGACCAGCCCGGATCGTAATTTTGGAAACAAGACCGCCGTCAATTTAATTGGGGCCACAAAGTTTAAACCAAACATCTTCTCAAAATCTGCATCAGAAAAATCGAGAGCCGGTTTCTCAAATGCTGTCCCTGCATTATTCACTAGCAAATCTATTGTGTCTTCTTTGATCCCATTCACTAAGTTTGAAATTTCAGAAGCAACTGTTAAATCAGCCTTCAGCCAAACAAATAAAGCGTCCTCAATTTTTGGGGCGCTGCGGGAAATTCCATAAACTTTAAACCCCTGAGTAAGAAGCTCATTGCTGATTGCCCCCCCCAGTCCGTAGCTTGCTCCGGAAACAACTGCCACCTTTGTCCTCATAAGCAGATTTTATCAGAAATAGTCTTTCAGGATTAAGAGGATTGTATAGCCATTAACCAGGCGTCGTCTGGAGGCACAAAAAATATCCTGCCCCAGCGGTCCTTTAGCGAAGCAGATTTTGCGGTGAAGCTGCTCTGAGAAGATCTCCCGGTCGTCAGGCCAGGGAGCCCATAGAAAAAAACAAGAAAATTTGGAATGATGGAAATATGACTGCGATACATCCCTCTTCTGAACCGGTCTGTAATCCAAAAATCACAGTAATCGTAAGAGCCAGAAACGAAGAAAGTAATATTGTGGCAACTCTCAATTCATTAAATAAACAAAATTTTCAGGGGTTTCAGATAGTAATAGTTGATAACGGCAGCACTGATAATACTAAAAAAGTTATTAGTGATTTTTTATCCGTAAATCTGAGATTCCAGGCGAGATCTATTGAAGAACAGGAAATCGGTCGGGGCAAAGCACTTCATACCGGTGTCTTAGCGGCCAACACAGAATGGATAGCGTGCTTGGATAGTGATACTGTCGCCGCTCCGAATTGGTTAGAAACAATTTGTGGATTTATTTCACGTAATCCAAGACTCGTTGCCGGAAGCGGTCAAATACAATTCCTGGACGGCCCTAAACATCATAAGCTACTTTACTCAATGGGGAGGGGGATTATCTATTCTTTAGCCGCACGAAACGGACAAGGCTGGCTATCTCTGGCAAATAGTTGGTTCAGGAAATCAGTTTTCCTGGCCTCGGGCGGCACGAGAAATTATCCGGAGAATGTGATTCCCGATGATCGAATCCTTGCTTTGCAACTGCGAAAACACGGCAAGATAGGTTTTTGTGAAGAAGCAAAAGTGTGGACAGAGAATTGGTTGACAAGGAAACCACAGTGGTTGACTCATTTTTGGAACGAGTTGGAACAGGTTAGAGAAGTGGCGGGTACGAAGAAGCCTAGCTTTTTCCAAAACATCATCAGACCAATTTCAGAACTCTGTAGGCTTTTTGATGACATTAAAGAAAGAACATTACACGATACTCTGAGCCTCCGCGCTCGGGGAGGATTTCATTAGAAAATCTTTGGGAGTTTAAATAAAAAGCGGCTCTGTTCCTATCCAAACGTAAGTCTGGAACGCGCACCGTACGGTGACAATTCGGATACAGAGCCTTTGTGATGGAATTATATCACGATCTACTATAAAACGTCTATTCAGACTTTCGGAACAACATAAATTCCTCTTGACAAGAAAAATAAGCACCCACAACGGGGCAAGGAATTTAAACCTTTATACCTCTAAGCGGCCGGCAGGAGCAATTCTTAGCATGTTCCAAATGCCACTTAATTCTTTGGATTTGCGAGATCCTCTTACAAAGGTTATATTAAACTTAAAAGGGCGGAAACTCCGGGCTTTCAGCCCGGAGAAGTTTATAAACTTGCCCCAGGATCCCCAATAACAATCTGACATTTCATATTTGACCATAAATATTCACTTCCGGCTCTTTCATCTGAACTTGAAGCGCTAGACAACCCAATTGATAGTTTATAGCTAGAGGGCAATGCCAATACACGTGCAAGTGCTATTTTTTGGAGTTCATTCTGGGATTCTATATCAAGTTCTTGTGTTTTAGACTCCTCCTTGTCTTTTTTTGCTTTATCACTCATATATCTTTATCCAATATGCCTAATTTTGATAATATTTCAATAATTTTCTTACCCTTCTCGGTATCTTCTAAAATCTCAAGCCTAGCCGCCTTCCATGTAAGAGGCTCGTCATCGACCACGACAACAATTTCCTCACGTGCCCCAAGAGGCAGGTTAGCATATATTTGCAAAAACTTGGATTTATTATCAGTCATATATTTGTTTAAGTATAACACTTCTTGAGCCCTCCCTGGCGGGGCTTCAAAAAGAGAACAAGAAAATTTGAGATGATGGAAATATGACTGCGAGAATTTTTCCAGACGCCGTCTGGTGAAGCTGAGGAAAACGTTGCTTGGACGGGACTTTTTAGTTTGGGTCTTTAGTGTAGTCTGGATGTTCTAGTCAGATACCCTCTTGACCCCTGATTTCTGGATTAGGACTTCTCGGAGATGCTTCTTTTGAATTGTTGCGACAATATCCTGCTACAATTAACACATGCTAGTGTTTATTGATGACTCCGGCGATCCAGGATTTAAGCTCGATAAAGGCTCATCTCTCATTTTTGTAATTTCCTGTGTAATTTTTGACGACGAGCTGGAGGCGGAAAAAACGGCAGTAGCAATTAAAGAATTTCGCCGGAGAATTCGCTTTCCGGATGACGTCGAGTTCAAATTTAATAAATCGTCAAAAAAGACTCGAGAAAAATTTTTGGAGGCAATTAATTCGTTTCATTTTAAAGTTCGAAGCTTAGTAATCCAAAAGGATGTCATAAAAAGTGAAGAACTTAAGGGAAATAAAAATTCATTTTATAGCTACGCCATTAAGTTGCTGCTGCAACATAGCGATGGCTCGATTCTTAATGCGAAAGTGAGGGTTGATGGCAGCGGAGACCGAATTTTTCGAAAAAGTTTTGTTGCTTATCTTCGGAAGCAATTGAACTCAGAACAAAGAAAAGTGATGAAAGACTGTAAATTAGTGGATTCGAAAGAAAATGTTTTAGTGCAAATGGCAGACATGATTGCCGGAAGTATAAGGCGCGCTTATGAATTGGACAAGACCGACCGTGAAACATATAAGAAAATCATTAGGAAACACATCGAAGATGAATGGAGGTTCCGATAACCACAAAAAAAGGACCCTTACGGGCCCTTTCCAACCACGGTCCTATGCTAGTTGTCCTAGCCACGCCACCGTCCGGTGACAGTTCGGAATACAGGTTTTTGTAAGTACATATTATACACGGTTTTACGAGAGAAGAAAAGTCAGACAGTAAGAGAAGCGTAAAAAGGGTCTTGACAAGAAAAACAAGCACTCACAGCGGAGCGAGGAATTTAAACTTTTATACCTCTAAGCGGCCGGCAGGAGCAATTCTTAGCATGTTCCAAATGCCACTTAATTCTCTGATCCAGTGTCGGATTCTTCGGCACCCGATTTTTCAAATGCCACTCGGCATTAATTTTCCCAATCTCTTCCTTAATTACCTTAAAGGTAGATTTTCTGGTTTCGCCTGTTGGTTCGGAAACGCCTTTCTAAGCTTCTCAATATCTTCGGCGTCCAGCTTCCACCCGATTGCCCCCAGATTTTCTTCTAAATGCTCTATAGAAGAAGACTTTGAAAGAGTAACGACATTTTTCTGTGATATAAGCCAGTTAATCGCTACCTGTGCTGCGGTTTTTCCATATTTCTTAGCCATGTCTTCAAGAGCGGGAACAGCCGGACTTAACATGGAACCTTTCTCTAGTGGTCTGTATGGACTGCTCCCCAATATTGGTACAGACATAATTTCGCCTAGCCTTTAGACTAGAGGCTTGGGCCCAAGGAGGTGAACATTTATGTCTGGAACCAAACGAAAATTCTCCAGAGAATTTAAACTCCAG
>Ga0209541_10006960_pt1 | contig 19117 bp, 22 predicted proteins | sample RifCSPlowO2_01_FD_184027 | JGI IMG/M metagenome (GOLD analysis project Ga0209541, IMG submission 184027) | Groundwater microbial communities from Rifle, Colorado - Rifle CSP2_plank lowO2_0.1 (SPAdes) (version 2) | ecosystem: Environmental > Aquatic > Deep subsurface > Groundwater | place... | reverse complement strand
GAATGGGGTCATGGGGAATAAAGGAGACGTCTATGTCGCAGATGTTCAAAACGGCGGATTGTTTGTCCATGACCCTTCCCGTATCCGGGCAGCCGTAACTGATGGCACGTTGGTCAATCGTGCCTTGAAGTTGGAACAGAAGGAAGTGGATGCGTTTCTCGATGCATATAATCGAAATGATACTGCGGGCCTAAGCCAACTCGTGCATGGTGAGCGGTTCGCGTTCTCAGGAAATTATGCAGCGTTCCTTGATGCTTCTCAAGCACCGGGCTTCCTTGCGGGCATGGACGCGACCTATGTTGTTCTGAGGCCAGTCGCTGAAGCAAGGGCACTAAAATCTGATTATCAGTCTACAGAGAGCCAGAAAGACAATCCCGACATCATCATCGCGTCCGGAGGCAAGGCAGCTGCCGAAAAGATGCTGGACAAAGCAGTGGGCTTTGAGTGGACGCAGTTCGGTTCCTGGCATGACGGATACAAGAATGCCAATACGGGCCGTGTGGTCGACCTCCTTAGCCGGAACTATGGCGTGCATGGCAACTGGGACCTCGGCTTCAATGGCTACTGCGTCGGGGTAGCGCCGGAGGCGCGCGCCGCGTTTTTCAGCGGCAAGGTGATTGACCCTCTCGCGCTGAAAGTCGAGGAAGCTATGAGAGGCAGTCCCGTAGACCACGCGGATGGTGTGCCCCTCGTGCAGCGCAAGCAATAAGACATTGTGTTCTTGTCAATTTCCGTACTTTTGAAGCTTCGATAGCAAGCGCATAGTCTCTTGCTTCGTTCTCGAATTTAGCGACATTTCAAGCTACGTTGCGGAATACCTTCTCCTTTTATAAGCAAGCGCTGATTCTTTTTTCAGATGCCCACCGCTGTTGCCCTCATCCGCGACGGAGTCGTCATTGATCGCATGCCCGAAAACGCGGCGGCGTTCGCGATCGCTTCTTACGAGAGCATCCTTCCTGAGAAAAGAGCGCAAGTGGCCATCGAAGATCTGGTCAACTGGGCCTTCCAGAAGTCCGGACTGAAACCGAAGGGAAAGATGCTGGCGTTCAATGCCCAGAATGGCCTCATCAATCTCTCTTACGCTCTAGCCCTATACCGGGATCTCGCGCTCGCAATAGACGATTCTGCGTCGTATTTTCCCGGCGCGCCCGAGCTCCTGGCAGACCTTGGATCAGCGGGTGCCAGGGAGTATCTCACGACGGTGACGCGCCAAAGTTCGCTGGATGACTGGGCGCAAACGCATTCAGGAAGGGTCGCCGCTTCGCTCTGTGAGATTCTTGGCTCAAAAGGGGATTTCCATAAGGGCGAGCCGCACCTGAGATATATGTGGGAGCAGGGGGCCACGGTCATTTATTATGTTGCCGACGCGGCGGACGAGATTGTAACCGCGATATCCTGCAACGGCTACAATGTCGTGCCTGTCGGCTTCGCCCATGTCATCACCCCAGAGCGCGTGGCGGAAGCGTATGCCCGGGTGCGCGCCTTCCAGAAAGAGCCTTATCTCCCGCGCAGCACTCCGGAAAAAATTGATCCGGCGAGACTGAAGCTTCCTGACGGCCAACAATTAACCGCAGCGCTTCGGGATTCAGGAGCGAGAACGGTTGTGACTGGCTCAAGGGAAGAAATCATGGCCCATCTCCGAACCTATTTCTTGGCCCAGGGCGCGCTTCGAAAGTAATCCTTTTAAACTCTTCATTCTCAAATGAAGCATGCTCGAACCCAAGGAACCCCTCGGAAAGCAGCCCATTGTCCCCACCTCTGATCAGCTCAAGGTGAGCCACGCGGGCAAGCTCAGCATGTGGCTCGACGATTACAATGATATCTTCTCCGACTTCGACCCGAGGCCGTACGCGCAGCGCACCCTCTCTGAGGACTTCCTTTTTGAGGCCAAGCGAGAGAGCCGGGAGACGGTCTCCGGCAATTACGGCCTGTATCTCCTGATGCCCCACAACAAGCGCAATCTCTACCATGAGGCGATCATCAAGAAGCGGCTCAAGCAGCACTTCAAGAAGCAGCATGACTCCTTATTGGACAAGAAGCGCCGCATCTTCAACCAGGGCCTGTTCTTCGTCGAGCTCGGCGTTGTTCTGATGCTCGTGACGACCTTCCTGCTTGTGCGCTATGAGCACGCGAATTTCTTCCTCACTTTCCTTGCGGTCATCGCAGAGCCCGGCGGCTGGTTCCTCTTCTGGGAAGGCCTCAGCCTGCTGGTCTTCGGCGCGAAGGAGATCAAGCCGGAGCTCGAGTTCAACAAGAAGATGGCCAAGGCGAGCATCCATTTCGGGGCGTACTGACCCTAAAGTATTTAATCCTGAAATGATTTCTATCCGGCATGGACCCGCCTTCGCATGATGAGCTTGAGGATGTAGTGGATCTGCTCTCTTTCGCTCTAGCGCAAGGTGAAATATCAGAACTGCGGAACCAAAAGCAAGCTGAGGCAGGAGTTCTTCTTGCCTTGAAAGAAGAAGAAGGCTGGGATATTGCAAGGCGTATCAGCGATGCCGCCTCTATGCTCATTTCCTATCGAAATCCTTCCCTTCGGAAAGGCAGTTTCGCGGAGACCTTTATGGAATTGATTAATGGGGTAAGGTACCATGACCGGGAGTCCGCTGAAGAGGTCAAGCTGACTGAGGCAGTCGAGGTCTTCAGGGATGCTGGAGTGTATGCCCTGCTGCGCGCCGTGGAGGCATGCCCCGCGCAGCGTACGTATGCCCGCGATTCCCTCATGATATTCCTTTATGAGGAAGCAGGGGCTTGCACCGTGGAAAAACTATCCGCGGCGGCCAAGATGCTGTCTGCAGAGCAGCCGCTGGAGGCCATGCGAAGCATTTCCGAAAACAAGCGCTCCGACGATATCGTGGCCGCGCTCTTCGGGGCAGCGTACTTTGCGGCCCGCGACTCAAAGGCGAGAGCCGCATTCGATCAGGTGGTTTCTTACGTAGCGCAGAACGCACGAGAGGGGATTCCTTCAAGAGAGTTTGAAATTCGATTGACGCTTATCTACGACGCAGCTATCTTAGACAATCTCAGCGAGCTGCAAAGCCTGGCCGAAGGAAAACCCACCCCCCTTATCACCTAGATTCTCTTTTTCCGCACCTTTTTTAAACTCCTTCTCGTTTCGAGAAGCTATGGGGCTATAGTAATGGCCCTGCTGATTTGCATATGCGCTCCTCTTTCTGGGATATGGCAGCTATTCTCGTAACCCGTCTATCACCCCCTTCACGGTCTGGGGTTCCAGCCCGAGGGATTGTGCGCATGTAGCGAGGTCTTCTTTCACATCAAGTTTCCTGAATGCATCTAGCCGCTTTGGAGACGCCAATCTCCTAGCTTTTGTGATAATATCTACGAAAGGCACGCCGCTGAAGAGACATAAAGCGGTGATATCGCAGATATCCTTGATGCGCTTATGGGTCTTGTCTCGGTCCGCGACCGCGTTGAGTTTTGTCGCCAAGAGAAATTCCGGCGTTGGCAAAAGGAGCTTTCTGCCAAATTCCTTCACTTCCATATACTTTTTTTCTTCAAACACCTTCTTGAGCAGCGGCTCATCTATCGGCGCAAAGCCCAACTGTTTTTTCAGTTCGGGAGTGGTAGAGGGAAAAATCGGGTCGACATACATGTGGAAGACCAGGTGTTGCGGCAGCGATCTCGATTCTTCTTCGGTTAAGTCTTTTCCTGTTTCGGCGTGGATGGATTTCACATAGCGGAAGGAAACTGCTTTAAACTGAAGCTCCTTCTCCAGAATCTCGACTGATTGCTTGAATGAGGTGGCGTTCCGAAATCCGAGGTCAATGTCTCTTGAGCCGAGATACGTTCTTTTCATGGCTCTCTCGAATTCCGTGTTCACGGTAAAGAAGACTGCCCAGCCACCAAGGATGCACAACGGCTCCTTGAGCTGAGCGATGACCGTTTTCAGATAGCGGTAGGATGTTTCCGTTTCAATATCCTTATACATTTTTTACGAGCATGGCAAATGCTTCCTCTGCCACGCCTCCTTCCTTTTTGAGGTCGATCATCAGTTGTGGGAGCGAAACAAGTTGTACTCCTTTTACCTTTCTTCCTTCTGAAAAGATAGCATTGTCATGCGTGGGAATGATGCGTAGGTTTCCTTTCCCGAGCAACCCTTCCTTTGCTATGAGGTGTTTCCAGGCATCACTGTCATCTTTTCGGATGTAGATATCATAGCGGGTGGGAAAGAGGTGATGGGACGTGAGGTTCTCGGCCCCATACGTCGTGAGGGCGTAGGGCAGGCTCGATCCCTTCAGGAACTGCAATGGATTCTGGACATAACATTCAAAATAGGTGGCCTTCGGTATGCTCTCTACATAATACGCAATGAGCTTGTCGCGATTGAGCAGCTTTGTTTTTTTAGTAATGCCCTCTTTCTCCAATTTTCTCAGGAACTCAATGACCCACGGGACAGAGCAACCAGCTATTTGTGCTATCCGGTACTTGGTGAGCTCGCCTTGAGGATGAGCCATCAAGGCTCTCATGATCCTCAGGTTTTTGATGTTTCTCTTGGCCATAACCTGTAGGTAAAATGACTAATATTTAAATATTGCCTATATGTAGGCAAAATGAGCTATCTATAAACCGATCCTTACCCTGTCCATAGGGTAACATGGGCTTTGGCTATAAACCCCCTACTCGTCTATAAACCCGCTATAAACCCCCTTTAAAAAGAATTTATCATCACTTGAGAGTTTTTCGCTTTAATTTTCTTGCTTCGAAGTGGAAATAGAAATGGTCTTGTCCCCTATTTTCATCGTGCCTTTCTTCTCAAGCTTTTGATAAACAAGAGATGCCACTTCTGGGGTTTGGGTATCTGAAAACTTCTCTTTTAGCCAATCTTGCGTGTTAATAATCCTGAAATCCTTGTCGGTAAACGTTTTTTTGGCTTCTTGCTCTGCTTTCTTTTTGATTTCCATTATCTTTGGGTCATTGGAAACGATGTAGATATCTGCGGAATCTCCACACTCCTCTTTTAGAATGGATGCCTTCTCGAATAAAGATATTTGTGGTGGCATAACCGAATCGAAAAGAGGTGGGTCTGTTGCCGAAAATGCAAGTTCTACTGCCCTCGAAATTATCATGGAGTTGTTTTTCGCATAGTCTTGAATAGCGACGTTATGGAGTACCTCTTGTATGGGAGAGGTTCTAAACACTCGAACAGGGTCTGTTCTTTGCCTCAGTTCGGTACCTTTAGACTTATGGATAGCGGCATATTCAAAGAACACCTCGGCGCTATCGGTAAAGTCATTCTGGACTCCCAACATATTGTCGTAAGTCTTCAAACAAGGGAGATAGATAGTCGTACGTTTCTTGTGAACATTCTGCTTAATCTGGTCTATCTCACCGTTTTGCATACTTACCGCCCAACAGATTTAGAGGGAGCGGTCGATAAATGCGCTTATAATACTTCGCTTTTCCTCGGTGAGTGTTTTAGAAATCTCAGAAGTGACTAGATTATCCTGAGGAAGATACCGCCTCAATTGGACAAATGAACCAGAGGCATATTCCTTGATGACCATCCCTTCTTTCATGTCAGAAGGTAAACCTGTCACCTTTGCTCTCTCCTCGGGTGATAAATCTTCCACCCTACTGAGTTTGAAGGTTAGCTGTGGGTTTTTTTCGGTTGCCATGTGTTAGGTGAGGAGGTAGTTCTCCTCTTCTTTTAAGGGTATCTGTTTTTGCTATATGCCAGTGATAACCGAAGGTAGAACAATAATTAAGCTAACCCGGGGTGTCACCGATGCTCTTCCTGAACATGGAGCTATTTAATTGTTTTGATTTTTTGAGCTGGTAAGTTAGCGTCACCCAAAAGAAAGTGTTTTAAAGAACTTCTCCTGAACTCCCGCTATGGAAATGAAACCTGTAAATACCAGTAACTTAAAAGAAGTGGGCAATAAAGAGAAAGCAAGAGAGGAATTAATCAGTTTAATTAAAGATTTCGAAAATAATCCAGATTATTACAAGAAACTCTCCGAAGCGGATGTTGAAGATAAATTAGTTAATGAATTGTTTGTGAATATTCTTGGTTGGGACAAAAAAGACTATGAAAAAAGAGCTAAAGTACAGCGTGGAGATAAAAGGGGTAGTGCTGATTACGCATTTAAAATCAACGATAGAATCGTTTTCTTTCTAGAAGTAAAAAAGGTAACTATTCCATTAGACAAAGAAGCCGATGAACAGGTAATCTTATACTCATTATCCAAAAAAGTTCCATTAGCTATATCTACTAATTTTCAGCAGATGAATATTTTCTGCGTAGAACAGGAAGATGCCGTTAAAAATGTGTTTAGAACTTTCAAAACCCCAGAAGATTATGTTAACAATTTTTCTGATTTATGGTTTCTGTCCAAAGACAGTTTTGAACAAGGACTATTATTAAAAAAAGCAGAAGATGAGGGCAGATTAAAGAAAAGAGTTTCTATTGACAAAGTCCTATTAGAAGATTTTTGGCGAGTTCGTACATTAATTGCTAATGATATTGAAAAGAATAAGCCCGGAGAATATAATATTAATGAGAAAGATGAGATTGTTCAGCGTATTTTAGATAGGCTTATTTTTATTCGTAGATGCGAAGATACCGGGATTAATCCAGAAAATCTAACGTTAGAAGAAATAAAGCATATTGCTGAGAGCAGAGCTTATTCTCAGTTAAAAGCACTGTTTAGTAAATACGATTCCTTTTACGACAGTGGCTTATTTACTCCCAATAAAGATAATGATTGTGATATAATTACCATCAATGGGGAAATTATTCAAAGATTAATTAGATATTTGTATGAGTCGCATGATGGAAAGTATAAATATAATTTTGAGTGGATAGATGCTGATGTTCTTGGTCAGGTTTATGAGCAATATTTAGGGAAAATTTTGGCACAGACAAAATCTGGAAAAGCAAAACTCAAAGAAGGGCAGGCTCACCGCAAAGAGCAGGGAATCTATTACACTCCTACTTATGTAGTTGATTATATTGTTAAAAATACGCTTGGTGAACTGTTGAAAGATAGAAAAATAGATGCTCGGAAAATTAAAGTCTTAGACCCTGCTTGTGGCTCTGGCAGTTTTTTGATTAAAGCATTTGATTATATGCAGAAGCATTTGTCTAATGATAAAGAAGCAGTTCAGAGTAAATTGGATTTTCAAACAAAAGATGCCCCTACTTATTCCATTAAAACAGACATCTTAAAAAACAATATCTTTGGGGTAGATTTAGATAATAAAGCAGTAGAGATTACAAAATTAAATCTATTGTTGAAAGCGGCGGAAAAATTCAGGAAACTACCCTCTGAATTAGACAACCATATTGGCTGGGGTAACAGCTTGATTGATGATGGTGCTTTTGAACATCCGTTTAAATGGGTTGGCGATTTCCAAGAAGGAACGTTTGATGTGGTTATTGGGAATCCCCCCTACATCCAGCTTTCTATGGAGTCTGACAGCGTTACAAACTATAAGAATTATTTGATAAAGCGTTTTGGCTCATCGATGGGGCGGCTGAACACTTTTGGGTTTTTTACAAAATTAGGGATAGATTTGCTTAAGGATAAAGGAAAACTGGGGTACATCATTCCCAATACGGTTTTAACGCAGGATTACTATGCAGATTTAAGAGACATCATCTTGAATTCATGCAGGATTAGGTATATCGTTAACTTTTCAGATTTGCCATTTAAGGATGCGGTAGTTGAAAATGTTATTTTAATACTAGAAAAAGAAAGTAATGAAAAATACCGATTTTCTAATCAAGTAAGTGTAATCGGAGTGAATGAGAAACTCCAATTTATAGAACAAAGAAAATTGAGTCAAGAACAGTTTTATTCCAATCGGGAGAGAGCATTCCTGACCTCTTTAGATAACAAAAAATTAAAAATTAAAGAGAATATCGAGAAAGGAAGTCTACCACTGCGTACTTTTGTTGAGATAAACCAAGCGATAGCACTTAAATCCGACCGAAAGAAGTATTTAAGCAAGTCTAAGGAAGATTCCAGTTTTAAGAAAGTTTTGGATGGTAGGAATATACAACGTTACGGTATAAATTGGGAACAAACATATTTAAGGTATGACCTAAAATCAATTCATAGTTGTAAACGCGAAGATATATTCCTTAAAGAAGAGAAACTATTCTTTAGACGAGTCGGAAATGGACTTATTGCATGTTTAGATGAAAGTCAGTTTTATGCTCTTAACACTCTGGTCGTAATCACTCTTAAAGACGCTTCGAAACTCAATTTGAGAGCTACTTTAGCACTTATTAACTCAAAACTCATGAATTACTACTATAAAACAGTTCTTAAGTCTACAAAAACAGTATTCTCGGAGATTCAAGCACGTCAAATAAAAGAATTGCCAATAAAATTGCTATCGGAATCGGCGCAAGAAAAGCTTTCCAACCTAGTTGAGAAGATTACTAAAAACGTGAAAAGATTATGCGATTTTCGGGATAAAAAAACGGCAGATAGCGCCAAACTCGAAGAAGAAATCCACAAGACCGATGCAGAAATTGATGAAGAAGTTTACAAACTCTATGGAATTACTGAAGAAGAAAAGAAGATTATTGAAGAGTCATTGAAATAACTGGGTTCATCAAGGAAGCGATACAGGAGAAGTTGAAAACGAGGAAATGAGAACTATGGAAAAACTGATTCGATATGCTGTGAACTTATTGGAAAGAGAGAATTCCCAGAATCCATCGCTGATGCCTTCACAGAACCCGGAGCTTAATCCAAGTCAGAATCCTGAGATTAATACCACCCAAAACCCAACTCTAAGCGCCTTACAAAATGCTTCTATCAATCGCACACAGAACCCTTTTGGCTGGAGGCAAGAACAATGGAATCTCTTCAAAAAGACGGTTCTTTGGGATAATCTCAGCGAAAACCAAAAACAGATGTGCAGGGACTATCTCAAAACTCTATAAATCAAGGAGCTAAAACATGGATGACAACATCAGCTACGAGCTTGAGAGGCTAAGGGATAAAATAAATGACTTAGAAAAAAAGCTTGACAAAGTAAAGAACCACGAGCATTGCCCCAATTGTGGTGAGGTCATGGACGTTGGGGACGATTATTGCTCTGAGGAGTGCGCCGTTAGCCATTATTACTATGGATGATAGTTCGAAGCTATCTCATTCGAGAATCCGCTCCGGCTTGGAGCTTCTTCTTGATATCCTGAATTTTTTCAAAGTTCAGTTCCCAGAAAGGACGTTCTTCTTCCATAGATTTGATGACCAACTTCTTCGTGACAAGGGAGTTCAGATGTCGTTCAGCCGTCTTCCAATGCATATTTGACTTCTCGGCAACTTCTGACGTGGAGAGTGGCATACGGGAGTTCGCAAGCCTTCGGATGATGACTTCCTGAAAGGGGTTAAATCTTCTTTTTGCCATGTTTCGTTCCCTCTATGAACTTGAAAGTCATTTGTACAGGTTGTTTCCTGTCTCTAGGAAAATCAGCCAGAAACTCAAAGTAATCGACTCGTTCTTTATTCAGCTTGAGAAGGCGCTCAAACTTCTTCGGAAATTTGACCACGAATTGTCGTCCATCATGCTGGACTTTCCGCCTAAGCATTAAGGGCTTTTCAGGGTCAAAAATAGGTTCAACTTCAACCATTGCTCTGTATTTCATCTATAAAGTTTATAAATCTTTCTTTTTTTCAGATGAGTTTATTTCATAGATAGAAAGTATTATAAACAGAAAACCACTTCTGAGGAGAAAAGGTGAATAAAATTCAGATGAAAACAGAAGACCTCCCCTTGGACGTGAAGCGCATCTTCGAGAGAAAGAACGTTCCTCACACCCCTCAAGACATAGCGAGGATGCGCTACCTCTGCAAGACCTTCGTAGAGTTCGTCTTGGAGACAAAGAAATGACAACCGAAGCCGAAGAGTACAAAGACTTGCTTGGCTACGCCAGAAGCCTCTATCTTGGATTAGAGAATCAAACAAAACTGGAAAGCTTCATGGAGGAGAAGAAATACACGCAAGACTGGTCTCGATACGAAAAAGCCTGTTCCCAAGAAAAGCTCATGTTCTTTAGAATCCTAAAGGACGCTGTGGACTTCTTGGGCATCGAATACAGCTACAAGGGCAACGGCAGACCACCGGAATACCTCGCTGATATCCTGAAAGCCATCTGCATCAAAGCCTACCACAACCAATCCTCGTGGCGCACAGAGTCCGACCTGATGATAGCACGGGCGATGGGCGTTTTAGATAAGGTTCCGAAGCGAAGCACGATTCTGAAATACCTTCAAAGCCCATTGGTGGCGAAGTATCTGCACGAACTCTACAAGGTCATTGCCGAGCCTTTAAGTGAGATTGAAATGTACTTCGCCGCAGATGCCACCGGAATCTCGCAGAAGTATGGAAACGTGCGCTGGCAGACCGTAAGGCACACAAAGGAAGAAGCGAAGAAGCGCCGGGAGTATGTCAAGCTGAACGTAATTTCCGGCGTAAAGACCAACGCCATTGTCTCAGCCAAGATTACTATTGGAACGGCGCACGAATCGCCGTTTTTCAAGGAACTTCTTGCTGATACTTCCAAACGATTCAATCTCAGGGAGGTAAGCGCAGACGCTGGATATCTCTCCAAAGAGAACGTGAAGGCGATTGCGAACATGGGCGCTATACCCTTCATTCCGGGCAAGAAGAATACCTTTGTTCCGTCAAAAGGGCGGGATACGCCTTGGATGGCGATGCTCACGCTCTGGAAGAAATATCAACCGCTCTTCGCCTCGCACTATCACAGACGCTCAAACGTGGAATCGACATTTTCTGCTTTAAAAAGGAAATTTGGCGACTTTTGCAGATGCAAGAAACTAGAGACGCAGGAGAATGAGATTCTAGCACGGATTGTGTGCTTCAATTCGGCGATTCTCGCCGAGAACATGCTTTCTTACGACTTCAAAAAAGGGTTTGTAGCGGGTAAATAGCCAAAGCTGGTAACATGCATCATATCTAGCGCAACCCCTGTACGAGAAGATGAGTCAAATGGAGCCTTGTTGCCTTCCGCCTATTCAGCAAGCGAGGCGCCCCTTACTAAAATTTCCCCTGCGGGACTGAATCTTTTTTCCGCACCTTTTTTAAACTCCTTCTCGTTTCGGCGAAAAGATGGGGCTATAGTGTAGCCTGGCTATCACATATGCTCGGGGTTCATGGAGAGGGAGCTGCCACATAGCTCCTGCCTGTGACATGGACAGCATATAACCCGTGTTCAAATCACGGTAGCCCCACGTTTTTTATTCTCACCACGCCCCTCGCCGCATCCATCTCCACGAGATCGCCGTCCTTCAGCGCATGGGTCGCATGCTGTGTCGCGGTGATGCAGGGCTTCCTCAGCTCCCGGGCGATCACCGCGGCATGGGAAGTCACTCCCCCGATGTCGGTGATGATGCCGGCGCATCGGTGCAGCACGAGGACAAAGTCCTCTTTCGTCGTTTTCGAGACGAGGATGTCGCCCGGCCTGACCTTCCAGAAATCCGCCCTCCCCAAGACGATTCTCACAGGGCCGCGCGCGAGGCCGGGGTAGGCCGGAAGGCCTTTAAGATTTTCGTGCGTCCTCTTTTCTTTCTTCTCCTCGTATCTGCTCACGCCGCTTCCGCTGATAACCCTGCATCTCCCCCCGAGCATCACATAGCCGAATCTTTCCTTCCTCTTCTCAGCTTCTCTCTCGTCAATCTTCCCCTTCCTCAGGCCTTCCTTGATTTCATCGGGCGTGAACCGCACGAGAACATCGTACGAAACGGAAAGGCGTCGAGCGATTTCCTCCAGAAGCGGCCGGAGAAAAGGCCCGGCTTTCATGTGGCTCTCAGATCGCAGGCTGGTCAGATACGCGATTTCCTGCATGAGCGAGAGACGATCGTTTTCCCTCGCGGAGAGCTGCAGCCTTTTGCGCCGGGGAGAAGGGCTCTTTCCCGACAACAGCACGTCCTCAATCTTGCTTTTCGTTTCCTCTCTTGTCAGATCGTTCCCAAGAGCGGTGTCATAGCCCAGCCACCGGTATTTCCGGGTGTAGCGTGCAATCTTTTTTTTGGCTGCGGAGTATCCCCCTTTCCTGACAGCCGCGGTAATGCGCTTCAGCTCTGTGTGCGCCTCGGAAAGCCCTGTCCGCCTTCTCGGAGCGATCAGTGAGGAGAGCTGGTCAGCCTTCCCTTTTCTCTCCAAGAGCCCTTTCAGCCAGGATTCAAAATACGGATCCAGGGCATGGTGCAGGAAGATGTAGGACGCTCCTTTCCTCAGCACGCGCACCACCCTTTCCAGTTCCTCGATAAGCCTCTCGTCAGGAGATTCTGAGAAGCTCTTCTTTTCAAGTGCCGCAGCAGCAGCCACCGCCTCCTTGCAGCTCTTCTCCCACGCTCCGCACATCCTCCACACCGCCCGGGGATCGCGCTCCGCCTTCTTCACGAGGAGCCGCGAGAGCTTCGCCAGCTCCTTCCCGTCCGCGTAAATCCCGTTATACAGGGATTTATAGGAATCAAACCCCATGCCGAGGCTCCTCTTCTGGTCTTCGTGGAACGCTTGGTTGACCCACGCCCTCGAGAAGATCGGATACTGCCGCGACGTCACGAGGACCCAGGCCATAGGGAAGCCCAGCATGGGAACAGATATAAAGATTTCGTGGCCTACTTCACCACCCCCTTCTCTTTCAGGAATTTTCTAATAAGGTCTTCGACTTGCCTGCTCATGGGGATGCGCTCCGCCTCGCAAACTTTCCTGAAATCCGCCATCAGCATCTCATCCAGCGTGAAGTTGAATCTCACTTTGGGCGCGACCTTCTTGAGTACGCCAGTGCGGTCGAACTCCTCGAGAGCGTTGAGATAATCCTCTTTCTCCTTCACCAAATCCTTGATCCTTTTTTCGCTTAGCATGCTCTGAGCCACCTCGCAATCTGGTTGATGTCTTTTGTCGATTTTCTTGCTATTTTATGGAGCATTTCTATAAGCCGCCGGTCGTCATACTTTTTCTCGGCGTCCTGGAACATGAGCGTGCAGAACAAATAGGCAGTCCGCTTGTTTCCGTCCACGAACGCATGGTCGACGACGAGGCTCCGCACAAGATAAGCCAGCTCGTAGAGCCAGCTCTTCTTCCCTTTCGAAACAGAGAGGGCAAAAGTCAGGCTCGATGCGTTGCCCAGCTGGCCGCTTTCTCCGACCTCCCGGTTCAGCCGGATCACGTCCTTCAAATTATACACATTCATACACACTAATACACACTACTTCTATATAAGGCTTGCTTTTTTGAATTCAAAACATTTATATACCAGTATCGTGAAAGGGATACTGTTTGTGGTGAGGATATGAAACAGCTGGGAATCGCATTCTTCGCGCTTCTGCTTGCGTCAACACTGGTGGCCGCGGCATCATTCACAGTCGAAGTCGCCCCGGTCAAGGACAGGATTCTCATCGACGGCATCGCCGAGTTCAAGCTCACCATCCATAACCTCGGTCCGGTCACTGCAAAATATGTCATAGACAAGGTTGATTATCCGCGCTGGGACATCCGCACTCCCGACAACATCAACCCGATCACGATTGATATCCCGGCAGGCGGCTCCGGCACGCTCACGCTCTATCTCGACCCCAACCAGAATTACATCGGCGGCCGCGGCAGCCACAGCGTCAACATCGGGGTGCAGGATCCCGCTTCGGGAGAAACCGTGATGGTGCGGGCGAATGTCGGCATCACCGATGACACAAAGCCGGCATACACACCCACCGTCATCTTGACGACGGATTTCCCGGATGAAGTGCAGCCTTCCCAGGACCTGCGCTTCACGGTCACTCTATCCAACCAAAACAAGCTGAATCTTACTGATGTCGTGCTCAGGATCTCATCCAAGCTCATGGACTCGGAGCTGGTCATCGATTTGGCTGCCGAGCAAGAGACGATGGTCGATGTCCGCGTGCCCCTGAATCCGCAGACCCCGCCCCTGGCCGACACGGCGTACATGACGCTCACGTGGCGGGGCGACAGCGTCCTGCCCACCCCTTTCCAGAAAACCTACCGCGTGGCCCCGGCCGCTGTCCTTTCGCAGTCTGAGGCCGTGAAAAAAAGCTTCCTCCGCACCGGCATCGAGGTTACGTTCCGAAACAATGGCAATGTCCCCCACACCGGCGAGCTCACGGTCGCGGTCAACGGCTGGAAAAGGCCGTTCCTCTACACCAAGCCGGAAGCCAATTACAGGCGCGGCGCCTTCACGTGGGACGCAACCATCCCGGCCGGGGAAAGCGTCACCGTGACGGTTGTGGAGAACTATCTCTGGCTGCTCGTGCTTATCATCGTGGTCGGCCTGGCCTGGGCGCTCATCCATATCAAGCGCCTTCCCATCGCCATCACCAAGAAAGTGATGCAGGTGGAGTCGAAGGAGGGCAGTCTCGTCGGCATGAAGGTGCTCGTTACTGTTAGAAACCGCTCGCAGGAGAAGCTCGAGGAGGTGGTGGTGCTTGAGAAGCTCCCCAAGCTTTTGGAGCTGGAGCGCGGCGCAACGATTGGCTCTCTCCCACCCACAAAGATCTTTAAGAACGAGCGCCAGGAAACCTTTGTCAAGTGGGAGCTCGCTGCTCTCGGCCCGGACGAGGAGCGCGTCGTCAACTATTCGCTGAGGAGCAGCTTCGAGATCCTCGGCGGACTGAAGCTCACTCCAGCGGTTGTGACCGCGAAATCGGATGGAAAAGAGATCAAAGCTTTGTCCCAGGCGCCGGCGGTAAACGTCCGAGCTCAAGCGTAAGCGCATCCGACTCTGAAGTGGCCATCTGAATTCTCGTTTTAAAAATTCCAACGGGTCCATAACAAAGAAAGGATCTAACTCACGCACAATTCCGTCGCTGTTCCTTCCGTCAAAATCCAGTGGCAGCCATCTTCAAGCTGCATCGTCGCGCTGCATTCCCCTGAGGTCGCGTAAATCCCGGTTGTGACGCAATAGCCCTCGCATTCCGCGCGATCGGAGCAGGCCTTTCCGCCATCCCCAGTCACCGTGTTGCAGAACGGCCCGGCGTCATAGCTGTCCGACGGCACTCCTGTTCTGACGCACTCTTTGCACCAGTCGAGGAACTCCTTCTCCTCGAAATAGGTGGAGAAATCCTCATAATGCGCCTTGCAGTCGTAGTCCACTTTTGGCGCCGCGGGCGCGCATGCGGCAAGTACTACAAGACTTAACAGGAGGAAACGTTTCATACCCTCCCTTCCGGACCTCCTCTTTATAAAAATATCCGTTCAGCCGCCGAGCGCGATCCTGGGCGCATAGTCCTCGGCACGCGGCAGGGCGCGGTTGATCTCGGCGTCAAACCAGACAAGGGTGAGCCCGGCTTCCCTCACGAGCTGCTGCTGGCGCAGGGTGAGCGGGCCATACTGCTCCCATCCGTCTGACATCCTCTTTCGGGAGAAGGACAGGTCAAAGAAGCCTTGCGAAGGCAGGACGCTGTAGGCAAATGTCGGGCCGCGGGCACGCAGCGCCTCGATGGCCTCGCCGTCGGGGCCGGACGCGATGCGTTCCAGCGAGTCTCCCTGAGGGACAAAGGCCGCGATGCCAACATTCTCGCGTGTTCCGTCGAAGCGCGTGTAAGAGAGGGCCACAGCCTGCTTCTGCAGGGGGCAGTAGCGGAGGAGGAGGTAGGGCTCCTGCTTGCCAGCGCCCCGCCCTTCGAGACAGGAGCGCACCGCGATGCGTATGGCCTCCACCTGCCTTGCGGAATCAAGGGTTTCAGGGGCTGGCAGATGGACAAACCCCGATTGTTCCGCGTAGCCCTTGTCCACAAGCAAGCGTGCATGGAGCGCGAGATAGTTGCACAGGTAGGCGCCGATGCTGCCTGAAGCCTCGGCAGGAATTCTCGCGTCTGAGATCTCCCTTGCGACGCGTCCAGCATCATAGCTCAGATCCAGGCAGGCCCTGTCGGCGATGCCCGGGAGCACCGGCGCAGCAGGAGTCCTTTGCGAGATGTCAACGCCGGCCGCCCAGTTGATCGCGAAGCGCTCGGCATGGATCTCCTGAAACGGCTTTGCGAGGCCGAGATTGAGGATGATGTCGGGCGAGAAGGAGCGCACAAGATCTTCCAGCTGGGCAGGCACCGCATCCCACACGACAGGGAACGTCGAAGTGCGGATTTCCGCTCCCTCCACGCCCGCGGTAGCGACAGCTTCCGCTATCCTGGGCGTATGATTCACCTGGTCGTTGAAATCTCCGAAGCCGGTGAGCAGGACTCTCTTCGCCATGCGCCCTGGAGTTCTTTTCCGGCATTTAAGCGTTTCTCCAAACATTGACATAGGTCACTAAATCTGTAAATAGGTCGGTGTATTCTCTTCAGGCGTGGCATACGAACCTGTCTTGAGGACGCGGATGGATTCCAATACCCAACACTATTTTCGCAATGTCTTCGTTCCTCTTGAGGGGAGGGCAGGATGGGCCCATAAGAGCCTGCCGCTCTCCATTGATGTACTCTTGAAGGTCGGAGATGGGATTCCAGAGGGGAAATCAAAAAAGGCTGATTCTTCTGAGTTGGGAATGGACAAGAAATCGAGGATTCGTGTGTATCGCGCGGTGCCCGAAGAGCTTGAAACTTTTCCGTTATCTCGATTCTGGAATGCCCTGGATCTCCATGGTTGCACGATAACGCCTGGCGAGAGGCACGTCGTTGAGGTTCCTTTGGGAGTTGTCTATACCGGAAGCTGGAACGACGCGGTTTCTGGGGATACTCGCGCAGCTCCGGCCTATATCCTTTCTTCGGCCGCCGGGGGAAAGACGTTAGGCGCCTTTATCGAGGCGGAGCAAAAAACAACGAAACCCATCCATGAACGGGAAGAACTCCCTCCAAGCGTGGAATATGCGCTTCTCGTGCTGGGCAGCCATCTCGCAAAGCTCCGTAACCTAGGGAGATATCCTCTTGATTTGGGGCCAAAGGATATCGTCATGCCCATACAGGCCGGGAAGCCCTATCCTTTCCTCATCAATTTGGCCCATGTCGCTTACCGAAGAGGCGATGACATCGAGGAGCGCCAAAATCTCTGGGAACTCCAGAAAGCGGCGCTGGAAAGGGCTTTCAAGGGCAGGCTCTCGTGCCTCCAAGAAAGACGGATGATTGAGGCGCTCATCGGATCCGAGGAAATCCATCGATGCGAGCCTCCTGATGCGCCAAAGCTTGTTCCTCAGGGCATTTGGATGGGCGATTAACGCTCGGTATCTTTATAAAGCATCTTCGCTTTCTTTTTCTCCTCCCCGCTTAGCTCAACCGTAGAGCGTTCGGCTGTAGAAACTGCAAGACGGTCCCCAACGGATTGGATGAGATGCAGTCAGCTGAAACCGAAAGGTTGCTGGTTCAAATCCGGCAGCGGGGATGCGCCCTGTGGTACTAATCCGGTATATTTAAATACCACAGGGTTTTTCTTCTCATTATGGGCGTGATAAACTATCCAGAAATGGCTAAGCAGTCACAGGCAAGGCTCTTAGAAAACCCTCAAATCTCGGACGCGAATAAGGCGCATCTGCGCCGATTCCTGCAAGCGTATGACGTTTCTGCTGCTCGTTTGAATATCTTCTGCCAGCAGATTAGATTGCTCCTTGAGCGCACTCCTGATGTCGTAAAAGAGATGCAAGACCGCGAAAAGATGAACGCGATTTTCAAAGACTTGCGCGAAAAACTCGGGGGCGCGTATTATGCGACCGTGATTAACGTGTCGTTAACGCTTATGCGATGGCTTAATGATGGCGAAAAGCCAGCGGGCTTGAAAGACATCAAGAACAAGTCACGTTTGTCTCAGCGCAGGGATTTGAGTCCTGAGGATATGGTGGGTTGGCAGGACGGCTTAAAGATGGCAGAAGCCACCAATAGCGTGCAATTCAAAGCCATTATCATGACCCAGCTCGATGGCGGCTTTCGGCCTTCTGAATTCATTGACCTCGATTACGGAGATATTTCACGGGAAGGCAAATTCTTCATTGCGCGCATTCACAAGGGCAAGACCGGTTCAAGAAACGTCATTCTCTACAACTGCGCTCCGTTCCTTGGAAGATGGCTACAAATGCACCCCTCGAAGAAGAAAGATGCTCCGCTTTGGGTGATGGAGAACCCCGCGAAAAGCAGCCGTGCGAACTTAGAGAAGTTTCCCAGGTATCAGTATCGCATCATCGCAAAGAATCTTCTGCATATGGCGTCGAGGGCAGGTGTGTCAAAACCCGTTGACATGTACAATCTGCGGCATTCTGCCTGCACGCTCTCAAAGATGGAGAACGTGTCTCCAGATTTGGCAGCCGAGAAATTCGGGCATTCGGTTGAGTATTATGTTACAACCTACGGCAGGCTCACAACCAAGGACAAAGTGGAGAGATACCGCAAACACTTTGGCGAAGTCAAGGAAGAAGAGAAGCCCGCTTTGCCCGGACTCTGTCAGTTCTGCGACACTATTAACGTGCCGGAAGCCGCGATGTGCGAGAAGTGCGGTAACCCTCTAAACCTCAAGAAGGCTCTCGAACTGAAAAGCGAGAAAGATAACGAGCTTGAAACCCTGAAAAAGCAGATGGGACAGATGGCGAACCAGTTCGAGCAGATTAACACATTTATGAATCAGGTGGCAAAAGAAGACCCCACTCTGATACACCTGCTGGCGGGCACGGCGGCGAGGATGAAGAAGGGATGAGCGCGCCGACAAATCGGAGGCCATTTAAGCCTAATCTTCAGGGTTGGAGGCTGATTCCGCCTTTATTTTCCATTTACGGGAGTTTAAAGCCTAATCCAGATTCGGGAAGTAGATATAATCATCTTACCCAGTTAGGCGTTTACAGCTCGCACCAATACCCAGCTTAGCACACTCATGGCACCCACACCCAAACAGAAGTCAACTGCACTCTTCCTTGCCGCCTTCCTTGCCGCCTTCCTTGGCCCTCTTGCCTATTTCTACCTTGGAAAATGGGTCAAGGCCTTGCTCCTCTGGCCCATCCTCTTCATCCCCGTTATCAACGTCTTTTTGTACTTCTATCTGCTTTTTACCATCCGGGACAAAGTCGAAGCGTACAACCGCAAGAAATTCGGCAGCCGGTTTTCTGTTTAGGCCCGATTCCCTCGCTTGAACCCGGCGGGCTTTGAGCCCGCTGATGAAAAGCGAGCTGGAATCGGGAAGAATTCTTAAA
>Ga0209541_10006957_pt1 | contig 19122 bp, 24 predicted proteins | sample RifCSPlowO2_01_FD_184027 | JGI IMG/M metagenome (GOLD analysis project Ga0209541, IMG submission 184027) | Groundwater microbial communities from Rifle, Colorado - Rifle CSP2_plank lowO2_0.1 (SPAdes) (version 2) | ecosystem: Environmental > Aquatic > Deep subsurface > Groundwater | place... | reverse complement strand
GCCGGTCATGATCTGGATCATGGTAGTCTTGCCTGCACCATTAGGACCTAAGAGCGCGAAGAATTCTCCTGGTTTTAGAGTTAGGGAAACTCCTTTGAGAGCCTCAGTGCTAGGATAGGTTTTGACTAAATCCTTGATAGTGATGGCGTTCATTCCTGAGAGGGAATGAGGGAGAATTATAAAGGTTGTGTTGTGGAAGGAGGGGGGGAAAGAATGTTAAATTTATAGCAAACCTATCTCTTTGTATTCTTTTCTTAATTTTTCCCCTTCCATGCATTTACAGAAACTATTTTCTTTTTCACACTTTGGACATTCTTGGTAACTTTTCCATTCTTCATCTTCTCTTCCCATTTTCTGTACCTTCAAAATTTCTCTCTAGCTTTATTTATTACTTCTGACCATTCTTTTAGTAAAGGATCTGTTTCAATATTTGATATTCCTAATCCAAGACCAAAAAATCCTGTTTCGAGAACTGCAAAGTAATTAGATTTTGTATTACCATCCTTATCTTGGAAAACTATTTCTAGCCTAGTGAAGCCACCAACTTTAAATATGTTAACGCTTCTAATTTTATTCAAAGGAAAATGAAAATTTTCATCTTTTTTATTTAGCATTTGAGATAAAATAGTTAATTTGTGACCCTTAAAGACTAATTCCTTTTTGGTTAAAGTCAAGATGCCCCGGTATTTTTTCCCCGTAGTTCCTTTTAAATTTCTTTGCAATTGTCCTCTTAAAGAAAAAACATGAGCTTTCTTTTCTTCTGGAAGAATCATTAATACTTCAGATTCTTTAAGAATTTTTTCTGATTTCATCTTCCCTAAGTAATAATCCACCCATCATTCAAATAAAAATGAGATCCGCTATAATCATTAAGCCTACCGGAATAAGTTACCACATCACCTTTATGAATTTCCAACAAAGTATTTCTCTGATCCTCATTCATATTTACTGTTACATCCCCTGTTTCAAAAAAATCAAAGTCCCTGTTCTTATGCTTAATAGTTAATTTTAACGCTCCCCAAGAAGTATCGACTTCCATTACTTCTCCTGTCCATTTAACATATTTACCATGATATTCATTGTTAAATTTCTCCTCCTTTTGTAAGTCAGTATACTTGGAGTTTATACCAAAAATAAATTCTAAATCTTGGTAAGTTACTGATAAATAAGTTATAGGTTTAGGTTTTGCAATTACTTTTGTAGTGACTTCCCCATTTGATACGGCATTATTTGCTGTTGATTCATAATAAATATCATTTACACTGCTTGTACTCATCCCGATAAAGAAGAAGACTAGGATCACTATACTGATTAACCATCTTACTCCTGTAGAGAATTCAAAATTAAATTTCTTTGAGATAAGATCCTCAAAATAAGGAATGAGTAATAAAGAACCTACAATGATGATTATACCAGAAAAGTATGAACCTTGAGCTAAAGTTCCTAAGCCCGTAATAAGAAATATTACTCCAAAAAACCAGCAGGCTATTAAACCAACTGTTATTTTTCGTTTCTCTAATTTTGATTTCTCCATACTTACTGCAATATCATGAGTTAGCCATATTTAAATCTTACTCTTATATTGCAGTATGAAGCGTTCCTCATACGTAATCAAGAAACTTATTCTCCATAAAGTCAAAGAGAAACCAGCTTCATATGCAGAGTTAGAAAGAAAAGTAAACACCGGCTACAGAACAGTCAAATCAAACTGCGAAGAACTGAAAGATTATAATTTCATCGAAATCGAGAAAGTGATCGATCCGGCTAATGGAAGACCTTCGCATGTGGTCAAGATCACAGAGAAAGGTTTGAAACAACTGAAGAAGTAAAATTTATATAAGACTGCTCTTTCAAGTATTTATGGCTAAATTAATTCAGGCAACACCTACTTTAAGAGGAAAGGAAGCAATTAGATTCATTGAAAATATGATTAAAGAAGAAAGGAATCCTAATCCTAGAAGGATTGCTCTATTAAAAAGGGCAGACAAACTTAGGATTGAAGAATCTGATGAGTTACGTCTAGATGCATAAAAATTGTGTCTTTCTCCTCTTTAAAGATTTTAAATTCATTTTTCAAGTAAAAAGGAATAGAATTTTTCTTAGCATCAACTGTCACAAATCTACATCCAGCAATTTTTATAGAAATGGATTTAGCTCTTCTAACTATATATTCTATCATTAATGTTCCTATTCCTTTTCGTAAAAATCTATTATCAACCGCCAACCTAGCAATCTTTAGCGAAGGCAAAGTTGAATAGGTTATATTTTTGTCTTTGAAAAATTGTTCTAAATTCCCTTTTAAGGTAATTTTATCATTAAGCAAAGTGAAATATCCAATTAATTCATTCGTTTCTTTCAAAAACCAAAGATATGTCATTGATATTCTTTTATCTTGATTATCTAACGCATCCTCCTTAAGAAATTTTACAAGTTCTTTTTCATAAGATTGAAATCCCGTTATGTCATGCTCTTTACTGAGTTTCTCTATTCTTATTTCCTCAGGCCCAATGTTAGACATCTACAGAAACAGCGTTTACCTTTTATTTTTAAGAATTGTCATACCATAAAATAACTATTCTATTTCTCCCTCAACCAATTCAAGGCGCTTCCATGCTTAAACCATTCTAATTGTTCTTGAGAGAAAGTATGTTTCATCTCGATAGCTTCTACCGAACCATCAGCATGCCTGAGAGTGACATACACTGGTTCACCGACAGCTACATCATTATCCACATCAATCACATCATCTTCTAATATTTTATCGTAATCACTTTCCACCGCAAACCATAACGGCAATATACCTTGCTTCTTCAGGTTGGTTTCTGCAATCCTGGCAAAACTCTTGGCCAACACTGCCCTACAACCTAAATATCTAGGTTCCATAGCTGCATGTTCTCGAGATGAACCTTCACCATAGTTAGTATCGCCTACAGCAACCCAACCTTTATCCATTTTCTGATAAGCGCGAGCAAGTGTAGAAAAATTCTCTTCCGCTAAGGTGAAGAAGTTTCTTCCCATTCCAACTCTATCATCAAAAGCGTTAACAGCGCCAGAAAACATATTATCACTGATCTTGTCTAGATGCCCGCGAAATTCCAGCCACTTGCCTGCTGGTGAAATATGGTCGGTTGTACATTTACCTTTAGCTTTCACTAACACCAATAATTCAGAAAAATCTTGCGAAGACCATTTTGCAAAGGGCTGCAATAAAGCTAATCTTTGGCTGTGAGGATCAACGACTACATCTCCTTTACCGCTTGGTTCTTCATACCCAGAAGTATCAAAGACAAATCCTTGAGAAGGCAATTGATCAACCTCATTAACCTCCAATTGCACTCCATCAATATTATCTAGCACGGGATTAAAATCTAATCGTCCAGATAAAGCAAACGCCGTCACAATCTCCGGACTGGCGATAAAAGCGTGCGTTTCATCATTGTTATCATTCCGTTTCTTGAAATTTCTATTATAAGAGGTGATAATGGAATTTCTTACACCTTTAGGAACGTCCTGACGATTCCATTGCCCGATGCAAGGGCCGCAAGCATTGGCTAACACCATTCCGCCGATTTCTTCAAACACTTCTAATAATCCATCACGTTTCATGGTCGCATAAATCTGCTGTGAACCAGGCGTGATCATAAAAGGAACTTTTACTTTCAATCCCTGCGCAGCAGCTTTTCTGGCAACGACTGCTGCTCTGGACATATCTTCGTAGGAGGAGTTAGTACAGCTTCCTATCAAGGCCGCGCTCAATGGCAAAGGCCAATTATTATTTTGGACATCTTCTTTCAATGCAGAGATGGAGCGTGATAAATCAGGAGTATGCGGACCTACCACTTGCGGCTCTAAGCGACCTAAATCAATAATGATAACTTCATCAAAGTATGCTAAAGGATTTTGTTCGACTTCTGGATCTGCCTGCAACTCCTCTGTCAATGCATCAGCAAGAGCAGCAACAAAATCTCTTTTAGTAGCTCGCAAGTAAGCAGCAGTATGTTCATCATAAGGAAACAGAGAAGTGGTGGCACCAACTTCTGCACCCATATTAGTAATAGTTGCTTTTCCCGTTGCGCTGATGGTTCTCGCACCTTCACCAAAATATTCAATGATATATCCGGTTCCTCCTTTAACGGTCAAGATTTCTGCCACTTTCAAGATGACATCTTTAGGTGAAGTCCAGCCATTTAATTTTCCTTTAAGTTGAATTCCGATTAATTTCGGCATGGTTACCATCCAGGATAAACCAGCCATAGCATCCATTGCCTCTGCTCCACCTGCACCGATAGCAATCATCCCTAACCCTCCAGCGTTAGGCGTATGAGAATCTGTGCCGATCATCAATTGTCCAGGAACAGCATAATTTTCCAAAATTACCTGATGAATGATTCCTGAACCTGGTTTCCAGAAACCCATTCCATATTTGTTAGCAGAACTCTTTAGAAACTGATAGACTTCTTTATTCTGAAGATTTGCTTCTTCTAAATCAGATTGCGCACCAAGTTTAGCGGTGATTAAATGATCACAGTGAACAGTAGTTGGAACAACAACAGATTTTTTGCCGGTAAGCATGAATTGTAGAATTGCCATCTGCGCAGTAGCATCCTGCATGGCTACACGATCAACTTGCAACGGAATGCTAGACTTGCCGCGCTGGATTGCAAATTCTCCTTTTGCAAAATGAGTGAAAAGGATTTTCTCTGCGTAGGTTAAAGGCCGATTAAGTTGTTCTTTGATAACTTCTAGTTTTTCGATGTAGTCTAAGTAGAAATCCTGAATTTTATCCTGATCGAGGAAGGACATAGGTTATCAAGAGAAAGGATGATATTTAAATTTTTAGTTAATAGAAAACTAGCGAACGTGAAGGGGATTCCAAAAAAGCCCCGGAGCAAATGCTGGCTTGGGCTTATCAATTGATTTTCTCATTTTATAGAGATAGCTTTTATCTTTTGACTTTTGATATAAGACTATGGCTTCTTGAACCTTATCGCCATTTGATATCCCCCGACTTTCAATAACTAAATTCCATAATGGTGGGAAAATTACACCAACTGGCAATGTTTCAGTTAGGTCACGCAGATGAACAGTATCTTCTGAAATCCGCCAATAGCGTACATTCTGAAATTGGATAAGAGTACTATCGTACAAGAAAGGATTGCCGCCAAGGCAGGCGCTCCAAAATCCAGTCGTCTGCACTTCGTCTTTTTCGCGAAGGAAATCATGGATTGTTTTTGCTACATAGGTTTGAGGATGAACGTATAACTCTACTCTGCTTTCTAATCCTCCTCTTCTCTTGATTTCATTAAGGTGAAGCATGTCAAAAGCACTTCGATATCCTATTTAAAATTATTCCTTCTTGAAGAATTGAGGGCAGCGTTGTTTGAATTCCTCTGTTGGCTGCTGCTGTTCATAGCCAAGCACTTTGAGAGTTTGAGTAAGGTCCCATGGAAGTACGCTCAGTGTTCTTGGTGAATGGATACGAACGAAATGGTGGTAAGTTTCCTCTTTTGGCGTTTCCCAAAAAGGTTTTCGAAATTCCCTATAATACGTATCTACAGCAACAATGCCGGTCTGATCAGCAAAAAGATAGGTTCGATCAGTATGACCTGCACCAGGATAAGCACCTCTGAGGATAGATAAATTATTATTCTCAAGCCAACCGATTAATTGATCACGAGGATCTGTATCGTAATGAGCGATACTTCCAACTGATCCATCACCGCGTGAATGTACTTCTGATGCACCGGTAAATTTCTTAGTATAGGGAGGAGAAACATGATATTCTAAATTGACTGCGCTACGAAGCACCGGCAACACTAATTCTTGTGGTTGTTCTGGCTTTTCTTCCATGAGAATTTTATCAAAACCACTGCTTTATATGGTTTTAGTTATTCTGGTATCTATTAACCCCGAGGATCATAAGAATCATCTTCAGAAGGAGTGTAGTGAGAAGCTGGATGGTTTGCAGTAGTTATCATCCAGCCTAGATTACCAAATTTTCCTGAATCTTCATAACTTTCTTTAAAACCAATGAGCAAATCAATGCTTGCTAATTTTCCTTCATGCGCTTCTTGCTGCATCCGTTCATATTGTTGTTGAACGCCGGCTTGGTCTAAGTGAAAAATATAACTTACACCACGGCCACACTGCAGGCTTTCAACTCCCTGCATGTGTTTTCTGGTTTTGGAATTTGCTAAAATAGTTTGTGGTTCGCTTCCCCATTTATCTGGCTGCTTGCGTTTCCAAAGAGCAGACATTTTCTCTGCTGCTAATCCTTGTTCCAGTAAATTCATGAGATTGATTGTTGAATAGTAGTATTAAAAGATTTCTTTCATTGAGAACAGATTTGCTTATAAACGATTATTTAATCCCTAAAATTATGAAAATAAACTTTTCAAACGGAGAATGGCAGGTTCCCGATCATCCCGAGATTGGTTTTATAGTTGGCGACGGAACTGGTGTAGATATTACTCCAGTCGCTTTGAAAGTGCTTGATGCTGCTGTTGAAAGATCATATTTTGGTAAAAGAAAAATTCTCTGGCAGGAAATTGTTGCAGGAGAAAAAGCGCTCAAAGCCGGAAAAGAGTTACTATCTGACGAAGCGTTACAACAAATTCAAGATCTGCGAGTAGTATTGAAAGGTCCCTTAGAAACTCCAGTAGGGGGTGGACATAGAAGTTTGAATGTTACTCTGCGACAGAAATTAGATTTATTTGCTTGTGTTCGACCGGTGCAGTATTTTCCTGGTGTACCTAATCCGATGAAAGAACCAGAGAAATTAGACGTAGTTATTTTTCGAGAAAATACTGAAGATGTCTATGCGGGAATTGAATGGAAAGAAGGTAGTGTTGAAGCAGGAAAGATCATTGAATTCTTAGAACAAGAAATGGGGAAGAGGATTCGTTATGATTCAGGAATTGGAATTAAACCCATCAGTGTGACCGGGACAAAACGACTGGTGCGGGCAGCAATAAATTATGCAGTCGAAAACAAAAGAAAATCGGTAACATTGGTGCATAAAGGGAATATCATGAAGTTTACTGAAGGAGCGTTCAAAGAGTGGGGATACCAAGTTGCACAAGAAGAGTTTGCAGATCATGTTGTAAAAGAAGGAGAAGAAAACCCATCGGGGAAAATTGTCATTAACGACCGTATTGCTGATTCAATGTTTCAGCAGCTATTGCTGCGACCAGAAGAATATGATGTTATTGCAACCACCAATTTGAATGGTGACTATTTATCAGATGCGTGTGCAGCGCAAGTTGGTGGGTTGGGTATAGCTCCTGGAGCAAACATCAATTACGAAGAAGGGTTAGCTGTATTTGAGGCGACGCATGGGACTGCACCAAAATATGCCGGACAGGATAAAGTCAATCCGGGTTCGGTGATTCTTTCTGGTGTGATGATGCTGGAATTATTAGGATGGAAAGAAGCAGCTGAACTGGTGGTGAAGGCGATGACCAAGACTATTCAGCAGAAAAGAGTTACATATGATTTCGCACGGCAGATGGAAGGCGCTACCTTATTGAAATGTTCTGAGTTTGGTGATGCGGTTATTGGGAATATGTGATTTACTGCACGTCAAATTCTAAATAAAGCCCAGCGTGATCTGAGGCGATGTCTGGAAGAATTTTAAATTCTTTAACAACAATGCCCGGCGAAATGAAAACATAATCCGCGAAGTTAGAGTGATCTTTTTGTCCATAATGCCGATATAATGGAGTGCGAGTGGATTGAATACCATATTCAGTCACTAAATTGCGCATTCCTTCCTCTAAGATGCGCATTGATTCCGTTTCCGGCAGAAGATTGAAATCGCCGCAGAGAATCTTTGGGCCGTCATAAAGGTTCATAAATTCTTTGATCTTTTCTGATTGCGTAATCCTTTCCGGGGTGTCAGTTTTTGCCCCGCCATTCCAGAGCCCATGATAGTTTACGATCAATAAATCTTTCTTGGACAAGCCACCTAAGTTCACCATGAGATATTGCAATTTGCGGGCGCTGAATACGGTGCTCCCTGTTTCTTGCGGTTTCTCCGGAGTGTATACTACAAAATCATCAACCGTTTTCAATGGGAGGTCACGATGCCAAAAAGAAGCAAGACTCATCTTATCTGGATCTTCAGGAAAATACGCAAAGGAACCTTCAAATCCAGATAATTGGCTAGAAATCTTGTTGAAGAGAGGGCCATAGAGATGTTCATCAGGATGTCGCAATTCAGCAACTTCTTGGCTGCTATTACGCACTTCCTGCAAGCAGAAGATATCGGCCTGATATTTATATCTACGAAAGAAATCCATTAATGGGTACAACGCTCTTCCGCTCCAAGTATTTAGGGTGATTAATCTCATAGTAAGATATTTTGAGCTTTACTTTAAAAAATGTGACAATATTTTTAATTAACAAGATAACGTTTATATACCAGTTTTATTTCTTAATTCTATGAGAAAAACATTCTTGATAATTTCAATTTTGATGATGCTAGCACTTTTGGTAGCCTGTTCTCCTGAACAAGTAGTTCCGGAAACGGAAGAACCTGTAGTCCCTGAAGAACAAACGGCTCCTACTCCTACCGAAACTGAGGAGGAAGTAGTGCCCAGTTCAGAGCACACTGTAAGAATCACTTCATCAGGCTTTGAACCAAAAACATTGACAATTAAAACAGGAACAACCGTAACTTTCACCAATGAAGATTCAAACCAGCATTGGCCAGCTTCGGCTATGCATCCCACCCATACTGCTTATCCAGAAAGTGGTGGCTGTATAGGAAGCAAATTTGATGCTTGCAAAGGCCTAGCACAAGGAGAATCATTTTCCTTCACTTTCAATGAGATAGGTTCCTGGGGATATCATGATCACTTGCGAGCAAGCATGACCGGAAAAATTGTGGTAGAATGAAACTTAAAAACAATCCAGAAGATTATTCTAAATTAGCATCTTTTATTTTAAGAGTCGGATTAGCAGTTCCTTTTCTCTATGCTGCAGTTGCCGCAACCTTACAGCCAGAAGCATGGATTGGGTTTATGCCGCAGTTCCTGCAAAATATTTTCCCGGCCTATTTATTGTTGGGGGCTCATTCATCGCTTAACATTATCTTAGGGTTATGGCTTCTTTCCGGGTGGAAGACAACCTATGCAGCAGCTTTATCGGCTCTAACTTTATTGACTATAACCCTCACCAATCTTGGTGCTTTAGATATCATCTTTAGGGATATCGGATTGTTCCTGGCAGCAGTATCTTTAGCCTTATTGCATTCTAAAAAATGAGCGCAACTATTGCATCTTTCATTACCATCGCCTTAGCAGGTATAGTTGACGCTGGATACTTGGTCTGGAAGCATTATAGCAATAAATCAGAACCATTAGTTTGTCCTTTAGACCACGATTGCAGTAAAGTAACTGAAAGCAAATGGTCAACAATTTTCTTGGTTCGAAATGAAGTATTAGGATTGTTGTTTTATGTAGTAATGTTAGTTGCTGGACTGACCATATTTTTAATGCCGGAATTTGCCCTTTTGAAGTTAGCGATTATAGCAACAGTTGGCGGAGGACTATTATTTTCATTATTTTTAATCTGGGTGCAGATATACAAGATCAAGGATTATTGTTTCTATTGTATGATCTCAACCTTGATTACGTTACTATTGTTTGTGAATAGTTTCTTTTTGTGAAAACCATCACAATATTAATAAAACAACTAATATTATAGAAAGCATGAACAATAAAAAGGTAGGTGTGTTCATTTTAGTTATAACCGTGTTCCTGTTGGGTGTTTTTGTATTAGTAATCCAATCGTTAAACCAAGAAATTAAAGCATTGGGATGTTTTGAGAATGCTGGATGTAAAACTATTGAAACATCTTTAGGAATAGTTCACTTTGCCTTCGGAGCATTTGGATTTTTATTTGCTTTAGCGTTTTATCTTCTGATTTTCAGCAAAGGAGAAGAAGCAATCGTAGAACGTTTAGAGAAGGATACAGAACGGAAGCTCGGTGAAGAAAAATATTCTATTCTATCTAAGGGATTAAATGAGTTTGAGAAAAGAGTTTTAGCGGTAGTTCGGCAAGAAGAAGGTATCACTCAGAATATGCTACGCTTACGAGTAGATATGTCGAAAGCCAAAGTAAGCCAGGTTTTGCAGGAATTAGAAAAAAAAAGTTTAATCAAACGCGAACCCAAAGACAAAACCTTACAAATATTCCTAAAAGAGAAGCTATGAACGTTCTTTCTTGAAAATTCTTGAGTTTTAGGCTGCCAAAGGGTGTAGGTTTAAACCCAAAAACATATATACAAATACCATTTCTGACAATTAAAATATTAATTATGGAGGTTTAGATTTATGGAAGAAACTCATAAAGCTGCAGAAGCAGCTAAACCGCAAAAAAGCGGAGATTTATTTTGGAAAGTTGCAACGGTAGTGCTGATTGTTATTCTCGCGGTAGTAGCATTCAAGGGAAGTTTTGGTACTGCGCCAACTGGTGGAGCAGTCGTTCCTACTGGCGGTGAACCAACTCCTACTGTCATTGACATGGAAGGCTTGCTTGATGACGATGAAGTCAGAGGAGACGAAGATGCTCCCGTGACAATTATTGAATGGAGCGACTTTGAATGTCCTTTCTGTGCACGCTTTTACACAGATACTCTGCCTTCAATAGAGCAAGAATATATCAAGACCGGGAAAGTTAAATTGATCTACCGGGATTTCCCATTAAGTTTCCACCCTAATGCGCAAAAAGCAGCAGAAGCCGCTGAATGTGCTGGCGAACAAGGGAAGTATTGGGAAATGCACGACATGCTCTTTGAACAAGGAGTACAGGGAGGCGTTACTGGATTTAAGCAGTATGCTAAAAACCTGGGATTAAACACAGCTAAGTTTGATACTTGTCTTGATACAGGCACAATGGCTGCTGAAGTACGTGCAGATATGGCTGATGGAAGTTCAGCAGGAATCCAAGGAACACCCGGATTCTTAGTGAACGGTAAACTTATCAGCGGAGCACAGCCTTTTACAGTCTTTAAGCAAGTGATTGATGCTGAGCTGAATTAAGCATACATTTTTATTTTCTTTTTACTTTTATGATTAAATGAAAGACATAAACGACATTAAAGAAGCACTGAAGCAAGCGTATTCTGAACGAAAATATTTCTTTTTTAGTGGATTGTTTAGTTTATCGGTGTTTTCGCTGAATGTGCTGATAGGTAATTATAAGTTAATTGCTTCAGAATTTTCATTGAAATTAGTAATAGGTCTTTTGATTAGTGCACACAGCACCATGTCGGGAGCATCTACTTTATTTTTAGTCATAGTTTCCGCCCTTTCCGGAATAGTGTTTTCTTTAAGCCTTTTTTTAGTGAGAAGACAACTCTCATATAGTGCAGGAATAGGGGTATCGGGAATTATAGCTAGCGTTCTTACCCCGGCTTGTTCTTCCTGCGCTTTGGGATTAGCCGGAATCTTAGGTATTGGTAGCTTCTTAAGTGTCTTACCCTTTAAAGGCTTAGAATTTGGATTTTTAGGGGTTATTCTTTTAGGAGTATCTTTAGTCTTTCTTTCACGGAAGATTGTTTCAGATGTATGTGAAGTTAGGAAATAATTAAAGAGAAGTTTGAATAATTCATAAAACTTCTCTAAGAGACTGTGAAATGGCGGAATTTTCGCTTAAATAAAATTTAATATTATCGAAAATTCCTTTTTTCAAAGTTCTCTAAAGATTGTAAAATCATCCGTTTAGGAATCCACCACTTTGATGAGCCCAAAGACTAGCATAAATCCCATTTTTTGCTAATAATTCTTTGTGAGTACCTTCTTCTGCTATTTTACCTCTATCCAAAACCACAATTCGATCCATCTTCTGTATGGTGCTTAAGCGATGAGCGACTACAATAGCCGTGCGATTTTTCATTAATTTCCATAGTGCTTCCTGAATATATTTTTCACTTTCAGAATCCAACGAGCTGGTAGCTTCATCCAAGATCAAGATGGGTGCATCCTTGAGCATTGCTCTGGCAATAGCGACGCGCTGACGCTGTCCCCCGGAAAGTTTAACTCCTCGTTCTCCGACAAGAGTTTCGTAACCCTTAGGCAGTTTTTCAATAAATTCAGCAGCATAGGCTAGTTTAGCGGCATTCCTTACAGCTTTATCGCTGGCATCCAGCTTTCCATAACGAATATTATCTGCCAGTGAGCGATGAAATAATACTGATTCCTGCGGCACATAGGCAATCTTTCCCCGAAAATCTGCTTGGCGTACCTTAGAAATGTTCTGTCCATCAATCAATATCGCGCCTTCATCCATATCCATAAAACGCATTAACAGACGGGTAATTGTAGTTTTACCGCTACCGGACCGACCTACTAGACCAATTTTTTCACCGGGTTTAATATGCAAATTGAAATGATTAAACAAGTGTTCCCCTTCAGCATCGTGATAGCGGAAGCGAATATCTTTAAAGTTAACTTCACCTTTGCCAAGTTTAAATTTCTGAGGCTTTGGGGGATCATAAATGCGCGGTTCTTCCAGCAATAAATCAGTAAACTGTGCTGCGTCAGTGATTCCATTTTCCATATTGCGGTAAACGCGGTTGAATTCCCACATCACCCGGGTAAAACTGGCGAAGTAACTGAAAGTAAGAAAGACTGCTTCTACACTGAAACCTTGTTGGCCGATGAATAAAGCGAAAATAAGACCTACCACATTAGTGAGGACATAGAGCGGAGAAATTGTCATTTCAATCCGTGAGTTTTGGTAGTGCCATGCTTTTTCCATCTTAGTAATATAATCTTTAACATTTTTTTTATGATTGGCAACTTCAGATGGTTCTTGTGAAAAAGCACGCACAACTTGCATGTTGCTAATAGTGTCTGCTATATATCCGGCAACTATGTTACTGGCAACTTCGCGGGCTGCTACCAATCTTTGTCGGCGGCGAATCAGGGGAATAATAATCAAGAGAGTACTAGCCGTTAATCCTAACAAAATTAAATCTAACCAGGGTGAAAATTTCCAGAGAACAACCAAGACAAAAAACAGAGGCAAAAGATTAGGGCTTATATTAAAAGCAAATATGTCCAAGAAAGTTTCATAATTTTTAGCATAACCAATAGTTTTTTTGGTAAGCGAACCTGCAAAGTGGTTGTTAAAGAAGGCAATATCTTTGGCTAGTAGATAATTCATAGCTTTCAGATAAAGTTGGCGTACGCCGGAAGCTTCAGCTTTTATCAAAAAGTAAATGCCTATTCGCCACAACATTTCCCCAAATAACCAAGCTCCAGTCAGCCAAGCTACATAGCGCCAGATTTGATCATTTACCGTGCCTGAAGTACTATATTGAGTTAATATTTTAGCGATAAATAAAGGAGGGACATATAGGACAAAGATGCTTCCTAGACCAGGTAAAAGTAAAGCAGGAAGAATAATTTTCCAGTTAGCACGCATGCATTTGAAATAATGGCGCAAGACCATTTTGATCGCGGTCATATTTCGCTCTTGATTCATATTTAAAAATCAAAGATTTAATCTATATAAACATTCTCAAAGCTATAATCTAGAAAAGAAGATTTTATAAGGGAGTATTCTCCAAAAAGATAATGCTCAAAAAGAGAAAGTTTATTGTTGTTACTGGCGGGGTTCTTTCCGGTTTAGGAAAGGGAATCGCTGGCGCCAGTATTGGCCATCTGCTTAGTTCTCAATATCGCGCTGTACCGATGAAATTAGATGGTTATCTCAATGTAGACCCAGGAACCATGAATCCCTACGAACACGGTGAAGTATTTGTGTTGGATGATGGCGGGGAAGTGGATATGGATTTTGGCCATTACGAGCGCTTTCTGAATGTGAGCTGTAAGTTCGAACATAACTTAACGATGGGAAAGGTGTTTGAAGAGATTAGAGCAAAAGAAAGACGCGGTGATTATTTGGGAAAAACTGTACAGTTTGTTCCCCATGTGGTAGATGTCATCAAAAACAGAATATTTTCGGTCGCAGAAAAAGAACAAGCAGAGATTATGTTGATCGAGGTAGGCGGAACGGTCGGAGATATGGAAAGCGATTTGTATATTGAAGCGATGCGGCAGTTGGAGAATGATGTTGGTCGGGAAAATATTTTGTATGTGCACCTGACTTATGTGCCAATTCCTGCTGGTGTGGCGGAACAGAAATCAAAACCAACACAGCAGAGCGTGTATGAACTACGGAAACGAGGTATTCAGCCCGACGTCATTATCGGCAGATGTTCTGAAAACTTAACTCCAGAAATTAAGGGAAAGATCGCTTCCTTTTGCGGAGTAAATCAAAAAGCTATCTTTACTGGATTAGATGTGGACAATGTTTACAAAATTCCTTTCTTGCTTGAAGAAGAAGGAATCGTCGAAATTTTAAAAGAGAAATTAGGATTGGAATTCAGAAAGATAGAAGATGTTTGGAAAGAATTGCTTCAGAATTTAGAAAAACCCATTCAGGAGATTACTGTTGCTTTATGCGGTAAATACACTTCATTGACCGATAGTTATGCCAGTATCAAAGAAGCGTTGATGCATTGCAGCGCGCATACGAAAGCAAGAATCCATATGAAGTTCATTGAAACTACTGCCATCGAAGAAGGAAGAATTGCGGTTGCGGATGCTTTACAAGGCGTAGACGGAGTTATTGTTCCCGGAGGTTTTGGGAGTAGGGGTGTAGAAGGAAAATTAGAAGTAATACGATATTGCCGGGAAAATAGAATTCCGATTTTAGGACTTTGTTTTGGATTACAATTGATGGTGGTGGAATTTGCTCGTAATGTTTGTTTGCTGAAGGGGGCTAATACAACTGAAGTTAATCCCCATACTGCGCACCCAGTGGTGGATCTGATGTCGGAACAGAAAACAATCGATCTGAAAGGCGCGACCATGAGGCTGGGCGCATATATTTCATATTTGCGTGAAGAGAGTTTAGTGCGGAAACTGTATGGATCAGAGATTGTTTCTGAGCGGCATCGGCATAGATACGAAGTCAATCAGCGTTATCATCAGTTTTTATTGGAGAACGGATTAAGCATTTCTGGTTTATACTTAGAGAAGAATTTAACTGAGTTTATTGAACTAAAAGATCATCCTTATTTTATTGCTACCCAAGCACATCCAGAATTGAAAAGCAGATTGAGCAATCCTGCACCTTTGTTTTTGGGACTGGTGAAGGCGGCGATGGAGAAAAGGTAGAATCATCTTCTAGGGAATAATTTTCTTAAGCTTTTTTTGAAAGGTCGTTCGGAAGTAGCACAGAGATATTTTCCTTCAACTGCTTTTTGTAAGATGTCGCCATAAGTTTGCGCTTGCGGCGGAATTGTCTCGACAAAACCTGCCCATAATGGCGGCGGGATATGAGGTTGCAATGAGGTTAAGATTTCTTCTCGAGTTGGAAATCTGTAGTCTGCGCTCGCACTACGGCGCAAGAAATCTGAAGAATTATCAAATTTCTGCGCAGAAAACTGATCGTTGTCAGTTTTCTTGCGTACCCCACGGACGCGGCTGATGAGATCGACACCACAATCACTGGCGCTGAACTGCGATACATCACCGAAACTGTCAAGCCAAGAGGCCCGCGCAATTGAACCACTTTTGGCATGACCTAAAACATAGATAGGATTAAGGACCCATATTTTCGCATGATGATAACCTGCATCTCTTAGCATTTCCATATTATCATTCAGGTCTTTCCCTTGTCCAAATATTCTTTCTACTATCCGGCGTTCTACTGGGTTTAATTTTTTCCCATAATTAACAGTGGAAACTGACAGAAAACTCCTCTCTTCATCATAATCTGTTAATCTCATCTGTCCTAAATCTGATCTTAGGGTATCTTGAGCGTGAATAGCTGTTTCTGCTTCAGCTGGATCGGGCACATAATTGTCTCCCTTAGTCAACGGTTGGAGAGCATCATCAAGATGCCTTAGCATGAGATTATGTAATTCTGTGGTGATGGCTATTTTGGGGGCGTTGTCTTCAACATAATATATTATTCCGTCAGAAGTATAAAATGAGAGTCTTCGTAGTTCATCACGGATTTTTTCATCTGGATGAGTGCGACGCTCATCCGTCAGTTGCAATGCTGAGAGCATACTGCCGGGTTCAAGCCGTTTATAGGATACTAAACCCCCGGTAATAGTTTCTAATATTTTGGTCATAGGCTGTTTTTCAAACTACTATTTATAAAATTTTAGAATAAAAACAAAGAAAAAAGAAAAGAAACTAAAATACTTCTTTCTTTAAGATAGCTTGTTCTAAAGACCACTTGCCGTTGCCATGTACTAAGACCATGACAAAGCAGGCCAAGAACAATAATGGCAGTTCTCCTTTATTGACAATCGGCACTAATCCCTGCGGGAAGTGTACGGTTGCTAACGCTCCGATCATCACTGCAATTCCACCTACAGAGGCGAGTCGTGAGAAGAATCCAAGTGCGATAGCTAAACCGCCGACAAGTTCAACTACACCAGCAAATCCGAATAAGCTGACCAGCGGAACGGTTCCTTGCGCGCCAAACCAGCCTAATAACTTCTGTGCTCCATGCTGCACGAACATCAATCCTACAATTATTCGGAAAACTGCATAGCCTTCCGCATGATACTTCTGTAATTTTTTTAACATAGTAAACCACCTTTTTAGTTTTATTGGAGCATACTAAATGGGAAGATATTTAAGTTTTCCGAAAGTGTAGTTATAGATGGATCCTTTACTTATCTTAGTTTTAGTTTTATTTCTAATTGTTGCTGTATTAGCGTACAAGATTGGAGTTTCTGCCGGCGCATTACACCGCGATAGATATTGGGAGGAACAAATTCCTGGCATCAAAAAAGATTCCATTGAACGATCTCGTGCTTCGTTAGGCGGACAGTTTTCTGAACAACTTGCGCCATATCTGCCTAATTTCAAATACAAACCGACTGAATGCAAGTTCTTAGGCAAGCCGATTGATTTGCTGGTCTTTGAAGGATTGGATGAAAAAGAAGTTACCGAGATTGTATTTGTGGAAGTGAAGAGTGGTGGTTCGGAATTAAATACTGTTCAGAGAAAGATAAGAGATGCAGTAAAAGCAGGACGAGTGAGATGGGATGAATATAGAATTCCCAAGGATTTGACGATAAAGAAGGAAGATTGATCTGTCTTTTTTAATTACATAAAGTATAAATACCTACGGAATTATTTTCTAAATAATGGGTCATAAATTAGGTTTAGTTGGACTGCTGGGTTTAGGTGCAGTGCTGACTTATTCTGCATGTAGTCAACCACGTTATGAATTATCTTCTCAACAGCTAGTAGAAACCGAAGAAGATCCAATTTTTGAAGATTGTCCCGTGTACATGATGGGCAGAGTTCTGTTGGAGGGTAAGGGCAATACACTTAGAAGCGAAGACATTCCATCGAACTTTTATGTTGTAAGAGAAGAGGCTTCAGGTAGGCCTTATGTCGGAGTAATTGAAGGTATTCCACTTGATCCATTCGATGAAGGAGATTGTGTTGAGTTAACCTTAGGAAGATTACAATACTTTGGCAACTTTGCTTACGTAGATAGAGCTCTGGTTAATGCTGGTCGCCAGATTTTTCAATACGAAGTTCTCGATGATAGTACCTGCTTAGAAAATTGTTCACGAGAGTAGGATTAATTATCACTAACTCTTCAACACTTTCTCTCTCAGCAACGTCGACTTATGCTTTCCTAACTTAAACGGCTTAGCTCGTCTTATTTCCGGCTGCAAGCCCCGCTCTTTTAATTTAGCCGCCAATACTTTTTCATCAACCTTGTGATCATAACCTAAGAAGACAATGTCAGGTTTCTTTTCTTGAATAATCCGGAAATGATCTTCCGGATAGCCAAGAACCGCTTCGTCAACTACTTTCAGACCTTTCACTAATTCCAAGCGTTCTCTTTCTGAGAAAATGATTTCTTTTTTCTGAATTTGTTTAGTTCTATCTCTGGCAATCACTACAATGAGATAATCACCATACTTCTTGGCCTGCTGGAAATAGTTCAAATGGCCTAAGTGCAATAAATCAAAGGTGCCGAAGCACATCACTTTTTTCATTTTGAAACCAATTTTGCTTTTTTGATCACTAAGTGCGCCCTGTTTTTATCTTCTTCGATAATTTCTGTTTTTTCCAAGACTATTTTCTTTGTAAATAAAGGACTATCTAAGACTAGCGACTCAAATTCTCCACCTTCACCAGCCACATTCAAGCCCAGTTTAGCATGAAGTTTCTGTAATTTCTCTATATCTTTTTGAGTTATTGTTCTTCCCAGCCAACTTTTATCTAATCCTTCTGCTGCCACTGCGGTTAGTACGATTTCAAAATTATGGGCCAGTAAATCCTGCAGATGCTTGTCCTGCGGCTTATGCCACAAAGGGGAGAATATTTTTAACCCTAACTTATCACAGATTTTTTCAATTCTGTCTCGTTGGTAGGTGGAAAATAATGCTCCGGAAACAATACCTTCAATTTGATATTTCTTCTTGGCTTCTACAAATGCTTTCTCTAAATCCTGTAGTTCGGATTCTTTTTCTCCTTTAGTTTTTTGGATAATAATCGGTAAATTCATCGCTTCCGCCTGCATCTCAACTAACTCCGTACCGGCAGTCTGGAACATATATGAATCTAGGTTTTCTGATTTGATGTGGATCAAGCAAGTTAAATCATAATTTTGCTGCTTCATGGTGTAGGCTGCGACAGCAGAGTCTTTCCCACCAGAAAAGAGAACCCCTAATTTCACATTATGGGTGGGATAAAAAGTTTTGAGGTAGGCGGATTTAGAGGAGAATTTATTTTGCTTCGCTAATTTGCCCAAAGCATAATCAAATTTAGAACCGTATTGAGCGGCAGTTTTTTTTCGGAAGGCATATTCTTCCTGGATTCCTTTGTCTAGAGCAATTTCGCGCAGAATATATTTGGTTATTTCTCCTTTGATCTTGTATTGTTCCGGAATCTTAAGGGCATAATCGATTAATTCTACATCTAAAAATGGGAGACGTAGCTCCATACTGTTGTCCATAGTAAGGACATCATCACGATATAAATCTCGCTCATACATCTTTCGTAACCCAGAAAGGCATTCCTGATTGATATTGATAGAATTTTTGTGCCGCTCATAACC
>Ga0209541_10006955_pt1 | contig 19125 bp, 16 predicted proteins | sample RifCSPlowO2_01_FD_184027 | JGI IMG/M metagenome (GOLD analysis project Ga0209541, IMG submission 184027) | Groundwater microbial communities from Rifle, Colorado - Rifle CSP2_plank lowO2_0.1 (SPAdes) (version 2) | ecosystem: Environmental > Aquatic > Deep subsurface > Groundwater | place... | reverse complement strand
GAGCCGATCGGCAATATGATCATTGATATCGGCGGCGGGACGAGCGATCTTGCGGTTATTTCGTTGGGAGGAATCGTTAAATCCATTAACTTACGCGTGGCCGGCGATCGTTTCAACCAGGACATTATAAATTACATGCGGGATGAATTTAAAATTTTAATCGGTGAAAGAACCGCCGAAGACATTAAAATCGCGATCGGCTCCGCTTATAAGAGCGGCGATTCTTCGGAATCCATTGTTCGGGGGCGCGATTTGATAACCGGTTTGCCGCGCGAAATAGCGGTCAGCGATTCCGATATAAAAGAAGCCATTTCCAAATCCGTGGGATTTTTGGTTAATTCGGTTAAGGAATTGATTGAAGAAACGCCGCCGGAGCTGGTGTCGGATATTATGAACCGCGGCATTATGATGGTGGGCGGCGGATCATTTTTAAAGGGATTGGACAGGATTATAGAAATTGAAACAAAAATACCGGTAAAAGTGGCCGAGGACCCTTTAACGGCAGTCGTGCGCGGCACGGGGATTATTCTTGAGGATATTGACGCGCTAAGAGACGTTTTAATAGACCATGAAGATGATTTACCGCCCCAATAAATTTCCGAAAAGCATTGGTTTAAAAATACTGGCAAGCGCTTTTATGGCGCTTGTTTTATTAACCGTGGCTTACGCTGATTTTCTGGAGGCGGCTTTGGTAAATTCCGTTTTTAATTTTTTAAAACCAATTTTAAATTTTTCAATCTCGGCTAAAAATAATTTTAACGGCCTCGTTTTCGTCTTCGCGAATAAAATTAGGCTGACGGAAGAAAATAAAAATTTACGGAGAACAGCGGATGATTTGAAAGGGCGTCTGGAGAATTTGGAGGGGATTGAAAAAGAAAATAGAGAATTGCGGGAAATTATGGGGCGGATTCCCGAAGAAAAAATTTTAGCCAACGTCGTCTTGCTTTCGCCGGAAATCGGCTCTAATGCTTTTATTTTGGACGCGGGTGAAAGGGAAGGCGTGAAAGCGGGAATGAGCGTCGTTTCTTCCGAAAATGTTTTTTTGGGTTATATTAACGAGGTTTACGGCCATGCCAGCCGGGTTGCCCTTGTTTCTTTTTTTAATCTGGAGAATAACGCTTTTTTGGAAGAGAGCGGAACGCCGGTTACGGTTACGGGATTGGGCGGGGAAATGATGAAAATTTCTTTGCCGCGCGAAGCTTTTGTCCGAATCGGCGAAAGAGTGCTGACGCTGGCCGGCGCGGCGCGCCTGATCGGTTTTGTGGAAAAAATAGAGAAATCCAGCACGAATTCTCTGCAAAATATTATTTTGCGTTTGCCTTTAAATATCCGGAATTTAAGAACCGCGTTAATTATTAAATCTTAAATTATCGCCGATGGCTTTAAATACTATTTTAGAAAGAATTTTATATTTTTTTGTTTTGATTTTCGGAATTTTTATTTTGCCGCGGCCGGCCTTGTTCGGATTTTTTTCGTATTTAATAGCGCGTTTTCCCTGGGCCTTAGAATTGATTGTTATCGGCGCGCTGCTTGATGTTTTCAGCGGGCTGCCTTTCGGTTTTTTTTCTTTTTTATTTTTGGCCAGCTTATTGGCGACAGAGTTTTTAAGATCGTTTTTTTATGAGCAGGGATTTTTTGTCATTTTCAGCCGGGGGTTGGCGGCGGTTTCAATTTTTTTTATTCTGGAAACGGCGTTTTTCGGGGTTTTTCAGGGAACGGCGATTTACGAAAACTTTGAATTTTGGAAAGAATTATTTTTCAGTTATTTAATGGCTTTAATTGTTTTATTTTTAACGCTGATTTTTCATTTGATTATTTCTTATGCGGCGAAGAAAAAAAAATTTTTCTAAAAAAGACATTTCCCCAGACGAAATATTTTTAGACGCCGAAAATATGCCGGACTTCAACCGGGAAAGTTTTGAGGGAATGATAGAGAAAGCCATTATTCCCGATAGCGCTTTGATAATGGCGGCGGTTTTCGGATTAGTTTTGGCGGCCCTGTTTTTAAGAGTGGGAATTCTTCAACTTAACCAGGGAGAAGCGTTTTATCAAAGAGCTAAAGAAAATCGTTTGCATTTAACGCCGCTTTTTCCGGAAAGAGGGGTAATTTATGATCGCCGCGGCCTGGAACTGGCCTGGAACGGCGTTTCTTCCAATGAGATTATCCGCGTTTACGCGGATTTGCCCGGTTTGTCGCATCTTCTGGGGTATCTGGGTTTTTTGCCGGAAAAAGAACTGGCTGAAGGAGATTTTGACTGGCAATCCAAATACGGCCGGCAGGGATTAGAAAAGGGGCTGGATATTTTTTTGAGAGGAAAGAGAGGCCGGCGTCTCATTGAAGTTGATTCTTTGGGTAAAATAATCTCGGAGAGCGTCCAGCAATCGCCGGAAAACGGCGCTAATGTCATCCTAAGCATTGATGCCGAAATGCAGTCAAAACTTTTTGAAAAAATTCAGAATACGGTTAAAGACAGGGGTTTTAAGGGGGGAGCGGGGATTGTCATGAATCCTCAAAACGGCGAAATTTTGGCGATAACCAGCTGGCCGGAATACGATCTTAACGCGTTTTCCAGAGGTGAAGCGGAAAAATTGCCTTTCTTTTTGAACAGCGAAGAAAAACCGCTTTTTTTCAGGGCGGTTTCCGGACTTTATCCGCCCGGTTCCATTATCAAGCCTATTATCGCTTTGGCGGCTTTAAAAGAAGGAATAATTGATAAGGATCGTTTTATTTTCAGCGCCGGCAGCATTGCCGTGGCTAATCCTTATGACCCTGATAAAAATTCCGTGTTTTATGATTGGAAGGCGCACGGCTGGGTGGATCTTAAAAAAGCGCTGGCGGTTTCTTCTAATGTTTATTTTTATACGATTGGCGGCGGTTTTGAAGAAATCGGCGGCCTCGGCGTTTCGCGCCTTAAAAAATATTTTGAAATGTTTGGTTTGGGGAAAAAAACTGGTCTTGAATTTTTAGCGGAGGAAGCGGGATTTGTTCCCGACCCGGAATGGAAAGAAAAATATTTTTCAGATAAAGTTTGGCGTTTGGGGGATACTTATAATTTAAGCATTGGTCAGGGATGGCTTGAGGCCACGCCGCTTCAGATGGCGGCCGCGGCTTCAATGATCAGCCGAAACGGCGAAAAATTTAAGCCTCGCGTGGTAAAAGAGATGATTTTTGCCGACGGAAAAAATGTTTCTTTGGCCGCGGGCTCCGAAAGAGTTGATATTGAAGAAAAATATTTTCAAATCGTAAAAGAAGGGATGAAAATGGCCGTTGAAGAAGGAACGGCTAAAATGCTTTCCGATTTAGGCATAGGGATAGCGGCTAAAACCGGCACGGCCCAGATCGGCGGCGGAAAAGTGGATTCCTGGCTAGTCGCTTTCGCGCCTTATAACGATCCCCGGCTGGTTTTGACCATAGTTTTGGAAGGAGGAAACGCCGATAATTTGGTGGGCGCGCCTTTCGCGGGCCGGCAGTTTTTTGAATGGGTGGTTTTAAACCGGCCCGAATATTTGGCTGTTGATAACGGGGTTGACTGAAATTTAAGAGTAAGATAAGGTGTTTTTTATATGATTGACCAAAATGACATTGAATATTTAAGCAAAGAAAGATTTGAAAAACTTCAAGAAGAGTTAAAGTTTTTAAGCAATGAGTGCCGCAAAAAAATCGCCGAGCGCCTGGAATACGCGAAATCTTTAGGCGATCTTTCCGAGAATGCCGAATATCAGCAAGCGAAAGATGATCAGACGGCCAATGAAATGCGCGTCGCGGAACTGGGGGATATTCTTCAAAGAGCGGAAATTATTCAAAAATCTTCGGCCGATGTCGTAAAAGTGGGCATAAAGGTGGTGGCTAAAAAAAGCGAGGCGAAAGCGGAGAAGAGCGGTGTTTGCGAATTTTTAATTGTCGGTCCGGAAGAGGCGGATCCGATGGCTAATAAAATTTCCCACGAATCTCCCATTGGCCGCGCTCTTTTAGGAAAAAAGAAAGGAGAAGAAGTGAATGTTTTTACTCCCAAAGGCGCTGTTTATTACAAAATTTTGGATATCCTTTAAAATAATGAGTCTTGAAGAAATTCGTCAAGGGCGAATTAAAAAATTAAATGAATTAAAAAAGATGGGGCGAGAGCCGTTTCCGGCGGAAGTTCCCGCTTTTTTATCTTTAAAAGAAATTCAAAATTCTTTTAATAAATTAAAAGCCGAAAAAAAAACGATTTGGGTCGTGGGCCGGTTAATGGCGCGCCGCGAGCACGGCGGATCGCTTTTTGCCGATCTTTACGACGGAACCGCCAAAGCGCAGATTTATCTTAGGAAAGATGATCTGAAAGAAGAGTTGTTTGAAATTTTTAAAAATCAGATTGATATCGGCGATTTTATTTTAGCCGCGGGAAAACTTTTTTTGACAAAAAAGAAAGAAAAAACCCTGGCCGTCGGCGCGTGGCGGATTTTAGCCAAGAGCTTGAGGCCGCTTCCGGAAAAATGGCGCGGCCTTCAGGACACGGAAGAAAAATATCGCCGCCGGTATCTTGATCTTTTAATGAACGACGGAGCAAGAGAGAGATTTTTAACGCGATCAAAAACGATAAGCGAAACGAGAAATTTTTTGGAAGAAAACGGCTATTGGGAAGCGGAAACGCCGATTCTTCAGCCGTTGGCCGGAGGAGCGACGGCCGTTCCTTTTAAAACCCGCCATCAGGCGCTGGATATTGATCTTTATTTGAGAGTCGCGCCCGAGCTTTATTTAAAAAAACTTTTAGTGGGGGGAATCAATAAAGTTTACGAGCTTGGCCGGAATTTTAGGAATGAAGGCATAGACGCGACGCATAATCCGGAATTTACCATGCTGGAATTCTATGAAGCTTACTCCGACGCGAAGAAACAGCGCGTTTTTACGGAAAAAATGATAAAGCATCTTGTTAAAAAAGTTCTAAAAAGGAATTCTTTGGAATACGGCGGAATAAAAATAGATTTCTCTAAAAAGTTTTCAATAATTTCTTATTTTGAACTTTTAAAGAAATATGCCTTGATTTTAAATCCCGAGTCGTCTTCCCGAGACGATTTGGCGTTGATTGCCAAGCGGTTGGGCGCGGAGGCGGCCGATTCCGACGCTAAAGATAAAATTATGGATAATATCTATAAAAAAATCTGCCGGCCGCGGCTTATTCAGCCGACTTTTATCGTGGATTATCCGGCGGTATTTTCTCCCTTTGCCAAAATAAATTTGGAAAAGCCAAAATTTATAGACCGTTTTCAGCTGGTCATCGGCGGATTAGAGTTAGTCAACGCTTTTTCGGAGCTTAACGACCCTTTGGAACAGAGAGAAAGATTTTTGGAACAGGACAGAAAAAGAAAAGAAGGGGAAGCGGATGTTTCGTCGAGCGACGAAGAATATCTGGAGGCAATGGAATACGGCATGCCGCCGGCCGGCGGCGTTGGCATCGGTCTTGACCGCTTGGTAATGCTTTTTACCGGCGTCCAGAATATCCGGGAAGTGATTTTATTCCCTGTTTTAAGGCCGAAATAGAAAGCTATTGTAAATTACAAAACACTCTAAAATTTTTTTAAGAATAATTACCCCACACTTACGCATAAGTGTGGGGTTGCGTTTTCCACAGGGTATTGGAAATTTTTTAAAAGTGGTATACACTATTAGTGTAGTGGTAAATTGTGGATAAATCTGTGGACAATGTGGATAACTTAAATTTATGTTAATCGGTGAATTTTTACATACTATAGACGCTAAAAAGAGAATTTCTTTACCGGCGAAGTTCAGAAAAGAGATTGGCAAAGGAGCGGTGATTACCAGAGGTTTGGACAAATGCCTTTTTGTTTACCCGATTTCCGAATGGAAAAATTTTGCCGAGCGATTAAGTATTTTGCCGATGGGCCAGAAAGACAAAAGAGATTTTACGCGGATTTTTTTGGCCGGCGCTTCGGAAGTGGAGAGCGACAAATTGGGACGGATTTTAATTCCGGATCATTTAAAAAAATATGCCGAATTGGAGGAAAAAGCGATAATTTGCGGAATGTACAAACGCTTGGAAATTTGGAACGAAAAAAGATGGAAAAAATATCGGGAGGAAACGGAAAAACAAGCTGACGTCTTGGCGGAAAAAATAGGAGAAATGGGAATGTAATGTCCGTTGAGAAAGATTTATGATTCATACCCCGGTTCTTTTAAAGGAAGTCATAGAGTCGCTGGATATTAAAAACAACAGAGTGTTTGTGGATGCCACGGCCGGCGGCGGCGGCCATCTTCAGGCGATTTTGGAGAAACTCCCGAGAAACGGAAAGATTATCGGTTTGGACCAGGATGAAGAAATGATCAGCCGTTTGAGAAAAAAATTCAGCGAAGACGCCCGGTTGGAATTTATCCGGGGGAATTTCCGAAATCTTGGCGATTTATTAAAAAATTACCGGGGGGAAATAGACGGTATTTTATACGATTTAGGCTTGAGTTCCTGGCAGCTTGAATTTTCCGGAAGAGGATTTTCTTTTCTTCGGGATGAACCTCTTTTGATGACTTTTAAAGCCGAGCCTGAACCAGCCGATTTGACCGCGGAAAAAATCATTAATGATTGGAATAAAACGGAGCTTGAAAATTTAATTAAAAAATACGGCGAAGAAAGACACGCGGGGCGGATAACCAAGGTGATCGTTGAAGCAAGAAAAAGAAAAAGAATCAGGCGAACCGGCGAACTGGTTGAAATCATCAAATCCGCGGCGCCGGGAAATTATGAAAAAGGGCGCCTTCATCCCGCAACCCGCGTTTTTCAAGCTTTGCGTCTCGCGGTTAATGATGAACTTGACTCTTTGAATGAAGGATTGGCCGGCGGTTGGGAGATTTTAAAAAACAACGGGCGAATAGCGGTTATTTCATTCCATTCGCTTGAGGACCGCGTTGTTAAAAATTTTTTTAGGGATAAAAAACAAAAGGACGAGGCGAAAATCCTGACCAAAAAGCCGATTAAGCCTCTGCCGGAAGAAATAAGAGTTAATCCTCGTTCCCGTTCCGCAAAATTAAGAGCCGCCCAAAAAATAAAATCATAACATGACGCGTTTTATTGAAATAAAAATAAGAAACAATAACAGAATTTATATTTGCGGCGTTTTAATGATGCTCGCGGTTTTTCTTTCTTTTTCCTATCTTTATTTGATTGACGCGAGGATTCAGAAGAATTTTTCTAAAAATGAACTCATCGGAAAATTGGATTTAACCCGTAAATATTATCAAAAAATGGAGCTTAATTATATTCGCGAATTGGCTTTGGTGAGCGAAAAACAAAAGGAATACGGATTTGTGGAAGCCGGCGATATTAAATTCGTCAGCGCCAAGGAAAAAGATTTGGCGCGCGTTTATTTTTCCGTTAATCCTTAGGCTTGATTTCGGCGATGCTTAAAATTATTGCCAGAAGAATCAATTTGGTTTTTTTATTCAGTTTTTTTTTAGGAGGGGGTTTGATAGCCCGCTTGTTTTTTTTACAGATAATTTCAAGTGAATATTATTTGTCCCTGGCGTCGCGCCAGCAGGATTATTCCGCGGTGCTTGAGCCGCGCCGGGGAAATATTTATTTTCAAAATAAATCAGGAGAATTAATTACCGCGGCGGATACGAAAAAAGGTTACGATGTTTACGTTAATCCCCGGCTTTTAAACGAAACTAACGCCGACCTTGAAGCAATTTACGAAAAATTAAAAAACTTTTTTGAATTAGATCGGGAATATTTTTTCAATCGTTTGGAACGGCTGAACGATCCTTTTGAAATTGTGGCTCAAAATGTGGAAATAGAAGAAGAAAAAGTGGCTTTGATCCGCGGCTTGAAAATAGACGGCGTGGGTTTGGCGCCGGCCGAATGGCGTTATTATCCGGCGGGGAAAACCGCTTCCCATGTTATTGGTTTTTTAGGATACAAGGGCAATGAGCTTGAAGGGCGCTACGGAATAGAACAGTATTTTGAGGAAGCGCTTAAAGGCAAAAAAGGTTATATTAAAGGGGAAAAAACAGCCAAAGGTTTTTTGATTGATTTAGGAAAAAAAATATTCAGTTCGCCCCAAGAAGGGCAGGACGTGGTTCTGACTCTGAATATTGACGTTCAGTTATTTCTGGAAGAAGTTCTTGAAAAAGCGCGAAAAAAATGGGAAGCTCAAAGCGGCGCCGGGTTGATTATTGAGCCGCGGACGGGAAAAATTTTAGCCATGGCCAGCCGCCCTGATTTTGATCCCAATAAATACGGCGAAGCGGAAAATTTAAGCGTTTTTGTTAATCCGCTGGTGGAAAGAATTTATGAATTCGGTTCGGTTTTCAAGCCTTTGACGATGGCGGCGGCTTTGGATAAAGGAGTAATAACGCCGGAAACCAAATATTATGACCGCGGTTATCTGGTTTTAGATAATCGGCGCATTGAAAATTACGACGGCAAAGGCCGGGGAGAAGTTGATATGCAGAAAGTTTTGGAAGAATCTTTAAACACCGGCGCGGTTTTCGCGATGCAGAAACTCGGCAAAGAAAATTTTTACGATTATATGATAAAATACGGTTTTGATTTTCAAACGGACATAGAATTGCCCGGAGAAGTAATCGGCGATTTGAGCAATTTGGATACGGCGCGCGATATTGAATATGCTACCGCTTCTTACGGTCAGGGAATCGCGGTTTCGCCTTTGGCCGCGGCTCGCGCTTTCGGGGTTCTCGCCAACGGGGGTAATTTAATGAAGCCTTATGTCGTGGAGCGCGTTATTAAATTCGGCCGGCTTGATTACGCGGTTGAACCAAAAATACAAAATCGCGCCATCAGCGAAGAAACCTTCGAGACCATCAGCCGGATGCTGGTAAAGGTGGTGGACGACGCCCTTTTGGGCGGGACGTTAAAAAATTCCCGCTATTCCGTTGCCGCCAAAACCGGAACCGCTTTTATTCCGAAAAAGGACGGCCCGGGTTATTCCGACGAATCCCTTCATTCGTTTTTCGGTTACGCGCCCGGTTTTGACGCAAAATTCTTGATTTTTTTATTTCTTGAAAAACCTCAAGGAGTGAAATATGCTTCCCAATCATTAGCCGAACCGTTTATGGAAATAATCGATTTTTTGTTTAATTATTACGAAGTGCCGCCGGATAGATAAAAATAAATAAATAAATAAAAGAAAAAATGAAAACCGTTTTTAAAAAAATTATAGTCGCTATTCTTCGGTTTGAGGCTCAGTTGATTCTTCACAAATATAAACCGAAGATAATCGGCGTTACCGGCAATGTGGGAAAAACTTCCGCCAAAGAAGCGATCGCCGCGGTCTTCAGCCATTCTTATAGGACGCGAAAAAGCATTAAGAGTTATAACAGCGAACTGGGCGTGCCATTGGCGATTTTAGGAAAAGAAACCGCCTGGTCGTCGGTCTGGGGATGGTTTTTCATTATTTTACACGGCCTGAAGCAGATTATTTTTAACAATAAGACTTATCCTGAAATTTTGGTTTTAGAGATGGGCGTGGATCGGCCCGGCGATCTTTCTTATTTAACGGATTGGGTGCGGCCGGACTTGGCTGTGGTGACAACGATCGGCGAAGTGCCGGCGCATGTTGAATTTTTTTCTGGACCGGAGGCGCTGGTCCGCGAAAAAGCCAAGATTCTCCGTTATTTGGGCGTTAACGACTGGGCCGCGCTTAATTTTGACGACGCGGCTGTTTTGAATATGAAAGAAAAAATCAAAAGTAAGATAATCACTTTTGGTTTTAACGAAGGAGCAGACCTTTGGGCTTCCAATTACCAGATTATTTATCAGAAAAATGAAGACGGAAAAGATATTCCGGTTGGAATTTCTTTCAAGATTGATTATAAAGGAGCGACGGTGCCGATAAGGCTGCCTAATACTTTTGGTAAGCAGCAGGTTTACGCCGCTTTGGCGGCGGTTGCGGCAGGAATCAGCCAAAATTTGAATTTAATAGAAATATCCGAAGCGCTGTCTAAATACAGTTCGCCGCCCGGCCGGCTGAAACTTCTGGCAGGGATAAAAAAAAGCTGGCTTTTGGACGATACTTACAATTCTTCTCCGCAGGCCCTTCACGCCGCCTTGGATACTCTACGGGATATTCCGGCCAAACGAAAAATCGCGGTTTTGGGCGATATGCTTGAGCTTGGTAAGCAGACGATTGAGGCGCATCAAGAAGCCGGCCGGCAGCTCAAAACTGTCGTTGATGTTCTTTTAACGGTCGGCCCGCGCGCCAAATTTATCGCCGAAGAAGCGCGCGAATCCGGCTTTGATAAAGAAAATATTTATTATTTTTCCGAAACCCGCGCCGCGGGAAAAAAACTTCAAGATTTAATAAAAGAAGATGATTTAATTCTGATCAAGGGTTCTCAAGGAGTCAGAATGGAAAGGATAACGGAAGAAGTGATGGCATACCCCGAAGAAGCGGAGAATCTTTTAACGCGCCAGGATCCGGTTTGGAAAAAAAGATAACTGCTTATCTTTTTTTCCGAAGGTGGCAGAAAAAATAAACTGCTTTATTTTTCTTCCGGTTTTTCGCGAAGCGAAGAAATTGCCGATGCGCCAAAAGGCGCGAGGCAATAGGTGGGAGAATAATAAAATAGATTAAAATTTATAGATAAATAAAGAAGTGCCGGCGCGGGCGATCGGTTTTTTGTTTTTAAGCCATTGGTAAGAATCCAGCGGATTTTTAACGAAGCCTTTAGCTGGTTCGGCTTGGGCACTATTTAAGATTGTCGCCGAAATTGCCAACCATTCTCCCTCCGGCGGCGCGCCTTTCGCCGACTCCCAGGATTTAAATTTTTCTCTCAAATAATATTTCGGCGATCCGCCGCCGAAATAATCCAGATTTATTTTATCCAGTCCCGCTTCTTCCGTAAAATCTTTTAACCGTTTTAAATCCTGCCCCCAGTCGTAATTGGAGTCAACAATATAACGGTGGCCTTTCATCGGGCCGCCGGCCAATTCATTGTAATAAGAAAGATAATAAGGAAAAGCGATAACCGCTTCAATCAATAGCCAGAGAAGAAAGATTGTCAAGAAGATGTATTTCGGCGTCGCGGCGATATATTTTTCATAAATAGAATGCAGCCATTCGCCGAAATTTCGCGGATCGGAAATGCTGAAATACTTGGCCCATTTTATCAATTCTCTGGCAACTAGAAGAAAAATAAAAGGGAAAGTGGGCAGAATATGGCGGACGCCGATATTCAGGTTGCCGGTTAAAGATTGCAGCCAGTAAACCGCGATAAAAATAAATGAAGCGGTCAGGATAAAATTATCTCTCAGCCATTCTATCGCGGCGGTCAGCGATTTTTCCGTACTTTGATAAATATATTTTATTCCTAAAATCAGCGCCAAGAAAGTTAAAAAATGGAAGGCCAGCTGTTCTTTCAAAAGATAAGCGGCCGGAAAATAATACCACCAGCCGGCGGCGGAAATTTGCCCCAGAAAATAAGCGTTATTTCCTCCGGCCGTCCGCTGAATTACCATTAAAAGCCCCAAAAGGTATTCACCCAGCGGCCGGAAAAATGAATTATTGCTTAAGAAGACGGTTAATTTCGTCAGCGGCCTGGCGTCGAAAGAACTTAAAATAAAATCAGCGTCCCGCGCCTGCCGTTCTAAAGGATAATTCCAAGTATGAAAGGCGTAGATAAGCCAAATTACCAGCAGTCCAATAAGGCCGATGATAATTATTTTTCCGATTATTTTCAGCTCTTCTTTTAAAATATGGCTTATTTTTTCTTTCCAAGAGAATTTAAATTTAAGATCTTCCCAATGGCAGAAAAAAGTCCAAAGAACGCCTAACAGCAAGTAAAGCGGAACCAGCATAAAAAGAGAGAATTTTAAAAGCTGGACTAAGCCGAAAATTATTCCGGCGATGAACAGCCATTTCCAGCGCCGGTCGCCGCTCGCGTCGTGTTCCAAAAATTTTATAAAAACCGCCAAACCGAGGAAAAATCCGAAAGCCGCGGCGAGGTCGGTGGTTACATAGCGGCCATGGGCGATGAGAGTGGGAGAAGTAGTGAAGAAAAACAAGGCTAAAAGGCCGGTTTGGTCGCTGTAACGCCGTCGGACCCATTGGAAAAACAGCCAGCCGAAAAGAACGGTGAAAAACATTATTGGCAAACGCGCCAAGCGGATGATTTTATCGGCGTCATTTCCCGATTCATAGAGGAAAACCGAACCGAATGACCATTGGCCGTTGACGTCGTTTTTCCAGGATGGATGATCGCTGGGAAATTTAATGTCTAAAAATAAAAGAGGCAAAGCCGCCAAATCTTTTATCAGCGGCGGATGTTCCGGATTTAAGCGGTAATCTTTTTGGCTAAGATAAGAATAGCCGGCCGGAATATGCGCCAGTTCGTCCATGGTTGCCGATTCATTCCAAGCGGAAAAGAACATTAAGGCGAACATTAGGGCGAGCAGAAGGCCGACGATCAGATTGGATATTTTACGGTTAATCATTTTCTAAAGCAATTATAACACATTTTTTTTCTCTTGGGCATATAATTTTATCTTTTTCTTTGGGTAAGAGATAAATAATATTTTTTGCTTTTTGTTTTTTGCTTGAGAAGGTGTCGGTGATAAACATTACGGTCTGGGCCGGCATCGGCCAGCCGCGCGCTTTCACTCCTTCGGCGTTTATAATAACATATTTCAGCAAATCTCGCGGTTGGGCGTTCAGCCATTCACCGAGAGCTTTATAATTGCCGCTGAAAGCGTGATAAGTGTTGATATTCGGCGCCCAGCGATAAAAATATTGCCAATAGCTTTGAATGGCGATGGCTGCTAAAAAAATAAAAATCAATCCAGCGGTTAATTTTTTATTCCACTTGGACACCGAGCGTCCAAGTAACCAATTGGCGCCGCTGGCTATTAAAATCATCACCGGCGGCAGAACGATAATCGCCCGAAGCGCGTGTGGCATTCCTTCGCCGGAAAAGATTGCCGGAAACAATCCCAGAATTATCCAGGCGAATAAAAATATTTCCGGCGAGCCGGTTGTTTCTTTAAAACTTTTTTTATATGCCTTGTTTATTATTTTTTTGGCGCTGATTATTACTCCCGTTAAAAATAATAGACCGATTGGCCACCATAACATCGGTTCTCCGGAAAGATTATGCCGCCAATTGTAATCGCCGGCCCAGAGAAACATCCCGATAGTTTTTATGATGTTAAGCCCAAGTTCTTTGAGCGGATTTTCCGCGGCGAAAACCGAAATTTGGGAAGTGCGGCCGAAGAAATCCGCCGGATTATTCAGAAAATAAATTCCCAAGGGCAGAGCCGCGATAAAAGTAAAAAGTAAAAAATAGAAAGCGGAAAACAGGATTTTTTTGCGGATTTCTTTTTCTTTGTTTTTAAACCAATAAAAATATAAAATTATTAAAATTAAAAGCGGCGTTGTCCGATAAGCGATATAAGAGTGAAATCCTAAGCCATAAAATACTCCGGCCAGAGCCGATAAAAATTGAAAATTATTTTTATTTTTATTCAATAATTTAAATAGAAAAAAAAACGACCAAACCAAAAAGAATGGCGCCATAATGGCGCGAAAGCCGATGCGGGAAAAATTAACATGCCAAAACGAAGTCGCCATTAAAAAAGCGGCCAGTAGAGCGCCGGAATTTTTGTTGAATAATTCTTTGGTTAATAAAAAAGTTCCTAAAACGGTTAAAATTCCGAAGATCGCGCTCGGCAGCCTTAAGGCCCAAGGCTTGTTGCCGAAAAAATTGATTGACAGCGCTTGGATATTTATAAACAAGCCTTCCCGGCCGTTATTTTCCGGATAAAAGACCCGCCATTCGCCGGTTTCCAGCGCTTCCCGCGCGTTATTGCCGTTCATCGCTTCATCGGGATAAAGGCCGGGCGGCGTGTTTTTTAAATCCCATAGCCGGAAAAAGGCCGCGATAAGTAATATCAGCAAAAGTAAAATAACGGTTTTTTTACCCATATTATGATTTTATTATAATTTATGTTTATGTTATTATCCATAACAATGGATAACATCATCGCTCCCAAAATTGAAAATCCGCGGCAAGAATTTCAGCTGTTTAAAGAAAAAATCAGCCGGCTTGAATCTCAATATCAGAAAAAGGATGTTCTGAAAGAAAAATCGGAAATCGCCAAAGAAGCTTTAACCGAGCATCTTGAAGAAGCCGAAGATTTGATTGACAAATCTTATAAAATTTCCGAAGACGAATTAAGGCATCACGCCGCCGATATTTCAGAAATAAAATCCGAACAAGGGCAACTGGCGGCGTTATTTGAAATTGCCGCGAAAAAAGGGCCGCTTAACGCTTTTAATGTGGTTAAAAATCTGAAAAATCCCCATTTATTTGATTTATTTCACGCTGAATTCATTAAACGCCATGATGAGTTATCGGGATAACTTGTATTTATTTTTTCTTTTGTTCGCCGTTTTAATTTTGGGCGGCGCCGCTTTATTTTTAATCTTTAAATTAAAAAAGGCCGGCCGGCTTTCCCGGGCGCTGGATTTGATTCTTTATGAAATCACCCAGCCGCAGGAAAAAACCAAAGATTCGGAAAAAAAATTTCAGGAAATAATTTCGGCGATGGAACAGTTTTACGCCGGGATGTCTTCAATTCGGGAAAGCGGCTGGCGGGCATGGTTTTCCGGTCCGGTTTGTTTTTCTCTGGAATTGGCTTTGCCGGCCATCGGGGAAGAAACGACGTTTTTCGCGGCTGTGCCGCGGCGGCAAGCCCGTTTTTTTGAAAAACAAGTGGAAAGTTTTTTTCCGCGCGCCAAACTGGAAATAAAAAAAGACGATTATAATATTTTTAATCCAAAAGGAAAGAGCGCCGGCGGATATTTTAAACTCAAAGAGAACGCCGTTTTGCCGATTCGGACTTATTCCCGCCTTGACGCGGATCCTTTGGAAGTTATCCTTAACGCTTTTTCTAAAATGAAAATAGAAGGAGAAGGCGCGGCTTTGCAGATAATTTTGACGCCGGACAGCGGCTTTTTCATTAAAAAAGCAGGAAAGATTTCTAAAAAATATAAAGAAACGGGATTTTTGAGCGAGCCGTTCGTCAAAAACTTTTTAGGCATAATTGTGGACGCTGTTGATACTTTGTTTTCCAATTCCAAACGATCTTCTGAGAAAAAAGAGCCAGCTTCTTTTAATGAAGAAAAAACTAAGCTCTTGGAAGAAAAGTCTTCGCGGATGGTTTTTAAAGTCAATATCCGACTGGCGGCTTCCGCGGCTGATCAAGAAGAAGCCGAACGGATTCTGAAAGATTTGGCGGGCGCTTTCGCGCAATTTTCCGAACCTCAGGGAAATGAATTTGATTTTGTCATTCAAAAAAGAAAAGCCAAAGAAAAATTATTCTACCGGTTTATTGTCAGGATGTTTGACGATAAACAGGCGCTTTATTTAAACACTTCGGAGTTAACCGGCCTTTATCATTTTCCGATCGGTTTTGTCAGCGCGCCGAAATTAAAATACCTTAAAGCTAAAGACGCGCCGGCGCCGGCCAACCTTCCTCAAAACGGTATTTTGTTCGGCAAAAACGTTTACCGCGGAGAAGAAACCGAGGTGCGGATGGCGCGCGACGATCGCCGGCGCCATCTTTACATTATCGGCCAGACTGGCACGGGCAAATCTTATTTTATGCAGAATTTGGCGCGCCAAGATATTGAAGCCGGCGAAGGAATTTGCGTGATTGATCCGCACGGCGACATTATTGAAAAAATTCTCGGCTGGATTCCGAAAGAACGAGCTGAGGACGTGATTATTTTTAATCCGGGCAACGTGGCGAGGCCGATGGGACTTAATATATTGGAATACGATTCGGCGCATCCCGAACAGAAAACTTTGATCGTTGACGAATTGATGGAAATTTTCAATAAACTTTTTGCGGGATCGCCCGAGGGGCTGGGGCCGGTGTTCCAGCAATATTTTCGGAATGCCGCGATGCTCGTGATGGAAGATCCGGCTTCCGGCAACACTCTTTTGGAGATCGGCCGGGTGCTGGCGGAAAAAGATTTTCGCGATTATAAAATTTCCCGTTCTAAAAATCCGGTGATAAATTCTTTTTGGAGAGAACAGGCGGAAAAAGCCGGCGGCGAAGCGTCTCTGGCCAATATGGTTCCTTATATCACTTCCAAAATTGATAATTTTTTGACCAATGAATTCATGCGGCCGATTATTATGCAGGAGCATTCGGCGATTAATTTCCGAAAAATAATGGATGAAGGAAAAATTTTGCTGGTTAATCTTTCCAAAGGAAAACTCGGCGATTTGAATGCCCATCTTTTAGGGTTGATTATCGTGGGGCGGCTTTCCATGGCCGCGCTTTCGCGGGGCGATTTGCCCGAAGAAAAACGCCGGGATTTTTATCTTTATATAGACGAATTCCAAAATGTGACCACCAAATCCATCGCCGTTATTTTAGCTGAAGCGCGCAAATATCGCTTGATTTTAACGATGGTCCATCAATACATCGCTCAACTTGATGAGACGATCAAAAACGCGGTTTTTGGCAATGTCGGTTCTTTAATCAGTTTTCGGATCGGTCCGGATGACGCGGAATTTATGGAAAAGCAATTCGCGCCGGTTTTTGCCGCCCAAGATTTAATTAATATAGAAAATCGCAACGCTTATGTTAAACTTTTGATTAACGGCCAAACTTCGCGCTCATTTAACATGAAAACCGCTTCGGTGCCTGATTTAAATACAACGATTGCGGAAGCGATTAAAGAACTTTCCGCTCTCAAATACGGCCGGCCGCGGGAAGAAGTGGAAACGGAGATAATGAAAAAATATCAAAAAACATAAATGGAAAATAAAGATTCTAAGTTTCATCAGATTTTTAAATTTGTTATTGTCGGATTTTTGAATACGGCGCTGGATTTCGGCGTTTTAAATTTTTTAAGCTGGTTGACCGGCATTTATTCCGGTTTCAATATTATTTTTTTGAACAGCGCTTCGTTTTCTATCGCGATCGTCAATAGTTATTTTTGGAATAAATATTGGACTTTCAATCAATCAAGCGGCGTTAAGGGGGGAGAATTTTTAAAATTCATTACTATTGGCTTGGGCGGCCTTGCTTTAAACAGTTCTATTGTTTACGCGATTACCACTTTTATTCCGTTTTTTGACGGATTAACGCCTCAACTTTTGGAAAATTTTGCCAAAATTTTAGCGACGATTGTTTCGCTGTTTTGGAATTTTATCGGCTATAAATTTTTCGTTTTTAAGGCGTAATTTTTTTGCCAAAACGCCGATTTTGCCGTATTATTATTTCAATGTCAGCCAATGAAGTCGTTTTATACCGCAAATATCGGCCTCAATCTTTTGAAGAAGTAAAAGGGCAGGATCATATTGTTTTGGCTTTAACCCGTGCTTTAAAAATAAACCGTTTAGCGCACGCCTATCTTTTTGCCGGCCCTTTTGGCACAGGAAAGACCACGGTGGCGCGGCTTTTGGCTAAAGCCGCGGCTTGCGCGTTTTCGGAGACTGAAACCGCGAGACCTTGCAATCATTGTGAAAACTGCAAAGAATTTTCCAGCGGCCGCGCTTTTGATTTGACGGAACTTGACGCCGCTTCTTCTCGCGGCATAGATGAAATAAGAGCTTTAAGAGAAGCGGCGGAATTTACGCCTCTGAAAAGCAAATATAAAGTTTACATTATTGACGAAGTGCATATGCTGACCAAAGAGGCTTTCAACGCTCTTTTAAAAACTCTGGAAGAGCCGCCCGGCCATGTTATTTTTATTTTAGCCACTACCGAACTTGTCAAAGTGCCGGAGACGATTGTTTCGCGCTGCCAGAAATTTATCTTTAGAAAAATTTCCGAAGAAGTGATGCGCGAAGCGCTTTTAAAAATTGCCGAGAAAGAAAAAGTTAAAATAGACGCGGAAGCGCTCGGGCTTTTGACTCTTTTCTCCGACGGCTCTTTTCGGGACGCCCAAAGCATGTTCGGCCAGCTGATTTCTTTGGGAAATCAAAAAATAACCGGCGAAGAAACGAGATTTCTTTTTGGCGCGCCGGCCGCCGATTTGGTGCGGGACCTTACCGAAGCAATTTTAAAAAAAAACGCCGAAAAAACAATCAAACTCGTTCAGGAAACGATAAAAGAGGGGATAGATCCTCAATTGGTTTTAAAGTTTATTCTTCGCGATTTCAGAAATATTTTTCTTTTAAAAATCAATCCCGCTTATCAGACCGCGCTGGAAAAATCTTTTTCCAAAGACGCGGCTGACTTTTTGAAACAGGGAAGCGGCCGGCTGGAATCAGCGGAAGCGGAAAATATTTGAAAAATTATTTTGGAAGCGCAAAGCAACCGGCGGCTTTCTTATTTGCCGCATCTTCATCTGGAAATGGCCGTTGCCAAAGCCGCGTTAAGGGAATAATATTTTCATATTGCGGAGTCGTCTAATGGCAGGACATCGCCCTTTGGAGGCGAGTATCTTGGTTCGAGTCCAAGCTCCGCAGCCAGCAAGGAAAAGTCAAACTCGCCTCGCCCCGCTTGCGGGGCTCGGCAACCAAATCGTAAGGAATTTTGGGCTCAAAAATCAATTGGCGGTTTTGTTTGAATAAAATTCAAAGTAAAAGAAAAATTTTTTCATTTTTGTATTTAATAGAATCCCGACGGATTTCTTTTTTGTTTTTCAGCCAATTCTGAAAATTGGACAACTATTGACATTTATTGTATAATTTGCTATACTCTACGCAGAATTTAGAAATGGTAGTTTTTGGCTGGATGGTGCGATTTTTGCACCTTAACAATAAAATAAAAAGAGGGAGGTGATTGATAGTGGTATACGAAATCAGTGTTTTACTGACTGTTTCTTTAATGGTGATTGCTGCGATGGATTATGTGCGTTGCACATGGACTCGTAAGATTAATCCGGTCCCTGCGACGTGGATTCTTATTGTTGTCACAATGAGTCTCTCGTTTTGGATGTACTGGAACAGCCCCCAAAAGTCGTGGACCGCTAACATCGGCGTTATCGCGGCCCTAGTGAATACTTCAATCATTCTTGCGGGAGTGATTGCGGCAAATATTCGCTACGGGACGCTCTCGGTGGCTTTCGACAAGGTGCAGAAGTGGTGTCTTGCGAGTGGAGTAGGAGTAGTACTGTTTTGGTTTCTAACCGATCAGCCACTCCAATCTTATGTCATGG
>Ga0209541_10006954_pt1 | contig 19126 bp, 12 predicted proteins | sample RifCSPlowO2_01_FD_184027 | JGI IMG/M metagenome (GOLD analysis project Ga0209541, IMG submission 184027) | Groundwater microbial communities from Rifle, Colorado - Rifle CSP2_plank lowO2_0.1 (SPAdes) (version 2) | ecosystem: Environmental > Aquatic > Deep subsurface > Groundwater | place... | reverse complement strand
CCTGTTTTGCAGTATAGATCATCCCTACACCCCACAAGAGCGTGACGATTGCCATGAACATACCTGTTCTATGCTGATTTTTGGTTTCTTTCGATTCTTCTTTTGGTTCTTTCATCTGCTGCATCGCAAACCAAATGAGCATGATCACTCCAGCAAAAAAAATGAGGATGATGATCATTCCTCCCAATTCTTTTATGATATCACGCACCGAAATGTCAACTAATTCTGCAACGGTTTCGTATACATTCGGCCAAAGGCTGTCTGATCGCACTGCAGCTCCTTTGATATTTCCGATGTAATAAAATGGCATGGTAAACAATATTTCAAGATATTCTAAGAACCGTTTTCCTCGAAACAGGGAAACAAATACGATCATGAGCATCACAAACCATCCTGTTGCTTTGAGGGTGTCGCTTGCATCGTTCCTTCCTCCTTTCGTTATTTTCATTATTTTCTGCGCACCATACAGAACGATGCTGGAGACAACTCCTGCACCGGTCAATAAATATGCAACGAGCCACCATCCTGTCCAGACATGGGTAAATATTCCAATCATTATTGCCGAGAGTGCAAGGAAGATCCATCGTTTTTTTCCCGTTGCTTCTAATCCCCATGCAAAAAATCCGATACTTAACAAGAAAAAGAATATAATTAGCATATCGGTGTCTGCGAGTCCACCAACGGTCCGATCAACCAAGATCGGGTGAATGGCCAGAAGCACGGTTCCTGCGAGTGCTCCAAAATCTCCGGCGAACTTTCGTATCAATAAATATGCAATTATGAGCGTGAACGCCATCAAAAGCACCTGACTGATAGCAAGTGTGCGTTCTACGGTCCATCGGGGAATAAAGATTTTTAAAAATTTGTAAAGGTAAGCGTTGAAGTACGGATACGCCGAAAAATTAAGGGGTTTTCCCAAGGGAGCTCTCATATGGGCATCAAACCAGGATCCGTCGCGGATTTCGTCGCCATGATGGCCATTTTTGAGAACATTCTTGGTGTATCTTAAATACTGGTAAGGGTCAATGGATAAAAGATACATGTCGCCGTTTTCATCTTGATAATACTCCTTTAATTCCCGTGTCATCTTTTCGAGTTGCTGATCGTACACTACTCCTAGCTGTTCTTTTTTTCGTTCTGCTTCTTCATTCACAACGCGATAAAAGTCCCGATAACTTAACTGATTTACTCTTGGATTGTTCTTGATCAGATCTTGTGCAACAACGGTTCGTATTTGTTCTTGGACTCTTTGTTCAGCAAATTTTTCAACGCTGGTCAGTTTTTCAGGCTGCATTCTGATCCAGGTGCTGAGGAGCAGTGGAATAAGGATCAACAAAAGAAACCCATATTTCGGTCCGTATGTTTTGAACCACTGAAAACCGGGTTCAAGTCGTGAAAAAAGCGATTTGAAATCGTTTGCTGAGAACGTCACTGCTTGGCTTGTTTGCACCGGTGCAGGGTGTGGTGCAGGATGCGAAGCTTGCTGAAGCTTTTTTGGTTGTTTATTCTGTTGTTGTCCCTGAACACCCATAGCTCAACCCCCTTGGTTTGTGGGTCTTGCTATTCCGTTTATAAATTTTTGGCAGTCGTTGTGAACCTCTCTCCCCAACATAAAACCCTCTCAGCAAAGATTTATATATTCTCCATAATCTCCTTAGTTACTACTTTTAAGAGAAATAATAAACCGATAATAAACCTTTTAGCGTTGGGGGTAAGGTATGTCAAAAGCTTTTGCAGCATTCCTGGGGGCAGCAGGTGCATTCTTTGGAGCAGAAGCTCTTGCCCAAGCACAAGAACCCGCTGAACCAGCTTCTGCATCCGTTGCATTAAATCCCCAAATCGTCACTGCTTTAGACAAGCTTCTTCAACAAGAAGATAGCAATGCACGATTCTTACGAGGAATTACCTACAGGGGTTTTGTTGAGGGTCCTGCAGGAAGCGAAAAAATGGGAGGATACTTTGTTTTCAAACTTGCCCCTCCTTCAGGTGCTGATCGTCATTTGAAAAAGCAATCTCTTCATACACGGGCAACAGGAATTCTTGATGGTCTTGGTATTATTCCTGATGCAGATCCCAACACTGAACGCAATCATCTCCTTGGCCAGCTCCTCTGCGGGTATAACCATGCTCGTTCAGGAATGAGAAGAAATCTTAGTGATCTTCTTCGTTCAACAAGAGATAATGATATGATCTGGGCTGATAACTGTCGCGTTGTTAAAAAAGGAAATGTTACCGAACTCTCTTATGACTATCGCGCTCACATGCAAATCTATGGCCCCTCAAAATTGCTTGAACGCATGCTGGTGAGAAGACATGGTATTGAACGTTCTCCGCTCTGGCGTCGGGGAACTGAGCTCTATGTTTCTGCATGGTTGGCTACCTATACCTCTGATCTTTTGAGACAAGCAGGTATTGATCCTGTCTCTGGTGCTCGCGGTCTCCCTGGTTCTGTTCCGCCTGGTGCTGGTGCAATGCCTGGTGCACGTGCTCCTTCTCCTGTCGGAACTCCGCCTCTTTTACCATCCCTTGAATTGGTGATCTATCGCCTGAATCCTGATAATGACGAACAAGTTCGTATTGATCTTGATCTTTTTGCACGTGAAAAAATGACGAAAGATCCTAATTCTACTCCTGACAACGCAGTGTACACTGTTTTACTCCCACCAGGTCTGTATGATTTAAGAAACGAAAAAGGAAATGAACATACGGTTGTAGAAGTGGAAAGTCCTTCAGGCCCCCGCGATATCGATGGAGATCCTCTCAATAATACTGTTCGGATTCGTCTTGATCAACCAGAGCATGAAGATGCAATTCCTCTTGAGGTTGTTGTCCTGAGTCGTCCGAAAGATACGGCTGATGAGGGCGGCAGTAATCCTCGTGTGCGTTACACCCTTGTTCTTGACACAAACGCTGCAGAAAAAGCCGAGCAAGATGCTCTTGCCACAACACGCAGAGTGATTGATGGAGCTTCCCACATTTGGATTCGAACGTTTGGAGGACCTGATCGTTCTGATGAACAAACCGATCATCCGAATGGAGCGAACTTAACAACGACAGCATCCGACGCAACCTATGGAGTTTTTGCCCAAGCGCTTTGGTTTCCTGGACAAACCTTTGATGTTGATACCCTCAAGTGGCTGGGTCTTCTGGTGCGGGGGCAATTTGAAAACTTTGCATATCGCAATGGACGATTAACCGGAAGCCAAGAGCTCGCAAGCGGAGCACGCACGTTTGATTTTGATTTTACAGGATCGGATTATAATCTTTTCTTACAGCCTGGATTCCAATTTCAGTTGAATGATCCTCGCGTTGCATCATTGATTCACCAGCTCCAACTGACGTATGCCTTTATCCAAAGTGGTCAGACCATTCATGCTGGTCGAGAAGAAGATCGCAGAGTCTTAGACAACGAAACGACACAGAAAGGACATGGTGTTCGTCTTGCTTATCTTCCCACATTCTGGTGGGGTCAGCATGTTCGCTTGCAGGCAGGTGTTGAAGGAACGGTTTTTCCCTCGTATGCAGACCGGCAGGATCATGCTCCGAATCAATATGGAATCAACAGTTTAGAAGATCTTTCTGTTGCAGGAAAACTCATGGCTGAAGCCTTGTTTGCGTGGAGATATGCTGGTGTTGCTTTCGGGGGAGAACTGGGAGGAAGCCGATTCACCACACGACAACGAGGCTATCAGGATTTAGAAGGAGGAAATCTCTCAACGAGTGTGCGTAGTCTTGATTATGCTGGGTGGACAAGAATTTTAACTACTGCTCGACCTGATTTTGAATGGCAGTTTGGATTAGGATACCGGATTCAAGGCCATGAGCAAGACGTGAGAAGCTCCAATCCTGTGCGTGGTACAACCACTTATGATTCAACAGCGCATTTTATGACCTTCGAAGTCATGCGTTGAAGATATTATGACTATATAAATCACTTTCAGCGACTTAAAAAGGCTGTACGAAACACTTAAATAGAATGACAAAATACCTTTATTACGGGGGAAATATGGTTACACAACAACTCAAACACAGCTTACGTTTTGCATCTCGATTCTCTTCTTTCCTGTTTACATTCTTTGTTATTTTCTTACTCAGCATGACGCCGGTTCGTGCAGATTTTCATCTTCCTGATCGCGATGGCGATGGAATTATTGATATTGTTGACAACTGTCCTGATGCAAGAAATCCTGACCAAGAAAATCTTGATGAAGCAACTGAAGATCCTGAAGCTCCACAAGGAAACGCTTGTGACGATGACGATGATGCTGATGGTGTTCTTGATGTGAATGACAATTGTCCATTCGGCGACAAAGATGGGCTTTTTGAACCAGGTATTGATACCAATCCTGATCAAACTGATTCTGATCTCAATGGTCAAGGAGATCTTTGCGACGGCGGTCTTGATGTGAATGCTCCTGTTGTAACCTTGCTTGCTCCTGCTGATGATGCAATCATGAATGCGCTTGCTTTTAACTTACAATTTGTTGTGCGGGATGATCGTTCTCGTGTGTCAACCTGCCAAGTTTTTGGAGGATGGCAAGATGATCTCAATAATTTTGGGCCACTCAATATTCCAGCTATTCAAGCAGTAACCGGTGTCAATCAAAATGTTCGTTTTAGAACGAATGCTGCAAATGATGGCAGAACCTTTTTGTGGGATGTTGCATGCACGGATATTGCAGGAAACACACGACCCGCGAATGTCGACGAGACTGCATTTTCTTTTACGATTATCCTCGATACTGACCGAGATGGTATTCCTGATGCAAATGACAATTGCATTAATAATCCCAATCCTGGCCAAGAAGACCTTGATGGGGATGGTGAGGGTGATCTTTGTGATGATGATGCAGATGGTGATGGTATAGGTGAAGATGACAACTGTCGCGCTATCCCTAACCCCGCTCAAGAAGACCTCGATGGTGATGGCGTCGGAGATGCTTGTGATAATGATGATGATAACGATGAGGTTCCTGATGGCGAAGATAACTGTCCTCTCAATAATAATGCTGAACAAAGCGATCAAGATGGCGATGGTGTAGGAGATGCATGTGATCCTGATCGTGATGGTGATGGTGCACCTGACCTTGATGATAATTGTCCTCGTGTCGCTAACCCGGGTCAGGAAGACACTGATGGTGATGGCATCGGCGATGCCTGCGATGCTGACGATGATAATGACGGCGACTTAGATGGTGCAGATAATTGTCCTTTAGTTGCTAATCCTAACCAAGAAGATTTAGACGGTGATGGCCTCGGTGATGCTTGTGATTTTGATTTAGATGGCGATGGTGATCTTCCACCTAATGATAATTGTCCGAATGTGAACAATCCTGGTCAAGAAGATCTTGACGGCGATGGCATTGGCGACGCTTGTGATGATGATGCCGATGGCGACGGTGTCAATGATGCCAATGATAACTGCCGTTTTGTTCCTAACCCCGGACAAGAAGACGCTGATGGAGATGCTATCGGAGATCTTTGCGATATTAACGATGACGGTGATAACCTTCCTGATGTGAATGACAACTGTCCTTTTGTTCCGAATAATGATCAAGCAGATGCAGACAATGACGGCCTCGGTGATGTTTGTGATAATGATCCTGATGGTGATGATATTGACAACGCAAGGGATAACTGTGATTTCGTTGCAAACCCTGGCCAAGAAGATGCTGATGCTGACGGTGCAGGAGATGTTTGTGATAACGATGTTGACGGTGATAATATTCCTGATCCAAACGATAATTGTCCTGCACTTGTCAATCCGGGCCAAGAAGACCTTGATGGCGACGGCAGAGGAGATGCTTGCGATAACGACGATGATAATGACGGCGATTTAGACAATGCAGATAATTGCCCTCTTGTCGCTAATCCTAACCAAGAAGATGCTGATAACGACGGCATCGGAGATTTCTGTGATGGAGATGTGGATGGTGATGGTGTTGTTCCACCGAATGACAACTGTCCGCTTATAGCTAACCCTGGTCAAGAAGATGCAGATAACGATGGTCTCGGAGACGTTTGCGATGCCGATAATGATAACGATAATATTCCTGACAGTGATGATAATTGTCCAAATATAAACAATCCGGGTCAAGAAGATCTTGACGGCGATGGCATCGGAGATGTTTGCGACGATCGTATGGATGGCGAAGCTCCGGTTGTTCAACTCATCAATCCACCTGACAACAGCGCAACAGAACAGCATAACATTCAATTTACCTTCCGTGCACAAGATGAAGCGCGAGAAGTTTCCTGTCAATTACTTTTAGATACCAACCAAGATGATGTTTTAGAAGAAGGAGTCTTTGCGCAATTCCCAGCAAACCAAGAAAATGGAATCGTGGTCAGAGGTCTTGACGACGGACAGTATGCCTGGAACATCCGATGCCAGGATCCACTCGGTAATGTAGGAACTGCTCCGCAAAACTTTGTCTTTGTTATTGATGAAAACGCAAATCCTGAATTGGATACTGCTCCGCGTGTTACGATTGAAACTGATAAAAGCGTTGGAAAACCGCCTTTAAACGTGCAGTTTAGAGCTCGTATTGAAGGGGGCAATGGTCCTTTTACATACAAATGGGATTTCGGCGATGGAGCAATCAGCGATGATGAACGTCCACGCCACACCTATGAAAAACGAGGCGAATATAAAATTACTTTGGTTGTGCGGGACTTTGATGGAGACGCAGGAAGAGCAAGCACGCGCATTATAATCAATCCTTCCTCGCTTGAATCTGCACGCGACCTCTTTATACGAAGACTTACGGTCCTTGGCGATCTTGGACTTGATGAAGTCACTGCAGGCGATGTTGCGGTGGTTTCCTTTAACCTTGAAAATGAAGGCTTTACAGAACTCAATGATTTGAAAGTGACTGCTTCGATTCCTGAATTGGGTGTCCAAAGAAGCGCTAAAGTTTGGAAATTGGGCGTTGGTGAAGTGGAGGATAAAGAAGTCTTTTTAGAAATTCCTCCTGACGTTGATCCGGGTTTGTATGAGTTGCGTATTACCGTCACGAATCCGAATATTCGACGGGTGATTTACCGCGATCTTTACGTCTCCTAAAAGATAACTCAAACATAACTATTACAAAATATATCTTTGCGTTTTGTGCTGTTTGCATCGTGTATGCTAACCCGATATAAAGGTTACCACTGGAGAATACTCCTTCATCGAAAGGTTTAAATATGGGGTCGGTTTACTCGGTTGAAAGTGGGTGGTTGCAGAAACATACGAGATGATTACGAGACTATCATCAACAATCAAATTCATGATAACTATTGGGGGGAAGAAACCATGAACCAAAAAGGAAAACTAGGAATTGTCTACACATTCGTGATGTTATTGTTATTGGTTCTCTCTTCAATCAGCGCATTTGCCGTGCGTGTTGAAGGACCACCAGTTGATCTTCCTGATCTTCCTCGTCTTGATGACGAAGATCTGAGAGGAACCGGAAATGATATTCCTATCAAAGTTCTCTATGTTAAAGTCAACGGAGACAAGCTTGAAAATGGACGGCCGATCCGTGAAGTCTTTGAACGATCCGAAGTGCTTGACTTAGATGTTAAGATTGAAGCGACTGAAGATGTTCGAGATGTCAGTGTTCAAGCATGGATTGCAGGCGATGACAACTTCCCTATCAATGTGGTTTCACGCGCCCGCGATTATGAACAGAATGATACTGATTCCATCAATCTTCGCTTAGAAATTCCTAATATCAGCGATCAAGATCATTACCAACTGCATGTTTTGATTGCAAGCCGCGATACACGAGTTATCCAATACTCGTATCCTATCCGGGTGCAAGGTCAAGATCATGCATTCAGAATCCGAGACGTTATCTTGTTCCCAAGCGAACAAGTGCTGGCAGGACGAGCATTTACTGTTCTTGCACGTATTGAAAACCTCGGACAAAATGATGAAGAAGGAATCCGATTCACAGCAAGTATTCCTCAATTAGGAGTACGAAACTCCGACTTCCTTGATGAAGTTGAAGAAGATGATGAAGTAACAACCGAAGAACTCCTGTTACGCGTTCCACGTGATGCAAAACCAGGAATCTACGATGTTGTTGTTGAAGTCTCTTTTGATGAATTCACGCAAGCAGTACGAGCAGTACGACAAGTTGAAGTGATGAATCCTGATTACCGAGCAGCTGGTGCTGCCGGCAGTGAGGATGAACCTGTTCAACCAAAACCAAGCGGCAGAACCGTTGTTTCGGTTGGTCAAGAAAGCCACCAATTGACAAAAGGTCAGGGTGGAGCAATCTACACTTTAAGCTTAACGAATGAAGGAGCAACTGCAAAATCCTACACGATTGGAGTAACCGGTGCAGAAACCTTTGGAACTGTACAAGTTACACCCAGCAATGTAGTGATTGTTCAGCCTTCAGCTACCGAAACGGTGTATGTCTATGTTGCTGCACGAGAAGATGCTCAAGCAGGAACCTACGCATTCAGTGTTGACTTAAAGGACGGCGCAAAAACCTTGCAGCAAATTCCTTTAATGGCAAATGTGGTTGACGGAGCTCCTGCAGAAAAGGACTACAACGGATTAAAACTCGGCCTGGAAGTAGGTCTGTTAGTTTTAATCATCATCCTGATCATTTTAGGACTTGTGGTAGCCTTTACCCGAGCCCGCAAGAATGGTCACGAAGAACAGGTTGCTGGTCAAACGTATTACTAAGTGATTGAAAAAATCACTTCTTTTTTCTTTTCTCCTTCTTTCTCTTCATTTCTTCATAACCTTTATAAATAATTTTTGAACTATGTCAGTATATGAGAGGTGAAACGTATTCCAAGGTTATCATCCTTCTGGTAGTTGCCCTGAGCCTTATTGTTATCTCTTTTATAGCCCTTGATTCTGGTTCTCCCACCAGTTTTAACATTCTCAATACTCCTGAGCTTGCTGTTGAAGATCAAAGCAATCAAAGCGAGAATCAATCAAAGGCGATTGATACGGTTACAGGATACACCGTCGTAGATACTGCAGATTTTGGCTTTCAATGGACCTCTCTTGAAGACCTTGCAAAGACAACAAAACCCTCGCGGTCTTTGTCTTTAGACGCAAATAATGCGAATACTCCTGGTTTTGTTCCTTTATTTACTGAAAATGACTCGCAGGCACAAGAGCCGACAGAGCCGGCGCAAGAAACTCCCCCTCTTCAACTTCAAACAGTAGAATCCTCTCCTGAGAACCCTGTATTTTCACAACAGGTTTCACAACAGGAAACAGACTCTGCTCTTCCTCCCCTTGATCCTCTTGCTCCTATCAATGAATCTGCTTTTAATTTAGAGAATGCAAGCATCAATATCACCTCTGACAGAAGGAATTGCGATACGCGCATTGCTATCGAGAACACGGTCGGTTCTACGGTTATTTCCTCATTTTCCTATGACTGCCCCCATACTCTTCTGTTCAAAAACATGAGCTATCTTGTTGAATTCAGGCGTTCAACACCCCGAGATGCTTATTTTTCTATCGGGGATATCCCCATGAATCTCAGCATCGGAAATATAGCTCCTGTTGATCTTGACCACGATGCCCAGAATGATGTTGCGGTTACCCTTACCTATGCTGTAACAGGAACTGCAAATCTCTTTTTCGAATCCATTCCGCAACTGGCTCCTGTGGAAATTCCTCCTGCCTCTGCAGAAGAAGTTCTTGAACAAGAACCCCAAGTCCAAGAAACCCTTCTCGAAGAAGAACCGATAGAAGAGAGTATATTAACAGAATCTGCTCCTGTGCAAACCCCCAATTCAGAACAAGAAGAAACAGAAGAAGCAGTTCCTGTCGACGAAGAATCTCCTGCACCTTTGGATCTCCAAGGTTTTAGTCAGCTCACACTCTATCTTATTTTAAGTATCCTGACCCTGGGAATTATTATTGCAGTAAACTATCACACTATTCACCATACCCTTCAAACCGGTTTGAAAAATGTATGGGGCGGCGACCAGCAAGATAGGTCTGGATTGTTCCAAGAACCCTTTCGATACGAAGCGATGCCGTTGAACGAAGCAGTGTTAAAATCTCTGATTAAGAAATATATCACGAAATATCAGAAGTTAGGATATACCCCTACTGCAATCAGAAAAGCGCTGGCAACTCGGTATGCTGATACCTTGATTGATAGCTCTTTTGCCGAATTGAACAAACCAACTGAGCAACCTCAACCTTTGTTTCCCGGCTTCTTGAAATCGCTTCAAAAGAAACAAACCCCGCAACAGACTCTGCAATTGATTCCACATGACAGTTTAAAACTGGAAGATCTCATCATCACCTACATCCGCAAATACCGCCGCGAAGGCCATGCCGATCTCCAAATTAAAGAGCAGTTGTTAAAACGGTACCCTCAAGAATTAGTTGACTATTGCTTTTTTCAGGCGTAAAAGGACAATGTTATATATTTTGTTATTTGTCGTCGGAGAATTCCGGAAAACCAACAAAACTCATGGATTTTTGTGGTGCCAAAAATTCGGAGAATTTTTGAGCATTTCCGGTCGAGCCGGAAGAATTACGGATGAACCAAAAGAATTCTTAGTCAGGATCAATACCGATACTGCTCAGCCTTATACGGTCCGTCTTTAGAAATATGCAGATATTTTGCTTGTTCATCGGTCAGCACATCAATCTTCACACCGATTTTTTCGAGATGGAGTCGTGCAACTTCTTCATCTAGTTTTTTAGGAAGCACATACACACCAACGGCATGCGGTTTGGTAAATAATTCAATCTGTGCAAGGACTTGATTGGTAAACGAATTGCTCATGACAAATGAGGGATGTCCTGAAGCACAGCCCAAGTTTACAAGACGGCCTTCTGCAAGCAGGTAGATCTCTTTTCCATCAGGAAAAACATATTTGTCAACCTGTGGCTTGATATTTATTTTTTTAGCTCCGCTCTTGGTGTTCAACCATTTCATATCAATTTCAATATCAAAGTGGCCGATGTTGCAGACAATGGCCTGGTCTTTCATGGCCTTGAAATGTTCTTCGCGAATAATATCCCGGCATCCGGTTGCGGTGACAAAAATATTTCCTAGTTTTACTGCTTCTGCCATCGTTGTCACTTGATAGCCTTCCATGGCAGCCTGCATGGCGTTGATGGGATCAATCTCGGTAATAATCACTCTCGCTCCATACCCACCCAGGGCTTGTGCGCATCCCTTGCCCACTTCTCCATAGCCTGCAACGACACAAACCTTTCCTGCAATCATCACATCCGTTGCACGTTTGATCCCATCCATTAAAGATTCTCGGCACCCGTACAAATTATCAAATTTTGATTTCGTCACTGCATCATTGACGTTCATGGCTGGAATTTTGAGGGTTCCTTCTTTCATCATTTGGTATAAACGGTGGACTCCTGTTGTGGTTTCTTCTGAAATTCCTTTGATTCCTTTGAGCAGCTGCGGGAATTTAGTATGTATCATCTCAGTTAAATCTCCGCCGTCGTCAAGAAGCATGTTCGGTCCGCAGACATTTCCTTTTTCATCTTTAAACTTCAGTGTTTGTTCAATACACCAGTCATATTCTTCAAGGGTTTCTCCTTTCCAAGCGAAAACCGGAATGCCTTTTTTTGCAATCGCTGAGGCAGCAGGGTCTTGTGTTGAGAAAATGTTGCAGCTGCTCCACCTCACGTGTGCTCCAAGTTCAATGAGGGTTTCAATCAGCACCGCTGTTTCAGTAGTCATATGAATACAGCCAGCTATGCGTGCTCCCTTTAATGGCTTGGTTTTGCCGTATTTCTTTCTTAAGGACATAAGGCCCGGCATTTCATGCTCTGCTATTTCAATCTCTTTTCTGCCGAGCTCAGCCAGGCTGAGATCCTTGACTTTGTAATCGCCTTTTTGGTCCATGCTGTTTTTGTCCATCGTGTGTTTCTCGAAATGCTCCTGTTTTATATAGTTTTCCTCAGCCACTCTCTCCCTGCTCTCCTAGAATTCCCGCATTGCTTTAAACTCATTAAAACGCTGTTCGATCTCTTCCCAACTGAGTTTCTGCATCCTCTTCAGGCTGAAATCCTCTGCATTAAATGATGCAAGCACCGATCCGTAAACGATTGCTTTGCGCAGGGCCGCTTCGTCCATTCTTTTTCCTTCATTTGCCTGTTGTGCAAGGTATCCTATCAATCCACCTCCAAACGTATCTCCGCATCCAGTAGGATCTTTGATAACTTCCAAGGGATATCCCGGAGCATTGAAGTGCGAGCTTTTGAAATCTTTTGAATCTTTGGTAAACAACAGTGCGCCATGCTCACCTTTTTTTATAATGACTGCTTTGGGTCCTAATGCAAGTGCTTTGTTCGCAGCCTGCAGTAAATTGACTGTTTCAAACAACTGTCGTGCTTCTCCTTCATTGAAGACCAACATATCCACTTTTGATATTGCCTCAAGTACTTTCTGTTTTTTGATGGTGATCCACAAATTCATGGTGTCCATCACAATCAACTGGGGGTTTTCTAGCTGTTCAATCACTTTGAGCTGAAGATCAGGATCATTATTGCCAACAAAAACAAACTTTGCTTTTTTGTAGGATGGCGGAAGTTCTGCTTTGAAATGCTGGAGTGCATTCAACTCGGTCTTTTTGGTTTTTGCCTCGTTCATATCATATTCGTATGCGCCTTCCCAGCGAAAGGTCTTGCCGTTTTTTTCATCAAAGACCACACCTTGAAAATCAATGCCTTTTTTTTCCAGAATGTCTTTGTGTGTTTGAGGAAAATCCTTTCCGATGATGCTGACGAGCCCTGTTTTTGCAAAAAACGAAGAAGCATAGCTTGCGTAGCTTGCGCTTCCGCCAAGCACATCCTGTACTTTTCCAAAGGGTGTTTCTACATCATCTAATCCGATGGTTCCTACGACGACAACGTTGACCATGTTTTGAGAATCTCACAATAGTATTTAAAGTTAACGAGACAGACGTTCGAATTCTTCAAGAAACTTGCTTGCAATTTGGGGGTCATGAATTATGAGGATGTTCTCGTCATTCCCTTCATCTCCCCGTCTGGTGGGGTTCATACTTCCTGTAATGACCGTTTGATTATCAATAATAAAGACTTTGTGGTGCATGAGAGAAGGGTTCGTATCTATAAAAACAGGAACACCTGCTTTTTTGAGCGCATGATAGGCGCTGTAGTCGCTCAGTTGCTGTTTTTCAAAAAGACCTTGAATCTTCACATCCTGCTTTTGTTTCTCGAGCAAAACTTTCTCCATGTTATTATCAGTGAAAGAATATGCCATGAGCGTGATACTTTCTTTTGCTTCCTTCAACTCACTCAAAATCTCTTCAGCGCAATGATCCTGCGGGCAGAAATAGGTCTCGATGACGATATCATTGTATTGCATCTTATGGTTGATATCCTGCGCCTCCTTTTGCTTTCCAAACTTCTTGTTCCAGAGCTGTTCAAATTCCTTCTGATAATTTTCAGCAAGCACAGTCGAAGCTATTGCAATCACATTGTTGTTATTCTTTTCACCCCCTCCTTTGGTAGGATTAAAAGAACCTGTCCAAACAATGCGATCATCAAAAATGCAGAACTTATTATGCATAAAAAAATCGCTTTCGTCATAAACGACGTCAAGATCGTTTAAGAGTGTTTTCTTCTTTGTATCATTGTCCATAATCAGGCGGACTCTTTTGCTGGTGTTTTTGCTGATGGTTTTCAAAGCATGCAATACAACCGGCTCGCTCAGATCAAAAAAGGCGCAGTTGACTGCTTTGCTTTTGTCAATCAAAAAAGCAAGCTGCGCAGTGCAGTTATCTCGTGGACAGAACAAGACGACGGGAGTTGTGGGGGTTTTTTCGATGGGAATGTGTTGAGATGATGTTGCATCTGCAACCATCAGACCTGTGATGTCCGTGATTTTGTTGGGCGGGGCGAGGATTCCTTTCTGTATAAAGAATGCAGCAAGGACTAAGATTAAAATAGTCGTGAGAAGCGCAAAGATACCTCTTTTAATCTTGTTGTCCATGCCTGAAGGAAGAAATCCTGGTTTTTATAAAGGTGTAGTTTTAAGAATCTTTTTTGTTATGGTTCTTATTCAGTATCCTCTTCAACTCTTCCACACTTTTCATCAAACTATACCGTGTTTCTTGGTGCTTCTGTTCTAATTGTTGGAGTAACGCTTCATACTTCCTTGTTTTCTTAGGTAAGGGTTCAATCTGTTTTGCCTGTGCGAACATTTCAGCCTCTTTATCGGTCAGCGTAACCAGCAGTTTAATCTGTTGAGTATTCTGTTCGTGTTCTTTTTGTGCTTCTACTACTAAATCCTTGCCTGCAAAGATCTGATCAAGAAACGCATCCAACTCATTATCCATGGTCCAGGCAAGAACTTGTTTGGTTGTCTTGCCATCTCCAGTTTCGTCTGGCATGGTTTTAAGGATCGTCACCGGCATATCTTGTACAATACTCTTGATAAAGTAAGCAACTAAGGGATGCTCAACAACCAAAACGTCGTTTTTTTTGATGAGTGCACTGAGGCGGACGTGTTTTCTCACGCGTTTCTCAATAACCTCGCAGAAACAGCGCTCGCAGAATCCCTCAAAATAAGCCTTTTGCCTGCATTTTTGACAGTGTTCCTGTGTTTTCATGCTCTGCTGAAATTGCCATTTCTTTATAAAATCTCAGTCTCGAGCGCTGTTTCTAGCTCCCTTACAAGCTCTTTCTTCAGTTGTCGAAGAACGTTTATACTACTTATAAACCGTTTATAACCTGTTATCAACGGCTTTTAAAATATTTCTATACTCAAACAGATACATTTTCCGAAAGGCTTAAATATGAGATAGACCACTTCGGAGTGAATATAATGGGTGGTGAGTTGGGGTGTTTAGAGGCGAGGGGCGGTAGCATATCTAAACTATTTTTCACGATCTATCACCTCTTTTCCCCGGCAGGAGCTTGTTAACTCAGGTTTCTGCAGGGGTTTTTTTCCTCTCTTCCTTTTTGATACGTTAACATCATGCGCTAACATAAACCTAATCACCTCTTTTTCCCCTTCAAAGTGTTCTTCGGAATGCTTTGATGGGGTTTATTTTTATTTTTTTCCTTCCTCTCCTGCTTCATTTTTATTTCCTTTACTTCATTTTCGGATTTTGTTTTTTCCTTTCTAGCTCTTTTCCAAACCACCACCAGCTCATACAAGAGTATTCCGGTCAACAGGCCCGAGAGAAAGAGCAGAACAATCTCCTGGGGGAATTTTGCAAGTTTTGCCTTTGAAAAGAGGCCGTTGGTTCTAAAGTAAATATTGAGATTGCTCAGTTCAAGAGCATACTCTCCATACAAGAGAGGGGAAAATACATCTCCCCCATCCGGTTCGTTTTTTTGTTCTTCTTTTAACATCTGGGCATACTCGTAATAGCTGTATCCTAAAACCGGAAAGATTTTTTTTGCCTGTTGATGTGCGATGACGGCCTTTACAACCTCCAGTTTTTTTTCGAGCAGGCGTGGAAAATCCTTTTCTCGGGTAATCAATGAGGAAGCAAGAATATTCATCTGTGCTTTTGCCAAGGAGGCTTTAAACAGGCAGAGTTCATAATCTCCCTGTACTGCAAAGCCTCGCGCTTTTTCAATCTGTTTTTTTGTATTCTCCTGAAGTCCCGGTGCAAGCAGTTCAAGATACTGGTAATATTCTTCAGTCTCTGACAATTTGTTCTGGCACGACTCCTTGAGGTCTTCTTTTTCTATCAAAAACGTTTTTCCTTTTTTTCCAAAGAAGCTTGACCAGGCAATGGCGCTCTGGAAGCGTTCTGCAGAAAAAGCAAGCTTATTGAGGAGCTGCTGCTTTTCTCGATATACCTCTTGATTGGCTTGTTCAGAGGCGGCTGAGGCGGTTTCATTGGCAGTTTCATTGGCGGTTTTATGGGCAGTTTCCTTGATGCTTGTTGGCTGCTGAGCATATGGCTGCTGAACATGCTCCAGTTTCTCGCGCAGGCTTTGCTGGGCAAGAATTTCTTTGACATCAAGCATCACTTCATTCGCTTCAATAAGCCGGTCTTTGACAATCATATACGCCTGCAAGTCGGTGATCGTTTCAATCTCGTAGCCATTAATCTTATTGTTCAGCTCGACAATGTTCCCGCTGATTTCATGTTCTATCCCCTCTATGTCGCTGATGCTTGCGTTCATGTTCAGAAAGATGAGCTGTTTATACTGAACATTTGCTCCAAAACAGAAGCTTGCGCTGGAATAGTATGCTTGTTCATTGTATGCATCCTCCCCCTTCTGTGCTAAATCATGGGCAAGCGCCTGTTTTTGAAAGAGTTCTGTTTCATTGATCCTTATTTTTTCGGATCCATACAAAAGCAATTTATTCAGTGTTATCTGCAATTCGACGCTCCGTTCGCACAGATTCGTTGCAACAAACTGCATGGTATCAGTATATCCTTCATCAAGTTCTAAGGTTTCTGTTGTAAACGGTCTTCCGGTGAATGCGTACAATGCTTCTTCGATGGTTGTTACTTCTTTCACTTCGATGCCTTTTAGTTTTCCGTATTCCACAAGGGGCAAGGTGGTTGGTAGAGTCGTGAGAAGCGGCTGAGCAGGAGGAACCGGTAGCGGAGCAGACTGTTCCTGTTGAGTCTTATTCTGAGTTTTATTCTGTGATGGTGGTTGCGGTAGACCAAGGGGTAATCGAGGGAGACGGCGCGATCGTGTTTTCACGGGTTCTTTTCGTTGCGTTCTTTTTTCCTCTTTCGTTGTCGTTGCATTGCTTTCTACGGTTTTTTGTGGGGGGGTGTTATTTTGTTCTTCCTTCTGTTCGCTCTGCACCGCTTTTTCATTGACCGGTTTAAGCGTAATATTCAAACTTCCTTCGCCAAAGGGAACCAGCACGGTTTCAATCCCGGTTTGCGCAGCAATATCCACTTTTCCACGCAATCCGCCAACAGGACCAATCACATTTCCAGAAGTTAACGTTCCTGTAATTGCCATCTTTTCATTGAGTTTTCTTCCCTCGAGCACCGAAGCAGTAAGGATAGCTGTTGCTGCGCTTGCACTCGGACCCCCCACAATAACTGAGTTTGATCGGATCATATAAAAGAAATCATAGCGTGTGCAGTCTTTTTCTGTCAGCTCGCATGCAATATTTTTTGCCAAACGTGTTGACATTTGCGTATCCAGTTTTGATGCAGGAAGCGTGTCAATAAAGACTCTGCCAGCTCCGGGCTTGATTTCAAGATACAAATCGGCAATGCTTCCTTGATCTTCTTGTCCTGGAAGATCATTCACTGCAAGCAGTTTAATGTGGCCCTTTTTCGGTGCTGTGGTTGAAAGAAGCAGGATTATCACAAGAACCGTCAGTGTCACCAAGAGCGCCAGTTTTTTCATAGAACCCTGGGTTTCGACACCCATTATAAAGATTGTTGCAATCGATGAGTATGATTTATTATGTGTTTCAGGTGGTTTATGGGCGGTTACCAGAGCCGTATGCCCCGGTCAACGGCACAAAACTAAAGAATCCGAGTCCTTCTTCGCTGATCGCCCCTTTATTTTTGACAACCTTGATCATCTCTTGGGTGAAACCCACTCCCACCGGTGCAACAAGAATTCCTGGATCATTTAACTGATCAAGCAGATGGCGGGGAACTTCAGGGCTTGCTGCAGTCATCACTATACGATCAAAGAGTGCTTTGCCAGGAAGGCCCTTGCTTCCATCCCCCACCATAACTTCCACATTTTTGATGCCTGCATCACACAAATTCTTTTGCGCAAAGGATGCGACTTCTTTGACAATTTCAATCGTGTAGACTTTTTTACACAGCTGTGAAAGAAGCGCGGCGTTGTAGCCAGAACCTGCTCCAATTTCAAGCACGACATGATTTTTCTTGACCTCTAGTGCTTGGAGCATCAGCATGACGGTCGTGGGTTGCGAAATCGTTTGTCCATGCCCAATCGGCAACGCATGATCTTCATAGGCTTGATCTTGAAGCTCAGTTAACACAAACTGTTTTCTCTCAATCTTCTTGAATGCATCAAGTAATACCTGGTCAAAATGATATCCTGCTCGTTTCCAATGATCCAGAATCTCTTGTTTGGTTTGCATAAGGATGGTGAATACCTTGGTGTTTATATTTTTTCATATTATTCTTATCTCGTTACGAGTAAAAAACTATTTATACCAGCGACGGCAAGGTTGAACCATGGTCAATCTCCTTTTCAACCTTGTTTTTCTCATTGGTTCTTACCTTTTGGGAAGCATCAACCCTGCCTATCTCTTAAGCAGGTTCATCTTCAAAAAAGATCTGCGAAGAACAGGCACCAAGAATCTCGGTGCAAGCAATGTGTTTCTTAATGTCAGTAAGCTCGGCGGAGCAGGTGTTGCAGTTTTTGATGTTTTCAAGGGAGGTCTTGTTGTTTATCTTGCCACGCTTTTCAATCTTCCTTATTTTGTTCTCTATCTCGCTATTCTTCTCGTTATCCTCGGTCACATCTTTCCCTTTTACTTGCATTTCAAAGGCGGGAAAGGCGTTGCAACGGCACTCGGTGCAACGTTGGGTTTGTTTCTTTTCGGAACAGGTTTTCCTTTTCTAAAAATTGCTGCAACGGTCCTGATACTCTTTGCTGTGATGATGCAATACTATCGCGCCACCTTGCAATGCAAGGAACTGCGCTACCGAAGAATCTACCGCTTGGCAGGTCTCGCGATTCCCATCCTCTACCTTGCCACGACGCGATCCTTTGTTCTGCTGTTGCTTGTTATTGCGACAGGCTGTTATCTGCTGATTGATGTTCTGCGCTTGTCTTCAAAAAAGATGAACACCTACCTCTTTTCCAAGCTTAACCTTATCCTCAAGAAAAAAGAAAAGCACGCAATCTCTGCATCGGCTTGGTTTTTGCTTTCTTCCTTGATTACGGTGCTCTTTTTTCAAAAGGACATTGCTATTCTCTCTATCAGTATCTTTATCTTTGCCGACTGCTATGCAGAAGTGTATGGAAAACAGTTTGGAACCATCAAACTTATCGGCAAGCGTTCGTTGCAGGGAAGCATTGCCTATCTTATCTCAGCTTCACTGATTGCTCTCCTTCTTGTCAACTTTTTAGCATTAGAACCAAGATTTTTTATTTTTGCACCCTTCGTTTCAGCACTTGCAGAACAGGTGAGCATCGGTATCGATGATAATCTGAGCGTTC
>Ga0209541_10006953_pt1 | contig 19126 bp, 21 predicted proteins | sample RifCSPlowO2_01_FD_184027 | JGI IMG/M metagenome (GOLD analysis project Ga0209541, IMG submission 184027) | Groundwater microbial communities from Rifle, Colorado - Rifle CSP2_plank lowO2_0.1 (SPAdes) (version 2) | ecosystem: Environmental > Aquatic > Deep subsurface > Groundwater | place... | reverse complement strand
CAATATGATTTTTGGTAAAAATTTCAATAAAATACTGGCGGCTTTTCTGTTTTTTCTTTTTATCTCGCAAATAATCGGGATAATTTTTTCTTTGTATTGGAGATTCCCGTGGCTTGACAATATTATGCATTTTTGGGGAGGCGGAGCCGCCGCCATGGGTATGATTTGGTGGACATTTTATTCCGCCAAAGTTTCGGCCGCAACCAAAAATCTGCCCAAATTCTACATAGTGATAATAATCCTAGGTTTTACGGCTTTGGTGGGAGTTTTTTGGGAATTTTATGAACTAATAGTGGATAGGTTTATCACGAAAAATAATTATATATCGCTTTTCCAACAAGGCGGTTTGCTGGATACCATGAAAGATTTATTTGTTGACCTTTTGGGTGGAGCGGCGGCAGTTTGGCGATTTTTTTATGAAAGAAAAAAACAATAATAAAAAAATAAAAATATCGTTTTTTGGCGGAACGGAGGAAGTCACCGGTTCCAATTATCTTTTGGAAATAGGCGGCGATGATTCTTCCGGCCGGGGCAAAACCAGAATTTTGGTGGATTGCGGATTATTCCAGGGCTCAAGAGTGGCGGAAGAAAAAAACAGCGACCCATTTCCTTACAAACCGTCCTCTATTGACGCTTTGCTGGTTACTCACGCCCATTTGGACCATGTGGGGAGAATTCCAAAACTGGTCAAAGAAGGATTCAAGGGGAAAATTTATTCCACCTATCCGACCAAAGATTTCGCCAAACTTATGCTCATTGACAGCCTGGGTGTTTTAAGAAAAGAAGCGGAAAAACACGGCGACGCGCGACCTATTTATCAGGAAGAAGATGTGGAAAAAGCCATTAGCCTTTGGGAAGCAAAAAATTACGGGGAAAATTTTGAAATAGGCGGAGTGAATATTTTGTTCAAAGACGCTGGGCACATATTGGGCTCGGCCATAATAGAAATTACCGATTCCGATTCTGAAAGCGGAAAAGATAAGGAGAAAAAAAAGAAGCTTGTTTTTACCGGAGACTTGGGCAATTCTCCGGAACCGCTTATCAAACCCACGGAAACCGTAAACGATGCCAGTTTTATGGTCATAGAAAGCACTTACGGAGACAGATTGCACGAGGATTATTCGCAGGCTGATTTGAAGTTGGAAAGAGCCATAGAAAATATCGTCAAGAAAAAAGGGACGCTGATGATACCGGCTTTTTCTCTGGAAAGAACCCAGAGAATTTTGTACCAAATAAACGACTTGGTGGAAAACGGCAGAATCCCCAAAATAAAAATTTTTCTAGACAGCCCGCTTTCAATCAAGGCCACCGAAGTTTATAAAAATTACGCCAACTTGTATAACGCCGAAGCCAAAAAGTCTCTTTTGAAAGGGGACGACCTTTTTGATTTTCCCGGACTTGTTCTCACTATGGAATCGGAAGAATCCAAAAAAATACACGAAGTCGCTCCGCCGAAAATAATTATCGCCGGATCGGGGATGTGCAATGGCGGAAGGATCATTCATCATTTGAAAAATTACTTGCCAAGCAAAAACAACACTCTGCTTTTTGTTAGTTACTTGGCGGTCGGGTCGCTTGGCCGATTATTGCACGACGGAGAAAAACTGGTCAATATCATGGGAGAAAAAATTCCAGTAGAGGCCGAGATAGAAAAGATAGGCGGTTATTCGTCTCACGCCGACCTCAACGGCTTGCTCGGCTTTGCCGCCAAATCGGCCGATACGTTGGAAAAAGTTTTCGTAACGCACGGAGAATTGAAATCCAGCTCGTTTTTGGCGCAAAGATTGAGAGATTATCTGGGAGTTGCCGCTGTCGCTCCGGCCTATGGAGAAACGCGGGAGATTGAGATATAATAAATTGCAAGTGGATGTTATAAATAATATAGTCATGAACGCAGAAATAAAAAAACAAAATGGCGTTGTTTTTACTCCTGAATGGGTGGCTGGTTTTATGATTGATGAGATATTAAACAACCAAAAATTAACCGGAAAAGAGAAAATATTAGACGCTGGTTGCGGAGAAGGTGTTTTTACGATTATCGCAGCTGAAAAATTCTCAAGATTAACAGGAAAACCGTTAAATAAAGTTGTAGAGGAAAATATTTACTTTATTGACATATCCGAAAATTATATTAAAAAAACAACAATAAATTTACAAAACTTGTCAAAAGATAAAATTTCTAAATTTAATTCAAAGGTTGATGATTTTTGTTTCTATGACTTTAATGAAAAATTTGATTTTATAATCGGCAATCCGCCTTATGTTCGCATACAAAATTTAAACGGAAGAAAAGATTTGCTGCAAAAAAAATATATAACCGCTTCCAATGGTTCAATTGATTTATTTTTTTGCTTTTTTGAACAGGCGCTAAAATTACTTAGTGAAAACGGTAAAATTTCTTTTATTACCCCTAACTCTCATTTTTATTCGGCGGCGGGTAAAAATTTACGCAATTTAATGTTGTCGCACTTAACAAAAATAATAAATTTTGATCATTTTCAAGTTTTTAAAGACGCTACCGCATACACGGCGATTACATTCTTACAGAAAGATAAAAACGAGGCCTTTTTATACGCTGAAAATTTTAAAAATGATTTTAAAAATATTGAATATAAAAAAATATCCACTCAACACATGAAATCAGAAAGATGGGAGTTTTTTGATGAAAAATATTTAGATAAAATAGTCAAACTCAATAAAAAATATTCCACGCTTCAGGAAGTCGCCAATATCCATTACGGAATAGCCACACTTAAGGACGATATTTATATTTTTTCACCGGAAAAAAGCGATAAAAATTACTTCTATTTTAATGATTTTAAAATAGAAAAAAAAGCATGCGTTCCAATTATTAAAGCTTCAACTTACAAAGGAGAAAATCAAAATCTTTTTCTTATCTTTCCTTATAAAAACGAAAAACTAATTCCCAAAAATATTTTCCAAAAAGATTATCCGGAAACTTATGAATATTTTTTGCATCATCGCGATATTTTAGAAATGAGAGATAAGGGCGGAGGAAAAAATTATGAGGAGTTTTACGCTTTTGGCAGAAATCAAGGGTTAAAAACCAGTTTTGGTAAAAAAATTATAACCAGCACAATGAATATTGCACCCCGTTTTTATGTAATTGAAGACGAAAAAAATAGTTTTTATGCCGGCTATTGCATTAAACCAAAAAACAATGTTAATCTTTACGAATTATGCGAAGCGCTAAATTCCAATTTAATGAAAGAGCACATAAGTTCTGTTTCAAAGAGTTATCGGGGAGGCTATAAGTCTTATGCAAAAAGTTTTTTGAAAGATTTCGTACATCCGCAGTTTTACAAAATTCAACCAGCCTTGCCTGTGTTGTTTTAATTAAAAACATTATGGATAATCTACAAAATAAATTTATAAAAGCAATCAACGCTTCTTTTGTGGCTTATAACAAAAAAGGCGGGGCGAGAAGCAATAAAAAATTAATCCCAATTCATAAATTTTTATCAGAAACAATTCTGGGGAATCTTAAAAATGGATTTTCTATAAAATCATTGGGAATTGGCGATGGTAAAGAAGCGACGATAGGCGGTAAATATTACCCCAAAAATCTTGATGTTGCCATATTTAAAGACGATAAAATCATTGCGACTGTCAGTTTCAAATTTGTCACATCAAATTACAAACAAAACGCTAATAATTATTTTGAAAACCTTATGGGTGAAACAGCCAACATAAGAAGACAAAATATTGGCTTTGCTCATTTTTTAGTGCTCCGCGGACACACGCCGTATTATTCAAAAAATAAAGGTAATTTGCGAGGCAAAGAAAAGGGAGTAGAGATTATATCTGAAAAACATTTGCAGAAATATGTAAAGCTATTTAACGATATGGATTTTCCGCATAAACCTGATTTAATGGGAATCTGTCTTTTGGATTTTGATCAAAATAAAAAAGCAAAATTCGTTAGTTTAGATGATTTTGATTTTACTGTGGAAACAAAGCGACTGCTTAAAAATGATTTCTCTCTAAATAAATTTTTGGACAAATTTACACATCTCATAAATTTAAAAAGTTAAAAATAAATTGTATAATAAATTTATGGACGAAATTAGACATCCTCATTTGAAGATAAAAATATGCGTTTCCGGAGCGGCCGAAACCGGCCATTGCGGCATTGACGCTTTGGAGATTGGCAAGGAAGTGGGCAAAGAAATAGTCCGGCAGGGAGCCATTCTTGTCAGCGGAGCCACTACCGGTTTTCCGATGTGGGCGGCTATGGGCGCAAAAGAAGAGGGGGGAATATCCATAGGCATTTCTCCGGCCCAAACCGAGGTGGAACATGTGGAAAAATATAAATTGCCTTTGGAATATATGGATTTAATAATGTATACCGGTTCGGGTTATTCCGGCAGGAATTTGCAATTAACCAGGACTTCCGACGCAGTCATCGTCGGTTGCGGGAGAATCGGAACGTTAAACGAGTTTACCATCGCTTTTGAAGATAATAAGCCGATAGGCGTCTTGGAAGGCGAATGGCCGACCGACGAATTGATTAAAAAAATTCTAGACGAATCTCATCGCGGCAACGGAAAAGTCGTCTACGACAAAGACCCGAAAAAATTGGTGGAAAAGGTCATAGAATTGGTTAAAAAAGAAAAAGTTCAGACAAGCAAATGCCCCGGCTGTATATAAAAGGAATAGGAATGATGGCCGGCTTGATAATAGGGGCCGGCGTTTTCGCTTTGCCTTACGCGTTCGCCCAAGCCGGCGTTTTTTGGGGAACGGTTCATTTGGCCGTCTCGCTGTTTGTCGTTTATCTTTTGCATCAGTGGTACGGGGAAGTTTCTTTTTACACCAAAGGGAGGCACCGGTTTGTCGGATACGTGGAAATGTATCTGGGCAAGAAAGCCAAATTTTTCAGCCTGCTTACGACACTTGGCTCTTATTATTTTTCTTTGCTCATTTACGCCATTATGGGCGGAATTTTTCTGACCAATTTCACAAGTTTGTTTAACGGACATACCGTTGAATTTATGACCTTGCTGTTTTTTGCCGCAGGCGGACTGATGGCCTTGTTTAAAGTAAGCCGAATCGCCGAAATAAATTTTTATCTGACTGCGCCGATAGTCGGGTTTATCGTTTATCTGCTGTTTTTTTCTTTCCCGCACATCAAAACGGAAAACTTTTTCTCGGACGGAAACTGGCTGATGAATAAAAACTGGTTTTTGCCCTACGGGGTCTGGCTGTTTTCTCTTACCGGATTTTCGGCCATACCGCCGACGCGGGATATTTTTTTCAATTCCAGCATAAAAAGTTTTAAAAGGGTCGTTTCCATAAGTTTGTTTTTGGCGGCGGCCGTTTATGCCATTTTTATTTTTTCCATTTTAGGAGTAAGCGGATCGTTTACAACAGTGGACGCCCTTTCGGGTATAAAGACCGTGATGGGCGCGAAGGTGATGGCCATCGGTTCCATAATCGGCTTTTTGGCCGTGTTCACTTCCTTTATCGCTTTGGCGGTGGATATGAAAAGCATGTTCAGATACGATTACAAAATTCACAAGTTTCCCGCCTGGCTCTTGGTTGTCATTCCGCCGGTGATTATTTATTTAAAAGACATTGGCGGTTTTATCAACATTTTGGCCGTAACCGGCTCCGTTGGTATGGGCATTTTGGGAATTTTTATAGTTCTAATGAGGCATAAAATAGTCAAAATTTTAAAAATTGGCGATAAAGAAGATCTGGTCGCCGAGATAGACAGCAAGGAAATAAAAATAAGAAAAAAACTGGAAATAGTTATTCTAGTCGGCATCATCTCGGCCGTCTTATACGATATTTGGAATATAGTTTCTAAATTGTAATTTGACATAAATAATCTAAAGTATATACTTTTGGTATGAAAACAGCAGTAATCAACATTAAGACAAACAAAGAAGTCAAGGAGCAAGCGCAAGAATTAGCAGAAGAATTGGGTTTTTCTTTGTCATCTCTTGTCACGGCGTCCCTTAAGCAATTTATCCGAGCGCGCGAGGTGCGATTTTCAGCGTTGCCTAAAATGACGCCGTATCTTGAAGGCGTAATAAAAAAAGTGGAAAAAGACATCAAAGCAAAAAAGAATCTTTCGCCGGAATTTGCGAATTCAGTGGATATGGATAAATACCTCAATAGCCTTTAAGCATTATGAGAATACTCATTCTTCATAAGCATTTTGAAAAGAATTATTCCAAACTTTCTAAAAAAATCAAAAACGCTTTTATGGAAAGAAGAGATATTTTTCTTGATAACGCGCGCAGTTCTCTTCTCGGCGCGCACGCGCTTCAAGGAGAATACAAAGGATATAAAAGTTTTAATGTAACAGGGGATATTCGCGTGGTATACAAAGAGATAAAAGAAGATGTTTTTCTTTTTGCTGATATCGGCACTCATGATAAATTGTATGGAAAATAAAAACATAAGAAATTTTTCCATTATCGCCCACATTGACCACGGCAAAAGCACGTTGGCCGACAGGATGCTGGAAATAACGGGCACGGTGGAAAAAAGAAAAATGAAAGAACAAATGCTGGACAGTATGGAGCTGGAGAGGGAAAGAGGGATAACGATCAAGATGCAGCCAGTGAGGATGAATTACAAAAATTATGTTTTGAATTTAATAGACACTCCGGGGCATATTGATTTCGGCTATGAAGTTTCCCGGGCTCTCAAGGCGGTGGAAGGCGCCGTTTTGCTGGTGGACGCCACGCAAGGCGTGCAGGCGCAGACAATCGCCAATGTGGAAACGGCCAGAAGTTTGGGTTTGAAAGTCATACCGGTTATAAACAAAATTGATTCGCCGCTGGCCAGGGTGGAAGAAACAAAAAAAGAAATAGTGGAAATTATCGGTTGCGAGGAAGACGAAATTTTGGCCGTGTCGGGGAAAACCGGCGAAGGTGTCAATCGGCTTCTGGAAGAGATAGTCGCGCGCATTCCCGCGCCGAAGTTTGAATATGATAACAGGCCGCGCGCTTTGATTTTTGATTTTGAATATTCCGAGCATCAAGGAATGATAGTTTGTGTCCGAGTTACCGATGGGGTGATAAAAAAGGGAGACGAGCTGATGTTGGGCGCTTCTAAAGAAAGATTTGTCGCCTCGGAAGTCGGAACATTTTCGCCTCAAAAAAACCCTTCTCCCACTCTTTCGGCCGGCGAGATAGGATATATCATAACTAATATCAAGAAAGCCAGCATCGGCACGGTGGGAGATTCCATTCTTTCTCCTAAAGAACCGTTGCCTTCTTTAGGCGGCTATCTGCAGCCGAAGCCGGTGGTTTGGGCCAGCGTTTACCCGGAATCACAGGACGAGCTGGATAAATTCCGACAATCTTTGGAGCGCCTTAAATTGTCGGACTCCTCTCTTTCTTACGAAGAAGAATCAAGCGGAGCTCTGGGGCGCGGTTTCCGTTGCGGATTTTTGGGCATGCTTCATATGGAAATAATTATGGAAAGGCTTAAAAGAGAATTCGGCCTGAAGCTCATTGCCGCAGTTCCGACCATCACTTATAAAGTGGAAACGGCGGACGGAAAAGTCAAAGAAATTTATTCTCCAATGAATTTTCCGGAAGAGAGCCAGATAAACAAAATTTTTGAGCCGTGGGCGGATACGCAAATAATCATTCCTCCGGAAAGGCTTGGGGCGGCCGTTCAGCTTCTCTATGAACACGAGGCGGAGGTGGGAGAGGTGGAGCAGTTCGGGCAAAGACGGTCTATAATAAATGCCAAGATGTCTTTAAGAGAGCTGATGAGGAATTTCTTTGACGCGCTCAAAAGCGCGACAGCCGGCTACGGTTCGCTGAATTACAAAATATCGGAAATGAGGGAAGCGCCCAAGGGGAGCGTGGTCAAATTGGATATCTGGGTGGCGGAAGAAATTGTCCCCGCGTTTTCCCGAATTGTCAGTAAAAATAAAGTCCAGAAAGACGCGGAGGCGGCCGTGGAAAAATTAAGAGAACTTATACCGCGGGCGCTATTTACCATCAAAATCCAAGCCAAAGCCATGGGGCGGATTCTGGCGGCCCGCTCCATCGCCCCGATGAAAAAAGACGTAACCGGTTATCTTTACGGCGGAGATATAACCAGAAAAATGAAGCTCTGGCAGAAACAGAAAAAAGGAAAAGAAAAAATGAAAAAGCTCGGCAAAGGCCGAGCCGACATCCCGCACGATGTTTTTATCAAAATGATGCAGTAAATTATGCGAACAAGGGTAAAATAAGAGAGGCAACCATTCCAAGCGCCGCCAAAAGGCTGATAACCGTCCACACAATCCGATGTTTTCTTTTGCTGTTTGAATTAAACATATTGGCGGCATTATATATTTTTTATGAGAGAATTTCAAGAAAAAAGAAAATTTAAAAAAATAGTTTATTCCGTGTGGTTGCAAGCAATTCTTAGCATCATTTTTTTAGCGCTTGTTTTTTCCGCCGTTAAAGTGTACAAAAAAAGCCGATTAAGCGTTAAAAAATTCCAAGAAATAAAAGAAGAAATGGCCGGTTTGGAAAAAAGAAACGCAGAATTGGCGGCGGAAGCGGCAAGACTGGAAAGCGAATCCGGCCGAGAAGGGGAGATAAGGAAAAGATTTGACGTGGCCAAGCTTGGCGAAAAAATTATCGTCATCGTGGATAAAAACAGCGAGGATGTTAAGATAAACGGCGCAGAAAACAAGGGCGGATTTTTCTCCAGAACTTGGCAATGGGTGGAAAGCTGGTTTTGATTTTTTAATGAGCGGAATTAGTTTAGTGGCAGAATGACTGCTTCCCAAGCAGTAGACACGAGTTCGATTCTCGTATTCCGCAAAATTTGCGTTGAAATGTACAAAATGATACAATTTAAAAATGAAACTTATAAGCGCGACTTCAATGAGGAGGCATATCTCGGAAATTATAAGCAGTGTTAAATACAATGACCAGATTTTTGGCATTGGCAGAAGAAACAGAATAGAGGCCGTTATTATGAAATACCCGGAAAATTTAAATAAAAAAATAAGCGAAATCGCCAATATAAACGCAAACTCTTCTAGTTTTGATTTTTTGAAAAATGAACCGGATATTTACGATGTAAAAGATTTAAAAAAGAAATATGCCTAAAAAGCTTTTCTAAAACCGGACTTAAGACGGATTCTGTCATAAAAACAGGAAAACTCGCCACACTGGATAAAAAAATCATTTTGGGAGAAATTGGCGAAATAAGCGCAGACACGGAAAAAGAAATAAATAAAAAAATCAAAATATTATTTGGATTATAAGAGGTAGTATTCACTGTGCGACACTCGGTGTCGCACAGTGAATACATTTTGGAAACGGAATTTTACATCGTGCGATCACTATTTTTATCGTCAACAATAAAAATGAAATTTTGCTTTGCAAAAGAAGTGCTTTGAAAAAATTATGGCCGGATTTTTGGGACACATCTTGCTCTACCCATGTCCATCAAAACGAAACATATAAGCAAGCCGGGGAAAGACGATTAAATGAAGAACTTGGTTTTTCTTGCGAATTAAAATTTGTTTCTAAATTTCAATATCAAGCAAAATTTCAAAATGTCGGTTCTGAAAACGAAATTTGTTCTTTATTGATTGGAAATTATACTGGAGATATAAAGTCAAACCTTGATGAAGTATCAGAATATAAATGGATTAATTTTGAGCAATTGAAGAAAGAGATAAACGATACAAGCAGTTCTCCGTGGTTGAAAATTGCTTTTCAAAAATATTTGGAATATTTTAATAATAAGCTAAAATAAAAATTATGATAGAAAATATTTCCACAATTTTTGTATTGATTTGTTACGCTATATTTTTTGGTGTTACCATGAAAGTTGCTGATTTATTAGATGAACATGGCCTTAAATGGTTCAAAGGTAGCACAATCTTTTTTGGTTTTTTGTGGGGTGTTTTCGGTGCCCTCATAATTTTAAGCAATAACACAATCGCGAATATCTACTTAGCATTAATTCTCGCATTCGTTTTGAGATATAGGATTGATTACTTAAATCATGGGATTGCTGCTACAATTATGTTTTTGACTTTTTTTGCAAAACAAACTATCAATTGGGATACTTTTCTCTTATTTTTTATGATATTTGCTTTTTTCGGTCTTTTTACTGATTTTTTTGAAAATAAAAAACAGCCCAAAGACATATTATTCAAATTTTTTAGAAAATTTGTTGATTTAAGAGCGCAATATTATCTATTCCCGTTTTTGTATTCTTTGTTTACTGGTATTTGGTTAGTATTCTTTATGGTTGGGGTAAATATGCTTTTTTATGAATTAACAATAAGATATGGGGAACACATAATAAAAAGATTGGGTGGAATAATCACGCCTAAAATTAGTTAATAGTTCATAAGAATCTACTGGTAAAAATTTTGCATTAACATTCCACCAAATTTGCAAATTTTAATCAACGTGGCACGAAAAATTGCGGCGGCGAAAAAAGAAGCGGCGAAAGCGAGGGCAGATAAAAATTCATTCCCCCCAACCCTCTTCCTTTTTGCCCGCCCGAGCGTTCATTCTGGCGCGCGAAGCGCGCCGTCAGTTTCGTTCAAAAAAGGTTCGGATTTCGTCAAATAATTCCACTAAGACAAAATTTTTCGGAAATTTAAATACTCGTCAAAAGTTTAGCGATCTGCTTTTTGAAGACTGGCAGATCGTCTTGAACGGTTTTCCATAAAATTTCCTCATCAATGCCGAAATATTCATGAACAACTTTATTTCTCATGCCTTTGATTTCTTTCCATGCCACATCGGTATTTTTGGCCTTGATTTCCTTGGGTATGTGTATAACCGCTTCGCCGATAATTGAAAGGTTTCTCACAACTGCATCAATCAGTTTTTCGTCTCTGGAAAATTCATCGAAATCAACACTGCGCGTGTATTTTTCTATTTTTCGAATAGAATCTTTGATATCTTCAAGATAAAGTTTTATTCCTCTTTTAGACATATTGCACTTCATTAAGAACTTCTTTTTTAACTGCCGACTTGATGGATTTTTTTGACACAAGATCCACTTTTTTACGCAAAGTATGGCTCAATAAATTTTCCAACCTTATAAATTCAAAAAAGCCTATTGGAGCATCAAACTCCACTAGCACATCCACATCGCTTCCTTTTTTTTGTTCTTCCCGCGCAAATGAGCCAAAAATTCCGATTCTTTTAACATGATATTTTGCTTTAAGCAAAGGAAGTCGTTCCTTAATTTTACCCAATATTTTTTCTTGTTTCATATTGGTATAAATATAACAAATAAAAGAAAAATTGGCAATTCGCAAAAATCCGCCTTAATTTTTCCTTGACACACAAAAAACTTAGTATAAACTAGCGGTTAGATATTGGATAAACATTATCCGTATGTTATTTTTGTCCCATAGAGGGCAAAATGTCTCTTTGAAAACTGAACACATGTTAATATTTTTTCTTTTGTTCCGTTCTATAAAATCTTTCTTAAATTTTTAATTTCAGGAAGTAATTGTTTGCTCGGAGCGGGCAAGCAGTTTTTTGTGAGTTTGATCCTAGCTCAGGATGAACGCTGGCGGCGTGGAGAAGGCATGCAAGTCGCACGGATTTCGCAGCAATGCGAAGTTAGTGGCAAACGAGATAGTAATACATAGATTATCTACCCTTGTCACGGGGATAGCCCGGCGAAAGCCGGATTAATAACCGATGGCCTCGTTATCGCAAGATAATGAGTAAAGGCGCAAGCCGGACAAGGAGGAGTCTGCGCAATATCAGCTAGTTGGTAAGGTAATGGCTTACCAAGGCTATGACGTTTAGGGGGGGTGAGAGCCCGATCCCCATCGATGGCACTGCGACACGGGCCATACACCTACGGGTGGCAGCAGTCGAGAGTCTTCCACAATGGGCGAAAGCCTGATGGAGCGACGCCGCGTGAATGATGAAGGGCTTCGGCCTGTAAAATTCTTTTCTCCGTGAGAAATCCGAGTCAAATCGGTATGATGTTAGCGGAGGAATAAGGGGTTGCTAAACTCGTGCCAGCAGCAGCGGTAATACGAGTGCCCCGAGCGTTATCCGGAATCACTGGGCGTAAAGGGTGTGTAGGAGGCCGCGTTAGTCTTGTCTTAAAGGTTTCGGCTTAACCGAAAACATGGACAGGAAACGGCGCGACTAGAGAGTGCGAGAGGTGCGCGGAACTCATGGTGTAGGGGTGAAATCCGTTGATATCATGGGGAACACCAAAGGCGAAGGCAGCGCACTGGCGCATTTCTGACTCTGAAACACGAAAGCGTGGGGATCAAAAAGGATTAGATACCCTTGTAGTCCACGCCCTAAACGATGTTCTCTGGCTTTTTGAAGTATCGACCCTTCGAGAGGCGAAGCTAACGCGTTAAGAGAACCGCCTGGGAAGTACGGCCGCAAGGCTAAAACTCAAAGGAATAGACGGGGACTTGCACAAGCAGTGGAACATGTGGTTTAATTCGACGATAAACGAAGAACCTCACCAGGACTGGAAATCCAAACGAAGTCCCGCGGAAACGCAGGATGTCTCACAAGGACGGTTGGACAGGTGATGCATGGCTGTCGTCAGTTCGTGATTTGAATTGTTCCCTTAAGTGGGGCAACGAACGCAACCCTTATTGCCTGTTATATTTGTCAGGCGAGACTGCCGCTTTGCGGAGGAAGGAGAGGATGACGCCAAGTCAGCATGTCCCTTTGATGTCCTGGGCTACACACATGTTACAATGGCCGGTACAATGGGCCGCGAAGCCGAAAGGCGGAGCCAATCCCATCAAAGCCGGTCTAAGTTCGGATTGAGGTCTGCAACTCGACCTCATGAAGCTGGAATTGCTAGTAATCGCAGGTCAGCTATACTGCGGTGAATACGTTCTCAAGTCTTGTACTCGGGTCGCCATGCGATTGAGTACGCTAGTTGGTGAAAATCCAATCAAGACAATTCATAGTGTCTTGAAGCGAAATACCAGTCTTTTTTCCGCGAGGAAATCAGATGAAGGGGTAAAGTAGCATTTCTTAGCTTGAATATCGGTTAAAGGCGCAACGTGAAGGCCATCCTGCGAGTACATGGAGAAGCCTACTATGTAGCAAAAACATATTGCGTACCGTGATATCGAGATGAGAAAAAAAAGCATATTTGGTTACCGTGGGAGATCTTGCATTTTCCTCGTGGGGCATTACCCCTTGAGGTATGGCATATAGTAATGTATACTAGAAGACATGCAAGAAGTCAGCAGCGTTCGTAGTACCGATAGTAAAGATGCTCGGTTTAATCCCGAGTTAGCACTTCCTATCGGGAAGGAACAAATTCAAAGGAAAAAGTTAGATCCTCAATATGTCGCAGGATTTATTGATGGAGAAGGATCTTTTTCAATTAGTATTGGAAAACACAAGACATTGCGTCGAGGGTTCGAAGTTCGTCCGGAATTTGAAATAGAATTACGGAAGGATGATCAAGAAATTTTAGAACGCATACTTGTGACTATCGGAATTGGAAGAATTTATGATTGCTCATATGAGCGATATGGATGGTATCCACATGCGAAGTATAAAATTACCAGCATTTGGAACTTGAAAGAATATCTATTCCCATTTCTTGATAAGAATCCATTACAAGCGAAAAAGAAAAAATCCTATTTACTTTTCAAACAAATAGTTCTTATGGTTTGCAAGAAAAAACATTTGTCTGATGAGGGGTTTAACAAAATTGTCTCCTTGCGCGATGACTTACGCGCATTAGGAAAAAAGGCAAGGACCTTTGGAAACCGCTAGAGTGCGGGAAAACCGCTTGCTCAGTGGTGTAGAGGATTATGATGGCAACATCATAACACATCAAATACCGCCCGTCAAGCCAAGGGAGCCAAGAGTACCCGAAGGTCCGCTTCGGCGGAACTACGGTAAGTTTGGTGACAGGGGCTAAGTCGTAACAAGGCACGGGTAGCGGAAGCTGCTCGTGGAGTTTTAACTAAATTTTTCCGCCTCAAAAACGGAAAAGTTAGGCGATATCCCGCTAATAGCGGGAAGAGTGTTGGTCTCGGAGCTTTGATTTGAGACCGGACGGAACAAAAGAAAAGGTATTAATGTTCGTTAAATTAAAAATTATTAAATAAAAAAATATGGATAAAAAAATAATAGCGAGTATCGTTTTTTTAAATTTTATTTTGCCCGCGCTAGTTTTGGCTCAAGACCCCGTTTCCCAAAATAATATTATTTTTGGAAACGAAAGGGGTTTTGTGCGAGAAGGCGGCGATGTCTCCGTCCCAAACGACCCAACGGGAGAAAGCAAGGAAGTTATGGATGGCATCGGGAGAATGAAAAGGGGCGGCGAACCTCTCCCATTTTCAACTTCAACCGTGTCAACTACAACCAAAAATGTTATTGACAGAAGGAGGATGATTAATTTTCCTGTTAATCCTGCAATTTTAAGGGTTATTAAGGATGGCCAGAGGGGTGAAGAATTAATTCGGTTTATAAAAAATGAAACGGATAAACTAAAAGACAAGAAACTTATGTTCGCCGACGAAATTATCGCCAAAAAAGAAGATTTGAAAAAAAATCTTGATTTGAAATTAAAAGACGCTCAAAAGAAAGAAATAGTAATTAAGGCGGACAAAGAAATCAACGCGCTTAATGTTAAAGGCGCGGGCAATTACAGAAGTATTTTGTCAAATGTTGAAAAAATATTAAACAATATCGTCGCTAGGGCGGACTTATTGGAAAAAAACGGCAGAAATGTTGCGCCTGTGAGAGTCGCCATTGAAAAAGCCAGAGAGACCATCGCTTTAAGCGGATTAGCCGTAGAAACGCAATCAGTGAAAATATACACGGTAACCATAAGCTTCGAAAATAAAATAAAGGAGGATGTTAACGTTGAAAGAGCGGCTATTCGCGCCGATTTGTCAAGATTGAAAAATTCAATAGAAACCGCTCGCGACGCGGTAAAAGACGCGGCTGTCGCTTTGGCGCATGTCGCTGGTTTGGGTGGCGGCGTTTCCGCAACGAACTCAAAAACCACTCAATAAATTATTCTAAAAAAATTAATTAAAACTATGACTAAAAAATTTTTAATAATCGTTCTGATAATAATCGCGGTAATTTTTGGGGTATGGTTTTTGGGGACAATCAAGAAAAGCCAAAATTACAACCAAAATAAAAACTTGGGAACGGAAACCGAAGCGTTATCGGCGATCAATCAAGACATTGACAATATCAAAATTGATAATTTTGACGAAGAATTTAAAGATATTGACGCTGGCATAAATAATCTTTAAAGAAAAAAATTTATTTCCCAAAAAAGCGCGCGAAATGTTGTATTTTTGGCGCTTTTTTGTTATGATTTTTTAATGATATTCGGGTGTGTAGCTCAGGCGGTTAGAGCACGTCACTGATAATGACGAGGCCGGAGGTTCGAGTCCTCCCACACCCAAAGAGGCAAGTCGCCTCTTTGGCGACTTGCCAAAAAGTCAGAAACGCTATCCTGTTTGTGTTAAAGCAAGGGCCTATAGTTCATCGGTAGAACGCATCCATGGCATGGATGAGGGCGGGGTTCAATTCCCCGTAGGTCCACTGTATGATATTTCGAGTCAGAGAATTGCTGATTGAGCTCGAAGATTACTGACAATTTCGCGGTTCCAAAACCTTTATTTCTCGTGTATGGAATTCCTTACCAATGGTGCCGTTTTTTACGTACTCATTTTTCGGCTACTTTCGGATACAATCCGCCATAGTCGTTATATCCGATTTGAGCCCTTGATTTTTAGTGTAATACAATTAGTGAATAATGTCTATTTTTTAGCCATATTCACCGGTTCTTGACTTTATATCGTTAAAAGAGTAGTATAGATAAATAAAATACTATGGCTACAAATAACCCCACAAAAAAGCGAATACAAGCATTAAAGGCCGAATACGATGCCTTACGCAAGGGTAAAGAGTCCCTTTTGGTAATGGTTGATGAGGCCGAAATTCCGGAAGCGGTTTACAACTCAAACGCCATAGAAAACTCCACGCTCACGCTTAAGGAAACAGAAAAAATCTTGCTTGACATGGAAGTGTCTCGCGATGTTTCCGTGCGTGAAGTTTTTGAGGCGAAAAATCTCGCGCGTGTTGTGGAGTACATCCGTATCAAATCTCAAGAGATCGAGCTGAATAAAGAGATGATTCTTTCGCTACACCAGATGCTTATTGGCGGAATAGATGATAAGATTGCCGGCCGGTTTCGCGCAAAAGGCGAGTATGTGAGAGTTGGTACGCATGTCGCGCCGGCTCCGGAACATGTTGAAAGCATGGTTGATGCGATATTGCTCGAGTATTCAAGCGATCTTAGTTCTTATTTCTTAGACAAGATCGCAAAATTTCACCTGGATTTCGAAACTATCCATCCGTTCAATGATGGCAATGGCCGTATTGGCCGCGTCATCATTAACTTTCAGTTTCAGCGATTGGGGTTCCCAAGAATTATCGTTCGTGATCGGGGAAAGAAGGACTACTATCAGGCCTTTGGTGATTATCGAGAAAAAAAGAGCACAAAGACAATGGAAAAAATTCTTGTACTCGGTCTTATGGAATCATTTCATAAGCGCATCGCGTACTTTAAGGGCGAGACAATTATTACGCTTTCCGATTACTCAAAGAAGCGCAAACTCTCTGCTCCGGCTGTCTCAAATGCCGCTCGCCGGCAGAAGATCCCTGCTTTTCGAGAGAGGGGTGTCTGGAAAATTCCAGAGAATTTTGAATATTAAAAATGAAAATTAAAGATTTACCAAAAATTGATAGGCCAAGAGAAAAGCTCGAGAAGTATGGACCCGAGCGGCTTTCGGATTCGGAGCTTCTGGCCATTCTTTTGCGGACCGGTAGTGAAGGCGTGAATGTTGTTGAGCTTTCAAGCAAAATCCTTAAAAAATTTAGTGGCGTTGGACTAGCGAAAGCATCAGTCAAAGAACTCAAGAGCACTTTCGGGCTCGGCGCGGCGAAGGCCTGCGAGATCGTGGCCTGTTTCGAGCTGGGCCGCCGGCTTTTGCAAAATAAGCAATCGGCTTTATTACTATCACCGCAAGATGTCTGGGATCAGCTGAAAGATATTCGCGACAATAAAAAAGAGCATTTTGTGATCTTCTTCCTAGATGCTCGGAATCAGGAAATTAAGCGAGAGATCATCTCGGTTGGCTCTCTTAACGCCAATCTTGTTCATCCACGAGAAGTATTTGAGCCAGCAGTACGCCATTTGGCCGCGCAGGTTATTATCGCTCATAATCACCCAGCCGGAGATCCATCGCCGTCGCAAGAAGATTCAGACATTACAAAACAACTGGTCGAAGCAGGAAAATTGCTCGGCATTGATGTAAAAGATCATGTGATTGTAAGTAAGACAAACCATTTCAGTTTTAAAGAGCATAAACTTTTGTAATAAACTTATGATTTCAAATTATATTGTAGAAAAAAACATAAACGATTATGTCACGAGGTTTTCTAAATATGTACTTCGCGACCCAGAATTTTACAAAAAGGATGAAGGCTATAAATATCAAGCCGTAGCCACATTCAGAAAGCATTTTGATCTTAATGCTCACGACTTTGCCGGGATGCTAAAGAGGGCGGTATCTGAAACACGCAATCTAATTGAATCAGGTTCGTACTATCCTAGGAAGATGCTTCTGATATACACCGACCGTGAGCCGGAATTTATTCGGAAAGAATTTAAGAAGTTATTCTCAAAGGAGGGAAGCGTGTATGACCGCATGGACGGCTTTATTAACGATATCAATGAACACTTTCCACAAGATAAGAAGCAATCCTATTTCGACTATCGTTTTGTCAGTTTTTTCCTTGCCGCTTACCAGCCTGAAAAATATATCCATGTTAAATCCAAGGAATATAAGGCTTTTGCCGGTATGGTCGGATATAACCTTATTATTGCGGGAGCCCCGGGACAACGGTACAGAATTCTGCTTGAATTTGCCGATCTAATTAGGGGTATTCTTAAAGCAAACCAAGAATTTAGGAAAGTTCATAAACGGGTTACCGAACCATTTGAATATAAAGATCCTTCTTTAAGTTGGGGCACCGATGACTTTATTTTTAATGTTGCGCGCCGGCTCGGCTCTGCATTTAATGAGGAAGCAAAACGGGTTATCAAACGGAATGTTGATATACAGCAGAATAAAAAAGAAGAACTAGAGGATATGCTCGTTGAAGACAAGATTGTTGAGATCGAGGGAACTAGAAGTAGAGAGGAACTCGTAAAGCTAGCCCATAACTTTAAGCCAATTGGCAAGCCATACACCGAAAAAGAAGGTAGTTATCGTGTTCGCCAAGATAACGCTGCCCAAAAAGAGCGAATCAAAATTCTTGAGGATTATTCCTGCCAGATTTGTGGGTTCACGCTAGAATATACAACCGAAGATGGCAAAATGCGGAAATTTGCCCACGCTGACCATATTGTTGATAAAAGCAACGGCGGAACAGAGGAGGCAGATAACCTATGGGTTCTATGTCCCAACTGTCATGCGAAGAAGACGCTTGGTGTTATAACCGTTAAACCGATAAAAGGCGAAATTCGAGAAAGTGGTAAAATGTTACATTTACACCACAACAATCATCTCTCTTGGTACATGAAAGATTGATTATTTAAGCGCAAAACTGTTTTTATATTATGCCCACTCAAGACACAACAGGAAAAAAGTTTTTACGCGAGACAGACGCGCGTATTTTGATTGACAGAAAACTCCGCGAAGCCAGCTGGGACCCGGAAGATAAAAACCAAGTCATTACCGAAGAAACCTCGCAAGCCGGACGAGCCGATTATATTTTGAAGGACAGCCGCGGCCGTGGAATAGCCGTGATTGAAGCAAAGCGGTTTTCTGTTGATCCCGCCTCTGCTAAACAACAAGCTCTCCAATATGCAGAGTCCATCAAGGCCGAATTCATCTTTTTATCAAACGGTGAGGAAATTTACTTTTGGGATTACAAAAATCGGCCAGAGCAGAAAGTGGCGACCTTTTATTCCCAGCGCGATCTTGAGAAAATTCAAAATCTTCGTCTTGAACAAAAACCGATATCAGTCATACCAATCCCCGAAAGATACTTTAAAGGTGGAGAATGGCGCTCGCCCCGCCCATACCAAAAAGAGGCAATACACATCATGGATAAAG
>Ga0209541_10006943_pt1 | contig 19139 bp, 15 predicted proteins | sample RifCSPlowO2_01_FD_184027 | JGI IMG/M metagenome (GOLD analysis project Ga0209541, IMG submission 184027) | Groundwater microbial communities from Rifle, Colorado - Rifle CSP2_plank lowO2_0.1 (SPAdes) (version 2) | ecosystem: Environmental > Aquatic > Deep subsurface > Groundwater | place... | reverse complement strand
CGATTATCAATTCAAATATAATTATTGGAATTATTTCTCAATCGGATTAACTCCGTAGAGAAATAGCAAATAAATTTGTTTAGGTATAGAAATACCTAAACAAGTACATTTTTTTTAAAGTCTCGCCGATACTTTTATAAAATCTCTTTCTTAGTAAAATTATGCTTGAATGTACTTTTTGCAAAATTGTCAAGGGCAAATTGCCATCATATGCCCTCTATGAAAATGAAAATGTTTTAGCATTTGCACCGCTAAAAGAAGGCACTATTGCCAGAGGTCACATGCTTTTAATTCCTAAGAAACATTATGTGGACATTTATGAGATTCCAAATAACGAATTATATCACATGCTTGATGCAGTTAAAATTATTTCGTCTAGGTTAAAAGACAGATATAATTCCGAAGGAATTAATATTATTCATGCAAGCGGTAAAGCGGCGCAACAATCTTGTTTTCACTTTCACTTTCATTTAATTCCAAGGTATAAAAACGATAATCTAGACACCTGGCCCAAAACAGGATATAAAGAAGATAATTTTCCAGAAGTTTATAGAGAAATCAAAGATTTATTTCAAACATCAAGATGCTTTGCCAACCCCATGACTAAAGTCGGGGAATGAACATTTTGAGTGTTTTTAAGGCATTAAGATGTTATGCTTATTGACATTAAATCTTTTTATATTTTCAATGCTACCGAAAACTATATCAACTGCTATTTTGCAGAAGTTTTATGGAAGAAACAATAGAAAAAGACAACCCTTTAATTGAAGAAGAACATCGTATAATAGAAAAGATAGAAGAAAAAATAGCAGAGCATAAAAAGATAGCAGTACAGCATGAAGATATAGTTGCTGGGCTTGAAGCTGTAAAGAACGGATTAACTGATCAAAAAAGTCTAGAAGTAAAAGTTTTAGAAGAAACAAAATCTGAAGAACTTTTAGAAGATTTAACAACAAGAGAAGAAATTACTCCTCCAAAAAGAAATTATCAAAAAACAAATCTCTTCCAAAGATTATTATATCGTTTATTCAAAAAAAAAGATGATTATGACTCAAACTGCCTACTTGAATGTGACTGGGGCAAAGAGAATGACGAAACGAGAGAATTCCAGAAATTAACAGATAGAGAAGCAAGAATTGTATCAATGTATCATCTCTATGAGCAAAGAAAAGACCGTCTAAAATACAAGGAAGCAGAGAGGATGCTATTAGATGGAATTATATACATTGCAAATGAAAATCTAAAAAGCTCTGAATCCCCTTCAGAGAAGCAAACAAAAATACTTTCAGAAAGACAAGCAAAAGCCATAATTGATTTCCCCGAGAAAGCATTAGAAAAATTAAGGGGAAATCAGAAACTATACGACCCGATATTAACCCGCTTAGTTGAGATAAAGAAAGAAGAAGCAGTAAAAAAACAAAATTCTTATTATTGTTTTCCAGATTAATCCTTTATTGCAAATACTCTCAGTACCCGCTTACACTTACTTGCCCTATCAAAGTTGCTGCAGGCTAACCACCAAAACTTCTTACAGCACCCATCAAAGCCTCAAGATTTGTAATCAATGTAATCAAATCTTGATGGCTTCAAAACCTATGGTTTTGACAGTGTTCAAGATGAGCGTAACGAATCTTGACATGCTCAAGAACCCCCAATACTCTAAAAGGTTCTTGACAAGATAGTTATTATCTGGCATTATAATTAAGGGGTTATTGTTCGCGATAAATCTATTAAGAGGTTATACTTTACCTAAAAATTGTTAGCAAATACAACTCCCAATCAACTATTTAAATACAATATAATTATAATTAATAGGTGATATCATGGGTAAAATTGCTAAATTATTTGTAATCTTAGACATTGTTTTGATTCTATTTTATATATTGGCAAGAGACAAGCTTAATTTATCATTTGAAATAATCTCTCTTTTGTTGAGTTTAACCATAGGGATAAATTTTTTTATGTTATTTGTCTTAGTTGTGAGCTATATAAAAAAGATTTTTTTAAGGAAAAAAGCCAAAACCCAAGAAGTAAATTACAAACTTTCTATATTTACTTATCTCTTAGGAATTATTTTATCCATTGTAGTTATTATCTTATCCTTTAATTCTTCATTATATCTTCAAGCTCTTTTGGGCAATGATTTGTTTCTCTCTTTAACTCTCGACAAAGAAAACTTTATTTTAGAAAATGGGAACAATCTTTTCATAACTGCTGATTTTGCTATAGCGATAAGTCCTTTTTGTTCTGCAAGTTGTAGTCTATCATTAAAAGACCTGAGTTCTGGGAAAGTTCTATTCTTTGAAGAAGCACCAATTTCTGTTTCAACTCCAGTATCAAAAAGATATGAAATTTTTGTTAATGAGTCTTATTCAGGACAAAAACTATATCGAATTGATTTTGAGTGCGCCAGTGAAAAAAAGTTGTTTTGTTACACTGCCACAAATAAAACAAAACATACAAGTAAAGTCCTCTCTGTTGAACACTCCTTTAACGAAGAGCAAAAGCAATCATTAGAAGATTTAAAAGATAAAATTACTTCTCTGAATAGCAATTATAGTCAACTAATCCTGAACTTAAACGAGATAAACAGTACTATCTCCAATAGTTCATCATTGAATTTATCCGAGTGGATTATTAAAATAAGTTCTTTGAATTCTAAAATAGAAGAAGACAATTTGGCCCCTCTTATTGAATTATATTCTGAGCAGAAGTTTACTTCTCTTAAAGATACACTTCAAGAAAAATATTTACATCTAACAGAATTCAATAACGATTTCTTTGATATATACAAATCTATCAATTTAGAGGTTAATTCCTACAATGGTCTAATTGACCGTCTTTATTTTCTTAAAGCAAACGTTTCTCTTCTATATTCTCTTGATATGGATAGTCATTCTCTTACTCAATTGAATGATTTAATTGATAGTTTTAATTTAGCTTTAACATCTTTTAAAAAATATAGCGATTTAAGTAAAAAAAAGAGTATACTAAATGAGTTAATTTTGCTTAGAGCTAATTTGAATTTATCTGGCTCTTCAAACGAATCTTCTAGATTAGAAAAAAAATTAAATGAAATTGATGTTGCCTATTTAATTTTGAATCTTACCATACTAAACTTTAGTTTGAACCTTAACAATCCTTCTCCAATTTGTTGTTTATCTAACAATTGTGAAATCTGTCTTAACGAAAATTATCCCTCTACAAATTATCCCATAATCCTTTTACACGGGCATGGTTTTAACGAAAAAATTTCAGCTTTAAGCAGTTTAGAGACATTTAACTCTTTTCAAGACAATTTGGAAGATGACGGTTATGTTAATGCTGGAAGTTTACTCTATCTAGACTATAGCCCCGCATCTAAAAGAGTTTTGGGAAAGATTAACCGTTCAGTTACCTTTAAAGTAAGTTATTACTTTGATATTTTGTCTACAGAACAAGGCTATTCTTTGTTAGAAACCAAAACAGATAATCTTGATACTTATTCGATTCGATTAAAAGATATTATAGATAACATTAAATACATCACTGGAAAAGACAAGGTAATCCTTGTTGCGCATAGCATGGGTGGATTAGTAGCTAGGAGATATATTCAGGTCTTTGGGGAAGACAGCATTGATAAATTAATTCTAATTACAGTTCCAAATCATGGTGTAGAAGGGTTTGTGGTTGATTATTGTTCCTTTCTTGGTACAAAGGACGAGTGTGAAGATATGAAGTCAGGCAGTTTATTTTTGAACAAACTTAATAGAGTTAATCCTAATATTCCAACATATAATATTATTGGAGAAGGTTGTGAATGGGAAAATTCAATTGGAGACGGGATTGTAAAGAATAATAGCTCTTATTTATCCTATGCAAAAAATTATTATGTTAATGGAACTTGCAACGGATTTACTTATTTTCATAACACAATTTTAGATGCAAAGCTTTATACAGAAGGATATAATATAGTCAAGGAAATTTTAGATTCCTAAGTTTAGACTAATTGGTGTAAACAAACACCTACTAAAGGTAAACTTTTTAGAAAACACATTATTCTAAGCTGATTTAAGCTCATACTCCCAACCGGGTTGCCATGCCTTTCTTTTTCTCCAATCTTCAGCAAAAGCTTCTTTCCATGTCTTTTCATTTAACAAGACATCTAATGCAAGTTGTGGTGCTTTATGTGCTACAATAGCAATATGTTTTCCATCATAGTTGTTCTTTAGAAATTTAAGAAAGTCAATAATCCTTTCTTTTACATCTTCATAACTTTCTCCATTTGAAAACTTTACTTCAATACATTTTTCTTGCATTGGCTCAACAATTTCTGAGGATTTGCCATTGAAATCACCATAATTACATTCTCTCAATCTCTTGTCTGTTTTAATTGGAAATTTACCTTTAAAACTAATTTCAGCAGAATCAACAGCTCTCTTTAAATCAGAACAAAACACAATATCAAACTTCTTATTGCCTATTTGATTTGGTAATTCCTTTGATTGTTTAATTCCTAATTCGGAAAGCCCAACATCTTTCCATCCAGAAGATACATCTTTTTGATTATCAGTTGTGGTTCCATGTACAAAATAAGTTATTTTTACAACTTTCATTACTTCTTTTTTTAATAAATCTAATATTTCAACTCCGCATTTATTCCAAAATTCAAGAATTTCTTGAGCTTGTCCGATAGATGCTCTAAAGCCCCTATAATTTATGTCATGTCTAATCTTTTTTATTCTATCTAATGAATTTAACTTTACTTTATCCTTTATATCAAATTCTTTTAATATTTCCATACTTACTTCATGATTTAAAGGTTCATACCCAAGAATCCAGGATTTTGCATCGCCAAGTTGTCTAATCGATTCATAAATCTCTCTAAAAATTAAAGTAGCAGTATTTTCGTTTATTTTAATTTCTCCAGTTACTTTAGCATTAACTTCAGCAGAATTAATCATAGATTTTATTTTTTCTAAATCTTTTTGTCTCATTCTTAATGCACCCCTCCTAATCCAAACCTCATAATTCATTTTTTAACCTCCAAAAAACCCCATAAAAGAATTCCATTTGCAATATTATTAAATAAATTATCATCAATACTCTCCCTACTAAAAAGATGTATTTGAATTTTCCTTCCAATTATTTTTTCAAATTCAACTAACTCTCGGAGACCAATAGTTTGATAATTCTTTACTTCATTTGACTCAATTGCTATATCGATATCAGAACTCGAAAAATCTTCTCCTTTTCTAAAACTACCAAATAACAATATTGCTTTGGGATTTTTAAAATGTTCAATAAGAAATTCAACAAGTCCGCTTTTATATACAAACCCCAGATTATTAACTATTTTGCTTCTAATAAATAGCCAGTTTGTTTGATTTGATTTTATTCTCCATATTTTGCTTAATTTTTCAATAGTAATAAGTCCTGCTTCTTGAAATTCATTTAAGATATTCCCAATATTTGCTTTAGCTACTCCAGCCTCTCGGGCGAGATCACTTAAACTAAATTCTTTTTCAGGATATTTGAATAGAATCTCAATTATCTTATTCTTTGCAGTTTCTTCATATAGCTTAAGGTATTTCTTATGAACAAATGGTTTCTTCATATAACATATGTTATATAATAGAACTATATAAATGTTTCTTTTTATAAAAAGTAGCAAATGAGTTTATCATAGAAATACCTTTTTGTAAAGAGCTAATTTTTTGTAAGTAAAGTATATGATATTTTGTAGCCACAAAGTATAAATAAACTGGGCATGTATTCTTTTTATGGTTTCATTTAAACATTTTGAGATAGAACTGTTAAAAGTAGGCAAGGTTTCTAATCATTCTACAAAAGCAAGCATAAAATCAGGAAAAAAGGAGTATCATAGGGGAAAAATCTATTTGAGTAATTCTGCTTTTGTAAATAAACAATTTGAGTTATATGATATCGGAGAAGTTGAGATACAAGAAGTTTTTAGCAATATTCAAGGTAAAGGGGTAATGCTCTTTTTTCCAGATAAGGTTAGGAGAAAAGAGATTATTGGTAAGAGAAGATAACACTTAGCAGAGTTGCCTGAAGGGCATTAACTTGTATTAGTATGATTTTTTCGGAATTTACTTCTGAAACTTCAAGATTTGCCTTAAAACAAATCTTGACAACGATCAAGAATCCTCTTCTAAGGATTCTTGACGAAATCTTATATGTGCAAGGCACAAATAAGTTCGCAATTGGCGAACTTAGGATTTAACAAGCATCTACCTTTATATCATGTTCGTATAAACAATAACACATTAAACTTCTAATTCACTTTCCTCTTTTTCTTCGCAATTCTTGAAGCTACAAATAAAAACATTATCGCAGTAAACGTAGTCAAAAGCATAGCCCCCAGGATTATAATCCAATTAGAATCTCCCTCGTTCTGCGTAGCACTCTCATTATTCAAAACAAGAGGCGCAGCAACTTCTGTTTCTTCACTACTTGTTTCCTTTAAGCAATTGCTAATATCTAATATTAATGATTCTGATAATATATTATCGCCATTAACCATCGCAGTTACATTATAAACCCCATTTCTTATCCCTTCTGCTATTTTAAATTCAATTATCTTCAAGATACTATCTTTGCTCTTACCAGAAGCAGCAACTTCAAAAAAGTTTGTTACTTCCTCCAATTTAAGTTCTTTGTTCTTTAAACTTATTGAAACATCCTGGTCCGTAGAGCCAAGATTTGTTATTCTAATGCTCGCCTTCATATTTTCCCCGCATTCAGCAACACCATCTATCTTAAACTCAGTCATCTCCAGCATTTTCTCAGGTCTGACAACTTCAATATCAATATATTCTTGATTGCATAAATCATCCTCTGCCTTCGCAAATATAATATATTTATCATCAAGATTTATATCTTCAGGAACACTTAATTTAAAGTTGAATGTGCTCTCGCTTCCAGAACTTATTTTTTCACTTCCGCTATCTTTTGATATAATACTGTCATCATCAGTGTCATAAAGGTTGACTTTTAAATTAACATTCTGCTCATTTTTATAATGGTTTTTTACTCTGACTTCAACACTTATTTCATCACCTGCTTCAAATTCATCATTTGAATCAGGAGATTCTATTATTAATTCAAGAGTTTTATTCACAATCTTGCAATTGCTTTCTTCTTTGAATTCTTTTGGCTTAGCTTCACATTGAGAAGAACAGCATCGCAAACTGTCTTTTGTATTCAAAAATCCAGAAGAGCAAACCTGCTCTGCTCCGCAAATAAAACCACTTATTTCAGAACAGCTAAAATCTTCTACTCTCCCAACAATAACACTCCAGAATCTTCCAGCTTCACTTTCTCCATCAGATATAATTGCCTGCAATAAATAAGAGCTCTGTCCTTTATTAAAATTATAATCCTTCCCATTGCCAACTGCATTCCCATCCAATATCCATTGTATATTTAGCAAATCTCCATCAACATCCTGTCCTTCAATATGGAAATTTTTATTTATATTTTCAGGAACAATGGCTACATCTCCACTCGGTAAACTTGATTTTATTGTTGGAGCATCATCTACATTAACAATATTAACATTAAACAAATAACTATTCTCTCCATCAATATCAGCAACAATTATCTCACAATCTCCTTCACCGTAATAATCTTTTTCGCCAATATAACTCAATACATCACCCTCAATAAAACATCTAAGTTTATTCTCTTCCCCAACAGAGAAATTAAAGCTATTTCCTTCAAAGTCCGTTGCCAAAAGCAAACAAGAGTATTCTCTATCTTCTTCAATCTCCTTTTCACAACTCATATTCTCAAATTCAGGTGGCTCACCCATTTCAATAACCTTCAAATTTACTTTATTGGAAGATACGCTAAATTCCCCATCTGTAGCACTAAATATTATCTTTTCAGTTCCAGACCAATCTTTCAATGGTGTTAATTTAGCTTTGCCATTTTCAATGGCAATATTAATATTTTTATTTCCAGAATAATTATAACTCAGCACAGAATCGCTATCTGTAAAATATTCATTTAAATTTAATGTTTTTACCTTGTCTTCATCCCATTCTAAATCAGCTATTGTCCCATTAAATTTTGGCGCATCATTGACTATATCAACAGTTAAAATTACTTTGTTTGAATTAATTCTATCACTTCCATCATCAGCAAAGAAAATTATCCAATCCTCCCCGCTCCAGTCCTTAGAACTCTTAAATTCCATAACACTTTCAGAAACAAATTCGACATTTATCTCATTATTATCCGAGGTAGAAGCAATTCCAAAAGTCAGTTTTTCTTTATTTTTATCATAGAAATAATCACTTAAATTTATTCTTACAGCTTCATTTTCTTTCCATGCAATATTAGGAATCAATTTGAATTCAGGAGGATTATTTTTTATCTCTAAAAATATTTCCTGCAAAACACTATATTCATTATCACTTACTTTAATTGTAACAATATAATCTCCTTCATCGCTATTGCTTGGCTGCCAATAAAATGCCTTGTCTATTTCAGAAAAATTAAATCTCGAATCACTTATCACATATTTCAACTCATCTCCTTCTGGATCAGTCGCATTAACTTTTATAGTAACCTTATCCGACTTGAAAAATTCAAGATTGGGCATTATTTCTATATTGGGAGCATCATTTTTACAATCCTTGCCTAAATCACTATTCCCTGGATAAATCTCTGGGTTTCTATCATTGCAATCAACATCAGAAGAATATCCATCCCCATCTAAGTCATACTCATTAACAAGCCAAGCTAATGAGTTGCTGAAAAGTTTCTTAGTTGCATCAGTCCAATAAGCTGATTCTGTTATCCCAAAGAAAACAGCTTTATCCTCTGCAATCTTACCATTTAAGTAAGTTGTCCCTTTTTCTACTGCAGCAATAACAGCATTAGAAGTTGAAACACCCCCATAAATAAGAAGATTCGTGCCAGTTGGCTTGCTTCTGCTTAAAAAATAAGATTTAATCTTAACATCTGCAATAGTATATGCATTAAAACTATTTGCAAGTCCAGAGGCAATTGGATGAGTTGCATCTCTTACAGTTAATATTGTAGGGCTTGATAAACTCCCTATATCTGTACTCCATCCGATTTGTTTATCTCCGTTTTTTTCATAAAAATTATACGAATTTATTATTAGAGATTTATATTTATAGAAAGGAATTACACTAACATTATCTAACTTTTGGTTCCCAAGCATTAATATGTAATAATCGCCAAAATTTGTTTTATTAACATTAACTTCATAAATTATTTCATAAGAATATCCATTTTTAACAACTTCGCTCAATAGATTATTATCTACTCCAATAGAATTTTTTACAATATAAGCAATATCCGCCTTAACTTTTCCAGTATGATTCTGTTCATTTCCCCCATTATTTGTTTCATTATTATTGGTCTGATTATTTTGGTTCAAGCCAGAACAAGTTAATTGTTGTATTGAATTGCAAACATTAATATTAGAAGGGCAATAAACCTTAGTTAACGCATTATAATCTACGCAAAATGAGCAATCGCTTTGACCCGAGCAAGTCTTGTCACGAAATACAGAAATACATTGTGAAAATTTAACTGTTTCCCCATCATTCAAGCACAATAGTTGTGTTTCTGCCGAAACATTTGAAATTAAAATTACAAAAGTGAAAATAACAACTAACCAGATTAATATATTGCCCTTATTCATTTTCTCGTTTTTCCTATCTATTTCTTTCTTATCCATTCTTTTTGTAAGAGAATAAAAGTAAAATCCGATTAATGTACAAAGAAGAATAAAACTTAATATAACTGCAAAAATAATCATTTTATTTGAATTTCCATCGGATTCATTTTCATTAGAAGAAATCATGCCAGTTATTTTATCAATAATACTATCATTTTTATTCACAATATTTTCATTTTTTCCATTTTCTTCTGTAATTCTCCCAGCGCCAGCATATTTTTCATTAACAATCATAATTATTTCAGAAGAAAGCCCCACACTGCTTCCTTCATCTGGTGTAAACTTTACATTTACTTTTGTTTCTGATGTTCCATTTTCTCCTGCCTTTATGGTAAAAATAGCCCTTTTCTCTTCCTTTGCCTCAAGCCTAAAAGAAGTTTCTTCAAGTTTAACATTATTAATAAGCTCACCAGTTACTTCCAAGCTAATATTAACTGCGGCATCATTTACATTCTTAACTAAAATATATTTTTCAACTTCTTCTCCAGGTCCAACTCTTAATACCATCTTAGAATTTCCTATGCTTGCAGATATCGCAAAAACTCCAGGCAATAATACTAAAAGAATTGCCAGTATACAAGTATACAAAATTATCTTATTTGTGCTCATTTTTCCTATTAATATAAAACAATCTTCCGTTTAGACATATATAAACAAGCTTATTTTAAGAAATATGTTTTAAAAAACAACAGAGTGTATCTACTAACAAAGATGAAAAATAATAATCTCTCTTTTTTCAGCGAATCAATCTCCTCCTTTTTATTATTAATAAAAAGATAATCTACTTTTTTCTATGTCACAAATTTATCTTATTTACTATATAAATTCAACTTACCACTTGTCTCTGATGAATCATTTTTGTTCAAAAAGCGCGACTATAAAATTAGTCGCACATTATAGAAAATCTACTACCCCCTAACGCTTATATTAATCATTACTGAAGAAATATTCTACTATAACAACGGACTTTAGAAATTCCCCAAAAAAACCGTTGCTACATCAAGGATTGAAAATCCTTGAGTGCGCTCAAGATGCAAACTACAAAACAAAAAGCATCTCTCGTATTCGAGAGAGCTAAATAGTTTGAGGAAAGATTTAGGTCTCTCGCTATAGTATCATTATATCCCTAACTTAATAATAAAAAGTGTAGTATTTGTAGTATAGAGAACCGCGTTGATTACGTGACATTTTGTACGTAGTTTTCTATATCATATATACTTTCCCCAAAAACAAAAATTACGGTTAATTTTTAATAAGCTATATCATATCAATTCCAAAAAAATTTTTGTAAACTCTGCTTAAAAAAACACTATACGTCGTCGTTAATTCAACCTCTTTCATTAATTCATAGTAATTAAAAAAAATATCCTTAGGAGCATAACTATCTTTAAATACAAAATTTAATACGAAACTACATCTCCTAAAAAGGGGGAGGTTAACTAATGAATTACGACAAAAAAAATTGCAATAAAAACATCGCATATCTTATGATAACAAATGAAAGGAGGTTATTAAAATGAAATCTTTATATACATTGCTGGTAGCAAGTTTATTGGTTTTATCGGTAGTGCCAAGCGTATTCGCAGTGAGCAGTGGAACTGGAATAGATGTTGACATTGAAACAGAAGATTTTCCACCTCAGGTTTGGATGTGTGATCATAGGACTGTCTATGACGATGCTACAGAACCTGGCAGAATAACAATGGACGGAGACGAGCTTTTCGAAAGAATAAACAATTATGCTTTCGAAGGAGAACAAATTGAATGGAAAGTTCTTGTTTTAGATAAAAACGGAATTGAAAAAGTAAAGGATGTCTTCGCAACCATCGGTGACTCTCAGGGTGCTGGAAACAACATCGAAGCAAACTGCCAATTAGACTATGTGCTTAATGCAGAAGAAAAAATTGATGAAAGTTGCAATGCAAGAATATTAGAAGAGGAATTATACTCAGCTAATTATGACAATGTTGCAGCTTATTATACATGCACTCTAACTGTTGAAACACCAGAATCAATGGTAGGTGAATACTGGGTAACTGTTGAGGCAGAAGACTTAGATGGTTTACCAGGAATAATGGATGAGAATGAATTTTGGTTCTTTAATCCGGTCATAGCTTTAAACATAGAAGGCACATTATCTTTTGATAAGGTAAGGCCTGGAACAGCAAGTTATTCTAAAACACTAAAAGTCGGAAACGATGCTGAAGCAGGAAGCGGAGTCATGCTAGATATGTTCATAACTGGCACAGACTTCTACGATTCCTCAAGCAGCGGAGCTAAATGCCCAACAACAAATCAGCTCGAATTAGGTAATTTCAGATATTTTGTCACAAATGGTGCTTATAACAGCGCTCAAGACAAAGAAGCTGATTTTGTAAATGGAAACAGAGAAGTAGACAACGAAGGTTATCTTAACATAGACTATGGAATTGGATTTAACAATCCAAATAAGTTCTATGACAATGCAGAAATCCTTCAAGCGGGTCCATCTATAGGTCCATTCTATGGAGCTAATCTTTTAGCACCTGGTGCAGAAATGGCATTAACGTTCAAGTTAAGCCTGCCAGAACCATGCAACGGTGATTTTGACACTGGAAGCATATACTTCTGGGGAGAAGCTGTCTAAAGCCAGACTTTAATTTATTTTTTTTCTTTTTCCCCTTTTATTTTTTAGGGAATAGGTATTAATTAAACAAATGTCAAAAACCAACCGAAGAGGTTCTTGAGCACCTCAGAATTCCACGAATGGAATTCCGATGTTAAAAAAAAAGAGTAAAATGAAAAACACTATGAAGAAATATGTAATTATTATATTTTTGTCTCTAATCTTATTGCCTTTAGCAAGTGCAGAATTTTTGGCTTGTTTTACAAAAGACCAAATCATAGATTATTGCAACCCAAAAACTCAAGACAGAACCTGCGAAAATAATTATGGCTGTACTTTTTGCATGAAAAGTTACAATTCAACAAAAGAATGCTACAGTCAAGGCAATTACAACCATTGCAATCATATTCCTCAAAAATGCACAGTAGTAAATGGCAGCACAGAGTTTGATTTTTCTCCTCCAAACCTTACAATCACTTCCCCATTAAACGGTTTAGTTTATAATGAAAAATCAATTCTTCTCAATCTCTCTATAAATGAACTCTCAAATATTTATTACACTGATTTGACTAAAAATATATTTTGGAAAACTCTATGTAAAAATTGTGTTCATTTTATCAATAAAAAATCTTTCAATGAAGGCAAAAACAAAATAATGTTTAAATTAGAAGATTTAAATAATAATCTCGTTTATTATAATTTAAGTTTCACAATAGACACTAAAAAACCTCGTATTCTAAGTGTTATCCCTCGTTCTGGTTTCTCATCAGGAGATTTCAAGATTCAATTTATGGAAGAAAATCCTCTCCTTCTTTCAATCGAGTATGGAACAGAACAAGAAAAAAGATTATTTAATGTAAATTTAAACAATAGCTGTCTCCTAATAAAAGGAAAATATCTTTGTAATGTCAATCTAAATTTATCAGAATTCAATGGAAAAAATATTTATTATAAACTCAATTTGACCGATATAGCCTTTAATACCATTGCAACCAATCCAACCCATTTTGATGTGGATACTATGCCCCCAAGAATAAGCTCTCTCACTTATACAATTCTAAATAAAATATTGGATTTAAATATAACTATAGATGAACCAAATTTAAAAGAAGTAAATTACATAAATCAAAATAGTTCAATAAAGATAAAGCGTAGATTATGTTCTTCATTAAAAAACGGATTATGTGCTAAAAAAATATTATTGCAAAAGGGAGGCATAAACACAATACAGCTCATCTTGAGAGATAAAGCCGGCAATGTTCTAATTAAAGATATGTCTGTTATTGTTTAATTCCAAAATAAAATGAATGTCTTAGCCATTGGAGCCCATCCAGATGATATTGAATTAGGCTGTGGTGGAGCAATATCAAAGCACCTTGAACTCGGCGATGAAGTTCACATCCTAATTCTTACAAATGGCGAGAAAGGGAAGCATGCTACAAATATGGAAGAATGTTTTAATTCCCTGCAAAACATTGGCATCAAAAGAACAGATATAATTCTAGGCGGATTCTCCGATGGATTCGTAAAGGACAATCAAGAGCTTGTTAACTTCATAGAAGAACAAATAAATAAATTCAGCATAAGCCGAATTTATACCCATACTCTAAATGACCGCCATCAAGACCACAGAAATTGCAGTCTTGCTGTATCTTCTGCAGCAAGAAAAACAGCAGAAATCTTACAATTTCAAGGCCCTTCAACAAATACCTCTTTCGCACCACACTATTACATCTCCCTATCAGAAAACCAGATAAATAAGAAACTTAATTCTTTAAATTCTTATCAAACTCAAATTCAAAAAGGGATAATAAAACTAGAATGGGTTAAAAGCCTAGCAATTGTTCATGGTATGACTCAAGATGCGCACTATGCCGAAGCATTTGAAATAAATCATCTTCTTAAAAGAGAAAATGAAATCTAAAATAGTTTCTGCTCACCAGCCGAACTTTCTTCCTTACTTGGGCTTTTTTGATAAAATGAGCTCATCAGATGTTTTTGTCATCAGAGATGAAGTTCTCTATGTTAAAAAAGAATATCACAATCGAAATAAAATAAGAATAAACTCCCATGATAACCTAAATAGCCCCCAGTCAAAATGGATTTCTGCTCCAGTTAACGATCCAACCGACTATATACTTCATGCAAAAATAAAAAAAGATGCGAAAACCAAGAACAAACTCTGGCACGAGCATCTTCTTCATGAAATAGAATCAAGTTACATTAAAACTCCTTTTTTTTCAAATTATTTTCCAGAAATAAAAAAGATATTTTCAAACAATGAGAATAATCTCCTTTCTCTAAACATGAAAATAATTAATTTCTTAAAGGAAACATTTAATCTAAAAACTCAAATCATCCTCGCCTCAGAGTTAAATCTAAAGCCAAAAAACTATCAGCTCTCAGACGCCTCCCAAGATTTAGCAAATATCTGCAGCGCCCTTAATGCCACAACTTATCTCTCTGGCGCAGGAGGAAATGGCTACCTCACTTTAGCTCCCTTCGATAAAATTAATGTTAAAGTAGAGTTTCAAGCCTATATGCATCCCGTCTATAAACAGAATTTCCCAGGCTTTCTTCCTTACATGTCAGCCATAGACGCATTGTTTAATATTGGAAAATTGCCCAGGTCAGGAGAAATAATAAAATAAATATCATATCTCAATTACTAATCCGCTATCTTTATCCTTAACAAGCTGAGCAGTATATCCTCTATCAACTAATTCGTAATATGCATTCTTAATTTTGGTTGGAATCTCTTCTGGCATATTATATTTTCCAGCATTTACCTCAATCCTCTGCAAATCTCCAAGCATATCACAAACTAAATCTCTCCTCTTCATTGTTCCTTGATATCCTCTTAGGTGATATTCTTCAAAAGGAATATCTGGAGAAGCCATAACTATTCCTGGCTGTGGTTCTGGCCATTGCTTTCTCAATGTCAAATAATCTCTTCTTAATGAAGAAGGCATATGCACCACAATCATATCATCAAGATTTATTCCCTTAGAACTTAATAATTTACTGCTATACTGAATATTCTGCCCAGTATTGGTTGATTCCTCTTCTATTAATATAAAACTTTTAGGCACACCTTTTTTTATAGCAACGTCTGCCAACATTCTCGCTTCAGTTAATCCTTCCTTCCATTGAGGCAATCTTTCATTATTTCTTCCACCTTTCCCGCTAAATAGCATATAATTTCCTTTCCCTTTAAGAAATAATTCAGCACCTCTTTCAGCAGGAAGCAAATCTATACTTCCTAAAACAAAAATCAAATCGCTCCTATGCGGATTTTTCTCTCCAATATTCATATAATCCCATATTCTCTGTGCTAATTCAATTTCTCTGTTTTCCATCTTTACAATTCAATTTCTTAATATTTAAACACTTTTATCCTCTAAAACAATCTTTTTTTTATTTAATAAAGTAGTGAAAAACGTATCTGCTTACATCTGATTACATTGTAAAGTTGCCAACGCCAACCCTCAAAGATCCCAATAGCACCCATCAAGTAAATAATTATCCTCTATAATAAATTTGGCTATTGTCCTTTATAGATTCGTCAAATATGTTCTATTTTTATCTTAGAATTGTTAGCAAATACAGAAAAACTATAATCCTAAAAGTATAATGCTAGTGATAGTTTACAAATATTTGCCTTTTATGCATTTGCCTACCCACATAAAAGTTGCTGACACCAACCACCAAAGCCCCCTATAGCACCCACCGAAGATACATATATTTTACATATAATTTCCAGCAGATACTCAAAAAGAAAACATTTATAAATCAGTATATACCTAGTATATACATGAAACAATCATTAAACTTTATGCAGAAAGAACAAATAATGAGAAAAGTAACCCCTATAGGAAACGGGGCGCATATCTTTGCTCCAAAAGAATGGATAGGGGAGCAGATTTTTTTAGTCAGATTGATAAAACCATCACTAAAAGAAAGAATCTTGAACACATTAGCTCCCCATTTAGAAGATATCAAAGGAATTTATCTTTATGGTTCTTATGCAAGGGGAGAAGCAGAGAAAGAATCAGATATAGATTTGTTAGTTATCACAAATAAAAAAATAACCATAAAACAAAAAGATTTTGAAATAGTAGCATTAGAAGAAGAATCTATTCCAAAAGCATTAAAAATTTCACCTATATTAATATATTCTGCCTTAGCAGAAGCAAAAGCCATATTAAACTCCCAACTACTTGAAAAATTAAGAATAGAATACCAGCCAGATGAAACTTATTTCAAATCTTATTTGCAAGAAACAAAGAATATAATAGGTATAAATGAAGAGTCTCCTGACCCTTATTCAGTAATCTTACGTCTTCGTGGAATTTATATTATTCAGCAATTATTAGAAAGGGAAATATACACTCATAAAAAATTCAAGGTATGGATCAAAAATCATTTAGGAGATATAGATATTAATAATATTTTAATTGCTTACAAAAAGACAAAGAATAATAAAAAGCAATCTACTATAAATATAAAAGATTTAAAACAATTATTATCCTTCTTAAGAATAGAGACAGAAAAATTAGAATCTCTGCTCCATGGTAAAAAGAAAAAAGAGACTTAAAAAAGCAATATCTTCCCTAGAAGAACAAATGGTTTTGCACGAAGCAAAGAAAAAATTAGCAGAATAGCTAGGACAAATAGATTTAGTCGGTTACTATACAAAAGAAATTGCTTCCTTGACAAATAGAAAAAAAGACAGAGAAGAAAAATTACACAGGAAAGATTAAATCAAACAGCGTCCAAAATACTCCCAACAACATATTCAACTTCTTCGTCAGTCAAGGCAGGATAACACGGAATACTCAAAACCTTGCTATGCGCATCCTCTGTATTCTTAAAATTTTCTCCATTCAGTCCAAGATATCTATGAAGCGGCTTAAAAACAGGCTTCGCGCAGCTTATTCCTTTTTCTTTCAAACGCATTTGCATTTTATCTCTTTCTTCCATACTATTAAACATAACGAGATATCTAAAAGGAAAAGCCCCTTCATCTATTTTCATTATCTCAAATTTTTCAGAAAAAGCAGAATCATATCTTTTCCCAATCTCTCTTCTCCTATCAATAAACATTCCCAATTTCTCAAGCTGTCTTATTCCTAAAGCTGATTGTAAATCCGTAAGCCCATAATTAAATGCGATGTTATAACTATCCCTCTCGTCATATTTCATTAAATCATCAATTTTATTTTTCAATTCAATTTTATTTGCCATAATCATCCCACCCTGCCCTGTTGAAATTATTTTAGTAGCATAAAATGAAAAAACAGAAATAACCCCAAAACTCCCTGCTTTTTTCCCTTTATATTCTGCCCCCAATCCCTGAGCGCTATCTTCAATAACCCCCACTCCCAATTTAATAATTTCATCAATCTCAGCTGGCACTCCAAACATATGCGGAACAATTATTGCTTTTGTTTTTCCATTAATCGCTCCCTGAATATTTTCAGCATTAATATTAAATCCTTTCTGAATAAAATTTCTAGTTATATCAACTAAAACGGGCCTTGCCCCGCATCTATAAACCGCATGCATTAAACTCTGGCAAACATAACTTGGAATTACAACTTCATCGCCCTTTCCAACGCCAAGCGCCTTCAAAGAAATAAAAAGCGCATTAGCCCCAGAATTAATAGCTTTTCCATATTTCATTCCAATAAAAGAGCACATCTTTTTCTCAAATTCTTCTGTCTTTGCTCCAGTCGCATGCATTCCAGTCATTACCTGCATCGCAACAGCATTAGAATCTTCTAAATTAACATAGGGTCTAGAGTGCGGAATTGTATACATTTCCCATAACCTCTTTTATGGCTGTATCATAAAAATAGCTTTCAACACCATCCTTTCTCGTCTTATCTATTTTTGCCTCTTTCTTAAATCCTAATTTATCATAGAATTCATAAGCACTATTGTCTGTTCTCACCCTAAAGATAGTTCTTTTAATATCTTCCATGCCACATTTTTTCAAAAAAGCAGCAAGCAGCTTAGTGCCAATTTTATTTCCCCTAACACTTTTATCAACAACAATCTTATTCAAAAACGCCTTGCCATCTCTCAAGCTCCCAATCTGATAACCCACAATTTTTCCATCAAGAATAGCAACATGGCTCAATTTCCATTTTAATGGCAATTCATAAATTAAGTTTTCAGTTGTCCAAGCATCATCGCCAATTTCCTTCCAATTATGCTCTAATAATAAAAGCTCGTTTGCTTTTGCCAAAGCAGATTCCTTTGATAACTCTAATATTTTGATATTCCCCATCTATTTTACAATCCGCCTCTCTTTATAACCATATATCTTTTTGAAAATGGATATCAAAAGCCATTATCTCTTTTCCTTTCCAATTGTTACTAAAATATTGAGTGCCATATATTTATATAAAACTTACTCTTAAATAATATGAGGTGAAATTCATGCAATCAAATTCAATTAAATTATATAAACTTTCTTTCTTTCTTTTAATCTTATTCATAATCCCATTTTCATCCGCCATATGCCAATTCGCTTCATCAGCCTCAGCAAACTCCCAATCATCAGGCTCACAAGCCATCTATGCAACAGCTGCCCCAGACGCATCAAAGGCAGGCTGTTTAACATATTCCCAATGGTCTGGCTATGGATATTCTTGGACTCCCTCAAGTTGGAATGTTCAAGGAATTCTAACCCTAAAATATCCAACTCCTGTTTTTGTTGAAAATCTAACTATCTTCGGAGATTATGACATCTGCTATAAAAAAATAACTCTTCAAAATTCAATAACAAAACAGAATTTAACAATA
>Ga0209541_10006939_pt1 | contig 19143 bp, 18 predicted proteins | sample RifCSPlowO2_01_FD_184027 | JGI IMG/M metagenome (GOLD analysis project Ga0209541, IMG submission 184027) | Groundwater microbial communities from Rifle, Colorado - Rifle CSP2_plank lowO2_0.1 (SPAdes) (version 2) | ecosystem: Environmental > Aquatic > Deep subsurface > Groundwater | place... | reverse complement strand
GTAAACACCGCCCATAAAGCAATTGACCTCGCGCATCCGAAGGAAAATGAAGAAAATACGGGGTTTTTGCCCATTGAAAGAGTTTGGATAGACAAAGTAATAAAAAACAATTTTGTGGATATATTCAGAAAATTCTATCCGAATAAAACTGGCGCTTATACTTACTGGGACCAAAAAATGCGCTGTCGCGACCGTAATGTTGGCTGGAGAATTGATTATTTTTTCCCTAGTTCTGAAATCGTTCCAAAAATAAAAAACACAGGCATAATGTCCGATTATTACGGTTCAGACCATTGTCCTATTTGGCTAGAGATTTATTAGTTCTGGTTTTGTGTTTTTTCCAAACCATTTTTTAGACAACTTTACTATATTGGGGGTTATATCTGTCACTAAGATTTTTGCTCTTGCCCCGTACCGAGCATTGCTCTGGTTCGAGGTTCTGTTTTTTGAAAGTTTTTTTTCAATTTCCGGATGTCGGGCAAAGTAATCTTTCAGTTTTTTAGGAATAATTTCATCTTGAGAAATTAATTTCAATTTAGAGCCCCACCTTCGCCAAGGCTTCGGCGGGTAAGCAAGGATTTTTCTGATTTCACTCTTGTAAAATGGATAATGTGTGCAACCGAGCGCAACTGCGTTTAGTTTTTTAGTTAAAAATGGTTTCAAATATTTCAAAATAAATTGTTTTGCCAAAACTTTTTCTCCTTCTTCAATCAAAGGCACTAACATTGGAGCCGGATTTTGAAAAACTTTTGTTTTTCCGCTAATTTTTTTTATTTCTTTTGGAAAAGTATTTGAGGTTATCGTGCCCAAGGTTCCTAATATTCCCACCCTTTCATATTTGGCGCATTCTTCCGCTGTGGGAATCAAAACTCCTAATATTTTTCTTTCAGACTCTCCCATTAATCTGCGTGTATTATTGTAATCAATTAAATATTCTTGTTGTATTTTTTTTAGCGCTCTTGCTGAAGATGTATTGCAGGCAATGATAATAATCGCGCAATTTTCTTTTTTAAATAAATAATCCATTGCTTCTTTGGTAAATTCAAACACAGTGTTATGAGAACGATTGCCATAAGGCACTCTTTTAGTGTCTCCTAAATATACATAATCATATTGTGGCATTGCTTTTCGTATCGCTTTAGCGATAATCAGTCCTCCTAATCCTGAATCAAAGATTCCAATCTTCATATTTTCATTCTAGCATATCTTTTAAATAGTGATATTATTTATATATGCAGAAGGTTTGCAAAACGTGCGACAAAAGTTTTGAAATAATGGAAGAAGATTTAAATTTTTATGAAAAAATGAGAGCTCCTGCGCCAAATTATTGTCCGGAATGTCGAGTAGCGCGCAGACTTTGTTTTCGCAATGAAAGAACTTTATATAAAAGAACTTGCAGTAAAAGCGGAAAACCAATAATTTCACTTTATGGAGAAAATACTCCCTTCCCTGTTTATGACCAGCACATCTGGTGGGGAGATGAATGGGATGCGTTGGATTATGGACAAGATTATGACCCCAACCGACCTTTTTTTGAACAATTCGCAGAACTTAAGAATAAAGTTCCCAGAATTTCCTTGCTTAACATAAATTCGGTAAACAGCGACTATGGAAACAATATTGAAGACAGTAAAAATTGCTATCTGACTTTCGCAGCGCAAAAAAATGAAGATTGCATGTATGGCAGACTTTTATATAGGAATCGTTTTGTTGTGGATAGTGATTTCGTTGCAGATTCAGAACTTTGTTATGAATGCATAGACTGTAGAGGATTATATAATTCAATGTTTTGCGAGAGATGTCAGTCCTGCACAGATTTGATGTTCTGTTTTGATATGCGTGACTCCAATAATTGCATTTTCTGCACCAACGGCCGCCATTTATCAAATGCAATATTGAATAAAAAATACCCGAAGGAAGAATATTTAAAAAAGAAAAAAGAAATTTTATCTTCACATAAAAAACTTGAAGAGGCAAAAATGGAATTTGAAAAATTAAAGAAAGAGACTTTGGTAAAATACGCATTTCAAACCAAATGCCATAATGCAATTGGTGATTATATGTTTAATTGCCACGATACGTATTATGGTTTTGATTCAGAACACTCCAAAAACTGTAAATATATTTATGATGCTGAAAGTCCGATTGATTCTTACGACCTGAATAACACATATTATAATCCAGAGCTTAATTTGGATATGATGGGAATATTAAAAACGTACAACGCAAAACATTCGGTTTATGCCATATATTGCAGTGATGTAGAATATTGCGATAGTGTAAATAACTCCGACAGTTGTTTCGGCTGTGTTGGATTAAAAAAGAAAAAATATTGTATTTTAAATAAAGAATATACAAGAGAAGAATATGAAAAACTAAAAGAAAAAATAATAGAAAATATGAAAAAAGAAGGTGTTTATGGAGATTTTATCCCCCCAGAACTCTCTCCTTTCGGCTATAATGAAACATTGGCGCAAGAATATGTACCGATGACCGAAAAAGAAGCAAAAGAAAAAGGTTTTAATTGGCAAAATCAAATAACGGGAACCTATGGCAAAGGAACAATAAAGGAAAAAGGCATGCCGGAGACAATAGAAGAAGTAACAGAAAATATTTTAAAAGAAATTTTAGTATGCGAAGACTGCAAAAAGAATTTCATAATAACAAAATCTGAATTTGATTTTTATAAAAGAATGAATATTCCCCTACCGCATAAGGATTTCGAATGCAGACATAAAGATAGGATGCTAAAACGCAATCCACGAAAACTTTGGCATAGAAAATGCATGAAGGAGGGGTGTCAAAATGAATTTGAAACTTCATATTCCACCGACAGACCTGAAATAATCTATTGTGAAACCTGTTATCAACAAGAAGTTTATTAATTTAAAAATAAAAAAGGCCAGCAGTTCCCTGAAGGGTTCTGCTGGCCTGTACTATCTTGAAAAAAGAACTTACTACTAGAGATTCCGCGCAAGCATCGCAATAAAGCGCTTTGCTCCGGAGACATCTTGATTGGCGATGAGCCGTGCCAGCGCGTCCTTTGCTTTTGAGCGAACATTGCTAGTTACGAACTGATCGAATCCGGAGTGGTCAAGCGTAACGTATGCTACCGTACCGGCATCAGCAATCCTCCCGCTCCTCTTGTTTCGATACATCTCTACGCCCTTATCGAGCGCTTCAAGCATGTTCTTCTTGAGCTCTTCTTTCTTCGGTTCAAATTCTTCCGCCGAAATGCTGATGTCTTTTTTGGCCTCGACGACAAGGATGGTGGAGAGTCGTTTGCCTTCAACGACCGCTTCCGTTACATCAGACATGTTTTTGAGTACATCGATAGCGTTCCTCAGAAGAACTTCATTCTCGGAAGATCGAAAGACGAGCCGAACTACAACAAGCAAGCTCACCAAGACGACTACAAATGTCGCGGTTTCCATAAAACCTCCATTATGATTCGCAAAGAAGTTGTGACAGAGAAGATTTTCTCCCCCGCCTATACTCCCTCGCAATGTTTGAAATGTACAGAACGAAACCGTTAGGTTTCAATTCGATGTTAATATTAGCATATTCTAATTTATTTGTCAAGTCTATTAATATTACATTTGTGATTCTTTAAAATAACTTGACATTTGTTATAAAATCATATATACTATAAGCATATTAAGGTTAATTGTTAAAAATTTTCATGCAGAAATGTATAGAAAGTACAATATCTGGTAAAAATTTAGGTTACGATTATCTTTTGTGGATTAATCGTCAAGCAACCCGACTCGGGCTCAAGGGTATTACTTTTTTTAAAAGTGACGGCAGTATAAAGGTAATAGCAGAGGGAGAAGAAAAAAATCTCCTTTTTTTAATAAAAAAATTAAGACGTGGTCGCTTTTTCTTTCCCATTTTTTCTCCCGTAGAGAATTTTTCAATAACATTGCACGAACCCAGAAATGAATTTGAGAATTTTTCTATAAGCAAGACTACATAAAAAAACAGAGAACAAAATTTTTGTTTTTTATCTCTCACAAGTATTTTTCTGCTGAAAAATCTCGCGAGCCCTCCTCGCCTCGTCAGGCTCCGGCCTTGCGATTGGGTCCCTTACCCTATCTCACTCCGTGCTTAGAATGTAATTTCTCTATTTCTTTTTCTTCCAATTCTTCTTTTTTTTCTTTTCCCCTATCCCCCAGGACCTTTAGCGCGCCATCCGGTAAAAGATTCAATGATTTAACCAATTCCGAAAGATGCTCTTTTGAGTTTTTCTTTGGGTCATCTAGAACTTCTTCAAGAAGTGCATGCAAAATCCATCCCATCCGAGGACTCGGTGTTATACCAAGTTCTTTTATCATAAATTCTCCATTAATTTTAAGCTGACCGACGGATATCGGGTCATGAAGAGCTTCTTCTATCATTGCAAAATATTTACGCAGACGATAGGGCGTTTCCTTTTTTTTCATTCCTACTCTATCGCACTCACGGACATTCATTAACAACCAAATATTTTCTATTCCGACTTTAGTGATAATTCTTCGCACAGCCGAAAGAGTAATTAATTCCGTATCGGAAAAAAACATATGACTTTGAACAAGTTTTTCAACTAATTCAATTTCTTTTCTTGAAAATTTTAATTGCTCCATTATTTTTTTAGCCATTCGCGCGCCAACAACTTCATGACCGTAAAAAGTGTATTTCTTGCGCGTAGCGGGAATGTGCTTTTGAGCCTGCTCTGACAAAAATTCTATGCGTCGTGGGTTCCCTGTCCTTTTGTCTCCGAGGGCGAAGGCGCCAGAATTTTTCGTCAGAGCAGGCGATGCCAATCTTCGTGTTTTAGGTTTTCCAATATCGTGAAAAAGCGCCGCTAGTCTTACCTCTAAAGGCCAATTTTTGTCCGCCGAATGTTGTAATGCATGAAGCAAATGGTCCCAAACATCATAAATATGTTCCCCTAATTGCTCGCATCCAATTCCCTCTTCCAATTCAGGAATTATATTTTTTAACAACCCAAATTTTTGAAGCATTACAATTCCGATAGACGGATTGAGTGACATAATTATTTTTGTAAACTCATCGCGAATTCTTTCCGGCGATATTTTTTTTATCAAATTTGCATTTTTTGAAATACTTTGGCTGCTTTCATATGACACAGAAAAACCAAGTTGTAAAGCTATACGCACAGCTCGAAGCATTCTAAGCGCATCTTCTTTAAACCGGTCATCTGGTTTTCCTACTGCTTTTAATATTTTATCTTTAATGTCCTTTAAGCCCCCAAACATGTCCGTTAGCTGTCCATCTCTATAGGCCATGGCATTTACCGTAAAATCACGTCTTTTAAGGTCATCTTCCAGATTATCGCTAAATTTTATCTCATCTGGGTGCCTGAAATCACTATATTTTGCCTCAATTCTATATGGAGTAACCTCTATTTGGAAAAAAGTTTCTTCCGCCGACGCCAAAGCTTTGGCGGACAAGTGTGAAACATCAATATTATTTGTTTCACATGGAACACAAACAATGACTGTACCAAATTCATTCTCATATACAGTTTTTTCAAATAAACCAATTATTTGCTCTGGTTTGGCGTTTGTTGTTACATCCCAATCCTTTGGTTCTCTGTCCATTAAAAGGTCTCGAACACATCCACCAACCAAGTATGCTTCAAAACCTGCTTTTTCAAGCGTGTCCGTTATATAAGAAACTTCTTTAGGGATTTTAGGTATTAAGTTTTTTTCAGTATTCATTGAATTTTATTGTGCCCCTGGAGGGAATCGAACCCCCATTGCTGGTTCCGAAGACCAGTACTCTATCCTTTAAGCTACAGGGGCATTTTTACTTTTAAGCCATTTAAAATCTTTTGCCGTTTTTTTTCTATGACAGTTAGCACACCTAACATCACATTTACCAATTTCTTCTTTTATTTTCTGTAATGGATAACCATGTCTTATTACAGAAGAAACAGCTTTAAACTTAGGAGCTTTGCCGTTATGATCAAACTCCAAAACGGTAATATCAGATTCCCCGCAATCTATACAAGGATTCTCTAATAAATGATGCTTGATATAGTCAAATGTTTCGAGTCTTATTCTAGCATTACGTTTGTGCGTTTTTTCTAAATAATATTCCTTATTCTTATTATAGTGATTTTTTACAAACAGTCTAGTGCAACTTTTACACTGATTATGCCTTATATTTAAAGACTTTTTCTTAAAATTAAACTCTTCAATTGACTTTTCTTTTTTACATCTTGAACATTTCTTCATTATTTTTAAAGTATATCATACTAGAATTCGGAAAACAATGGGATTCCGAAGTAAAATTATTGCATAATTTTTGATAAAATATTATAATGAATTTTGTTTTCATACACTTTATATTCTGCGGTTATGGTTTAGTGGTAGAACACGTCCTTGCCAAGGATGAGACGGGAGTTCGATTCTCCCTAGCCGCACAAAAAAGGTAAAAATAATTTGTCCTTTATTTATAACTTATTTTATAAGGATTTTATAAAAGAATGTGGATAACTATGTTAGTAATGTTCATAAAGGACATATAAAAATCTTGTCTTTTATGCCAATTTTATTAAAAATACGTTGTAAAATAAGGATATTTTTATAAAAGACATAAAATTAAGTAATTTGTTTCACGTGAAACCCCGTTAGAAGCTAAAATAGTCAAGTTTCACGAGAAACATCAAGATTAGTAAGTAAATATAGGGCTTCTAACGGGGTGAAACATGTTTCTTATGAAACATACTAAAAATAACCATAAAAACAAATAAAATGCCAAAGATTTTTACTTCAGAAACACAAAAAACAGGGGAAATTGGTGAAAATATAGCTGTTAAGTTTCTCATGAAACACGGTTTTTCAATATTAGACCGCAATTACACTAAAAAATGGGGAGAAATAGATATTGTAGCCGAAAAGGACAATAAAATAAGCTTTATTGAAGTTAAAAGTGTTTCTTGTGAAACATTAAATAGTGTCTCACGAGAAACATTAGACCATTATAACCCTGAAGATAATATGCATCCATGGAAACTTAAACGCATGTCCCGCACAGTTCAAACTTATCTTCTAGAAAAGAAAATAGAGGAAGAAAAAGAATGGCAAGTTGATTTATTGGTTGTATTTTTGGATATAAAAAACAAAAAAGCAAGGGTAAAAGTTGTGGAAGATATAATTTTGTGATACTTTTACTTAATCGGGTTGTAGTCGGCAAAAAATGTCCTTTATAATCTATATAGTTTTTCGGGCTGTAGTATACCGGTAGTACAAGCGCCTTAATATTGAGAGCGTTTAGACTATAAGTCGGTAAAATATCTTTTATAATTTATATAGTTTTCGGGCTGTAGTATACCGGTAGTACAAGCGCTTTGGGAGCGTTTAGACTGGGTTCAATTCCCAGCAGCCCGACAGGTTTGTCTGTTTGATTCAAAATTTTTTAATTTTATGATAATCAATATATTTATATTTCTTGTCTCCTTTTTTGTGGTTATAAAGGGAGCAACCTTAGCAACAAGATACGCGGCCAAATTAGCGGAAAGTTTTAAGTTGTCAAAATATACTGTTGGCTTTATTGTTATCGCGATAATTTCTATTCTACCTGAAACATTTATTGCAATAAACTCCAGTCTTGAAGGAATTCCTTCTTTTGGTTTAGGAGTTCTTTTTGGTTCAAATATTGCCGACCTCACTTTAGTTTTTGTGATTATTGTCTTACTTGCAGGAAGGGGACTCAAAATCGAAAGTAAAATTTTAAAAAATTATAATATTTATCCGTTCTTGCTTCTTTTGCCTTTGGTATTGGGGTTTGATGGATATTTTTCACGATTAGAAGGATTAGCTTTAATCATTGCCGGAACAATTTTTTACTATTTGGCTCTAAAGAATGAAGTCACGAGAAATGTTTCCTTAAAAAATGGAGAAAACCGTTATCAAAACTTTATAATGCTAATTTTTAGCATGGCAGTATTATTAATTGGTTCAAATTTTACTGTAACATCTGCGACTTCTTTGGCTTATGATATAGGGGTAAGCCCCATCTTGATAGGAATGCTGGTCGTAGGTCTTGGAACAACCATGCCTGAACTATTCTTTTCCATAAAATCAGTTTACAAAAAAGAAGATGATTCTTTGGCAATAGGGGACATACTTGGCACAGTTCTTGCCGACGCAACTATCGTCGTAGGAATATTGGCATTGATAAATCCTTTTGCTTTTCCACAAAAAATTATTTATGTAACCGGTATATTTATGGTAGTTGCTTCATTCGTTCTATTTCATTTCATGCGCTCCGGACGAACGCTTTCAAAAAAAGAAAGCTATATGCTTTTTATTTTTTGGCTTATTTTTGTTATAGTGGAATTTATTGTAAATAAATAAAATGACTTCACTTGCCTTACTTTTTACACTTTCAGCGATAGGAATAAGCGAAACTGTCTATCTTATTCGCAAAAGAATCGTTTCCGAAAAACCAGTTTGTCCGATTGGAAGTGGGTGTGAAATTGTGTTAGCCAGTAAATATAATAAAATTTTTATTATACCCAACGATATTTTAGGGTTGTTGGCTTATATAATAATTTCAATTATCGCCGCATTTTTAGTGATTGAAGTTGCGCCAATATATTTCTGGGGTCTTTTGATTAAAATTCTTATAAGTATCGCTTCAATTATGTCTTTTATATTTACTTATCTTCAATGGCGAGTTATCCGAGCTTGGTGTTTTTGGTGTTTGATGTCTGCATTTACAATCTGGCTCATGGGAATTATAATATTAGCGAGTGCGGTAATTTAAATATGAGTAAAACTTCATTTCACATACTAAGAGTCGGGCTTGCTATAACTTTTTTATGGATTGGTATTTTAATTTTCAAACAACCTGAGGCTTGGGGAGGATATCTACAACCTTGGGCAGCTGGGTTGCTTCCTGTGCCAATCGGGGAAGCAATGATAGGAACAGCGATTTTAGATATTGCTATCGGGGTTTTGTTGTTATTTGATTCTTTTGTATGGCTGGCAGCATTGATAGGAGCAGTTCACTTGGTTATTGTTTTAATAGTAAGCGGAATTACTGATATAACGGTAAGAGATATGGGAATTTTGGCGGCAACTATCGCTTTGATGGCAGATTCTTTGCCGAAAAATCTTATTGATAAGATCAAATCACCAAAAGAGGAAAATTATTAGAACATTTAGGTGGGTCATCCTAAAAATTATATTATTAGGGTTGTTAATTAAATTAAAAATATGAATAAAACATTTGTCACTGTTTTGATTTTAGTTATTATTGTTTTAGGCGGTTATTTTCTTCTACAAAACCCGGAGGCGCAAGCGCCAACCACAGGAACTCCGATTTCATTGCCTGTTACGGACCAATCTGTATTAGTTGATGAAAACGTAGTTGTTTACAGCGATACAGGCTATTCACCCAGCACCTTAAATGTAAAAGTGGGCGATATTGTTACTTTTAAAAACAACAGTTCAATGTCAATGTGGACAGCTTCCGCTATGCATCCCACACACGCAGTTTATCCAACAACTGGCGGCTGCCTTGGCAGCACTTTTGATGCCTGTAAAGGAGTGCAGCCAGGGGATTCTTGGTCATTTAAGTTTGATATAGTTGGAAGTTGGAAATATCACGACCACTTGAAACCTTCTTTCTTTGGAACGGTTGTGGTTAAATAATTTTTAAATTATTTAACAGATAAATAAAATAAATACAAGCATTGTTTTTAATGCCTTTTTAGGGTATAAATTTACTTATGCGGGATTAGTTTAATGGTAAAACGTCAGTTTTCCAAACTGAGGTTGGGAGTTCGATTCTCCCATCCCGCACATGACAATAATATATATTTATGCATTCATCAGCGTTATCATAGTAAGTTTTGTTTCTTTGGTTGGAGTATTTTCGCTTTCTCTAAAGGAAGAAATCCTAAAAAAATACATCAGTCTTTTTATAAGTTTGGCAGTAGGCGCGCTTTTGGGTGATGCTTTTATTCATTTAATACCCGAAGCATTCGAGAATTCTTCCAGTCCTAGCATCATAAGTCTTCTGATAATATTTGGTATCCTTATCTTCTTTACAATAGAGAAGTTTCTTCACTGGCACCACCATGGCGAAGAAGAAGATATTTTTCATATTCATCCGGTAGGAAAGTTGATTATTTTTACTGATGGATTCCATAATTTAATAGATGGAATAATTATTGGAGTAAGTTTTTTGGTAAGTATTCCAATAGGAATAGCTACTACGCTGGCTGTAGTTTTGCATGAAATTCCACAAGAGATAGGGGATTTTGCAGTACTTATTAATTCCGGTTATGAAAAGAAAAAAGCTTTGTGGTTAAATTTTCTTTCAGCTCTTATGGCAATTCTTGGACTTATTGTGGCTTTTATTTTTGGCAGCATCGCTACAACTTTCACCACATGGGTTTTGCCTATTGCAGCTGGTGGTTTTATTTACATCGCAGTCGCTGATTTGATTCCTGAATTACAAAAAACTAAGGGATTAAGATATTCTATCTTGCAAATATTAGCAGCCATAATTGGTATTATGGCTATGCTTGTTCTAGTTTTGTTTGAATAAAAAAACTCAGATTAAACTGAGTTTTTTTAATTATTTATTTTCAGCGTGGCGCCCAAGACATTGGCGTTGTGCCACCTGGGTTTTTAGCATTGAAAACTTCAAAGTGTAGGTGTGGTCCGGTAGAACGGCCTGTTGAACCGACATATCCTATGTTTTCGCCTTGAGAAACTTGAGCGCCTGTGTGAGTGTTAATCTTAGATAAATGAGCATAAAGAGTTTTCGTTCCATTAGGGTGATTTATGATAATCATATTGCCGTATGCTCCATTCCAACCATTACGCGCAAGCAGAACCGTTCCACCCGCAGATGCCAATGTTGGAGTTCCTTTCGGCGCGGCTAAGTCTATGCCTCTTTTCCCCGGACCGTGAAGTCCCTGGCTTCTTCTGGAATAAGCAGGAACGGGATTTATGAAATATCCTGCCACATTTACAGTTGGAGTTCTGTAAATAGTCGTATTGGTCTTTGAAGAAGAACTTTCGTTATATATTTCACCGCCTGGAACTATTATTTTGTCTCCAATAGCGAGTTTGGTGTCTTCCGTGATGCCGTTGAACCTGGCTATATCTGAAACATCCACTTTGTAAAGTTTAGCTATGCTGTTTAAGGTTTGCCCTTTAGTAATAATATGTTCAACTCCGGAAATAGGTAAAATAAAGAGTATGTCATTCTCCGTAAGCTTGTCCCCCTTTTTCATATCATTTGCCCAAAGTATGGTATTTACAGAAACATCGAACATTTCAGCTATTTGAGAAATGGAATCGCCTTTTCTTACCACATAAACACTTATTTGGTCAGAATAGGAATTTCCAGTCTCAGTTTCACCCGGGATACTGACATGGTTAGTCGCGGGAGAAAGGGCATTACCTGAAGTATAAACATTCACATCTGTATCAATATCTGTATCTTTATCTTTAAAACTAGAAGTACCAGTAGCGTCCAAAGCATTATCTGCATCGTTTTGAGCGTTTGCATAATTGACAGACGTAAAAAACATCCCAAACAACAGGGAAAAGACCAAAATAGAGTTATATATTTTAAATTGAGGTTTTATAAAACAAATTAATTACCGCGAGATTTCCTTCCCAACCCCAATTAAAGCTTAGTAAATAAGGGTAGAATCACAGGACGACCTAAATTGTACTGCACCCGCTATATAGCGGATAAGGTTCTCACGATGGTTACTGTCATTTCTAATCATTCGGTCAGTTAACTCCATACCCCTCTCCAGAACTACCCCTAAAGGGTATCTCAATAGGCAACATAAGTCAATCACACTGTGGAAAACTAATTGACAAGCTATTTTAAATATTACATAAAATAATAGCCAAAATTAAGCATTTATGGGCTGAAAGTCTTATAATAAAGGAGAAAAAGAGAAAGTAAACACAAAAAAGACTTAAAAATATGGGTTATTTTTGTTGTATGCTAGTATAGTATTTATGGAAGACCACCTATCGGGACTTAATAGTAAACAAATAGAGGCGGCAACTCACAAAAATGGACCGCTTCTTATCGTTGCTGGAGCCGGAGCGGGGAAAACTAAGACAATAACACATAGAATACTAAATCTGATAAAGAATGGAGTGGCGCCAGAGAAGATTTTGGCTGTCACTTTTACCAATAAAGCAGCTAAGGAAATGCGCGAAAGGGTTATGTCAGAAATCAAAAAATATGCAAAAGGGCAAGATACTGCGCCTTTTATTAGCACTTTTCATTCTTTGGGGGTTTATATAATAAAGGAAAACGCGAGGATTTTGGGGCTAACCAGGTATTTTACTATTTTGGACGAATCAGACTCCACGACAATGATAAAGGAGGCACTAAGAGAGATAGGGTTGGATCCGAAACAATATGACCCAAAGAAAATAGGCAATATAATCAGCAGAGAAAAGGGAAAATTCACCCATCTGGCAAGTTATGAAGAAAAAGCAAACGGCCATATGGACAAGATAGTGGCACAAGTTTGGAATTTGTATGAAAAGAAAAAAGCCAAGGAAAATTCATTGGACTTTGATGACTTGCTTTTAAAAACGACCAAATTATTAAAAGAAAACGAACAAATTAGAAAAATTTATCAAGAAAAATGGGAATATATTCATATTGACGAGTATCAAGACACGAATGAAGTGCAATATTTGATGTCACGCCTGCTTTCTGAAAACAATAAGAATATTTGCGTAGTGGGGGATGCTGACCAAAATATTTATTCTTGGCGTGGAGCAAATTTGAAAAATATTTTGAGTTTTGAAAAAGATTATCCGAATGCAAAAATAATCTTACTTGAAGAAAATTACAGGTCTACTCAAAATATATTGGAGGCGGCAAATGAAATAATAAAGAAAAATAAATACAGGCCGAATAAAAATTTATTTACTAAAAACCCAATTGGCGAAAAAATTGGCTTTTACGAAGCATTGGATGAAAACGACGAAGCGGATTTTGTTGCGACAAAAGTTTTGGAGTTTATAGATCAAGCTGCCCCTTCCGATTTTTCGTCCCTGCGCCCTTCTCGGATTACCGAGTGGGACCCTCGGGAAGCTCAAAATCGAAAGGGTCAGCTTAATGCAGGACAAAATGTTATCGAGCGAACCCTTGGGAGGAACGACGGCGACGGACAGAGAAAATTTTCAGCAGAAAATTTTCGTGGTGAGTTCGAGAACGTTTTGTCCGGAATGGCCGTACTTTATCGCGCAAATTTTCAATCTAGAGCGCTGGAGGAAGCGATGCTTCGATATAATATTCCTTACCAAGTTTTAGGAGTTAAATTTTTTGAGAGAAAAGAAATTAAAGATACTCTTGCATACCTTCGCGCTGCGCTTAATCCGGAAAGTTTGTCCGATATAAAAAGAATAATAAATTTTCCCGCAAGAGGAATAGGAAAAGCGACATTGGCTAAAATTTTTGCAAAAGAAACAGAAAATCTGCCAATAAAAACAAAAATAAAAATTGATAATTTTTATAAAATTCTGGAAAAAATAAAAGAGAATATAGGAACCCTAAAAGCATCCGAAGTTGTAAGATTCATAGTAAAAAAATCAGGCATTGAGACAGAACTTTCTACCGGCACTGAAGAAGATATGGAGAGATTGGAAAACATAAAAGAATTAGCCACTTTGGCGTTAAAATACGATAATTTAAAGGATGGAATGGGAATAGAGAAACTTTTAGAAGATGCATCATTAGCTTCTGACCAAGATGGAATTATGATTAATCAAGAAAAAAAAGAAAATAAAGATGCGATAAAATTAATGACAGTGCATGCTTCGAAAGGTCTTGAGTTTAAATATGTTTTTGTCACAGGATTGGAAGACGGACTTTTCCCGCATCAAAGAGATAATCAAATAAAAAACGCCGAAGACAGAGAAGAAGAACGAAGACTTTTTTATGTTGCGTTGACTCGCGCAAAAGAAAAATTATTTTTATCATTTGCAAACTTTCGCACTATTTTCGGTTCACGTCAGATAAATACTCCATCTGAATTTATTTCCGATATCCCAAGCGATATATTAGAAAGAGACCTGCCCGCCAATGCCTTCGGCCTCAGGCGATGGCAGGCGGGAGGAGAAAAAGATATTATTTTTTAAAATCATGATACATAAACCAAAAAAATCATTAGGGCAAAATTTTTTAAAATCTATTCCTGCACTAAATAAAATAGTGGAGGCTGGAGAAGTTTCTAAAGAAGATATTATTTTAGAAATCGGTCCAGGTAAGGGAGCTCTTACAGAGAAACTTTTAGAGAAGGCGAAACAAGTGATAGCAGTAGAGACAGACCAAAATCTTTCTGAATTCTTAAAAATTAAATTTAAAAAAGAAATAAATGAAAAAAATTTAATTTTAGTAAAAGATGATATATTAAATTTTAATACTAACGCCTATAGCCTAAAGCCTAAAGCCTATAAGTTAATTGCAAATATTCCCTACAACATCACTGGAGCAATTTTGAAAAAATTCTTAACAGAAGAAAATCAACCAGAGAGAATGGTGCTAATGGTTCAAAATGAAGTCGCTAAAAGAATAACTGCTTCAGATGGGAAAGAAAGTATCCTTTCTGTTTCTGTAAAAGCTTATGGGGGTCCTAAAATAGTCATGAAGGTGCCAGCTAGATATTTTTCACCTTCTCCGAATGTAGATTCAGCGGTAATTGCAATAAAAAACATTTCCAGAAAAATTTTTATTGAAAATAAGATAAACGAAGAGAAATTTTGGGAAATAGTCCGCGCTGGTTTTGCCCACAAGAGGAAAAAACTCTCTTCAAATCTAAAAACTTTCCTAAAATACGGAGGAATTGCCTCCGTGGAATGGTTGGGAAACAAGAGAGCAGAGGAATTAACACTTTTTGATTGGATTAAGCTTGTCAAAATGATATGATATAGGGGTGAAAAAAGGCATAATCTTTATTTTGCTAATTGTTTTTCTAGTATTTTTCAGTACCGGAATAGTTTCTGCTTATTCTTCTTTTGGAAACGTTTTTGGTGGAAGAATAATTAATACAAAAGCCGTGGAGATAGCGGGCTTGGAAGCAGTTGGATATATTTGTCCCATGTTTGGCACTTCTATTTCAATTATACCTATGGGTTCACCTATCAGTACTCCATCTAGTTATTTTATACCATCTTACGTAGTCTCAAAAACTAGAACTACCCCAACCATAGGTCAACTTATATTAGGTAAGTATAGTGGACGAACAATGATATCCTGTATGTTTCCATATCCCCCAAGTACAATAGCTGTCAGCTTAGACACAATAACTCTTTTTGGAACTTCAAGATTTTAATAAATAAAAAATGAATTTTATTAACGAAAAATATTCAAAATATCTGCCAAGTAAAAAATTTATATTAATAACGAGCGCTGTAGTTGTCCTTGGAGTAATTATTTTTATGATTTTTTTTATGTCATCCAGCGGTGAAAATTTTTCTATCACGGGAAATAAAAACAATACTGCTCTTAAAGTAGAAAATTCCACTTTTGCGGAATTGATTCAACTTGATTCAGACCAAGACAGTATAGCGGATTGGGAAGAAGCTCTATGGGGAACAGATAAAAATAAAAAAATAACTTTTAATGATGTGCCGGATGCCACTTATATAGAAAACAAAAAGAAGGAATTGAAAATAGAACAGGGTGTGATAGAGAACGAAACAAAATTAACAGAAACCGAAAAATTTGCCAGAGAATTTTTTACCAGTTATACGGCGATGAAATCTTCCGGACAAATTGATAATGAAACTATAAATAGTTTTTCTAATGCCCTTGGACAAAATATCGTGAATCCTAATCTAATTGACCGCTATCTGGAAGCAGATGTAAAAATAAATACCAATGATGACTCTATTATAAAAGAAAAATATTATGAAGATGTAAAAAGTCTGTTTAAAAAATATCAGTCATCCGGAATAGGAGATGAATTAGAAATTGTTAGTAATGGACTTGCCTTAAATTCCACAAATGAGACAGGGAATACTGACCAATACGGTAAATTATCAACAATAGCAAGGGCTTATCAGGATTTTGCCAAAAAAACAATGGAAATAAGTGTCCCGCAAAGTCTTGTGGAATATCACTTGCGTATAGCAAATAGTTCTAATAATACCGGCATAAGCGTATCAAATATGGTGAAAATTATAAACGACCCCATCGTTGGACTCTCTGGACTCTCTCAATACCAAAAATACAGTGAAGATTTAATAAAAGCAGTGTCGGATTTGGAAACTTTTTTGTTAAGATAATGATACAATAAAAGGATAATATAGAAAATGAAGAAAAAATATTTTAATAATCTAATAATATCAATTCTCATCTCAAGTTTTGTCTTGATACCATATTCAAGCACTATTAAAAAAGCTAATGCTCAAAGTATATCAGGGTACACAAGTGGACTTGCTCCGATGATTGCCAACTTACCATTATGTAGAGAAGTAATAAATAGTGAAATAAAAAGTTTATTCAGTGGAGTTGGAGATTTATTAAGTTCAGGTAGTAACGCGGGTATTCCCGAAGAAGCAAGCTCAACATTAGAAAGTGTGGCAAGTTCGGCAGCAGGTGAGTTTGATTCCGTAAAAGTTAATATTTCAGGAACAGCAGAAGGAAAGGCAATACTTGAAACCAAAAAAACCAGTCAAGAAACAAAAGCAGCCGTAGAATCTATAAATACAAACGACACTTGTATACAAAGCATAGGAAGATTAATTATAAAAATGCTTTTGCAAAAATTAACCGTCAGCACCGTTGCTTGGATTAATAGCGGTTTTGATGGTAGTCCGGCCTTTGTGCAAGACCCTGGAAAATTTTTTAATGACATAGCTAGAAATGAAATACTGCAATTCGGTTTAGAAATAAATAATCCGGAATTATTTCCATTTGGTAAAATTTGGATGCAAAACACAGCTGCAGCTTTCAATAACAAGTTTCAAGACAATGCGCAATATTCTTTAAATAAACTTATTCAAGAAACCAATCCGGAATACTCTGCTCTAACCTTTCAACAAGATTTCAGTCGAGGTGGATGGAATGCTTGGACAGCCATGACTCAATCACCAGCCAATAATCCTCTGGGTTTTAAATTATTAGCCGACAATGAGATACAAAGAAGATTAGCAGGGACAACTCAATCAGTAGCTCAGAATACTCGCGATGCGCTACAAGCAGCAAACGGATTTTTAGGCGACCAACGTTGTGTAGAACCTAAAAATCTCACAAGAGAACAACACAATGCAGCTTTGGTGGCAGGTAAAAAAGATGAAAATGGAAATATAATAGGTGTATGTCAGCGATGGGAATACGTTACACCAGGGTCAATGATAGCTAAAGCAGCGACAGACACGATTAGTTATCCAAATAATGCTTACCTGAATGTACAAGACTTAAATGATGCTGTCGCAGCTATTTTAGATGCTCTTTTGGGTCAGTTTTCTTCCAACCTTATGGAAAAAGGTTTTGCCAACTTGGGAGACCAAGGAGCTGACGGAACTTTGATTTATGATTCAAGTATGGGAGGCGAACCTTACAGTAGTCAAACAGAAAAAGATTTCATGCCAGCTCAATTAACAAGTTCTTGGCTCTCGGCAAATCCTGATTTTAATATCCGCACAGATTTGACTCAAGCTTTAATAGATGAACAGAGAACTTATTCCGATAAACTCCAACTACAAAACAAAGAACTTATGTCTACAACAGATGGCAAAAATTATGCACTCGGGACAGATGGAAAATCGAATGCCTATGGACTTATGCCGACTATTTATCAATTAGATTATTGTATTCCAGGACCGCATCCGGGATGGGAAGAAGATTCTAGGAGAGTGTTGTCAAATATAGAAAACTTGATTGTGGCAGAAACAGAAGCAAGTTTAGAAAATAGAGAGAACGCTGCTATTGTTGGCGCCGTATCAACTTTCAGCCCGTTGGCTGGTGCGATAGTTGGCGCACAAATTGGGTCAGCAGTTCCTGTTGTCGGCACAATAATCGGAGCGGCGGTTGGCGTAGCAGTGAGTTTTATTATAGCTTCAATTTTCGGTGATGATACTCCTGAGAAAGTTAGAATGTACTACTCTGCTCAAATTCAAGCTTTGACAGGTTATCTGCCCGATTATGGAAACGAAGATGATGCCAGAGCTGGCAATATATCAAGCAAACAAGGAGCTGTTCAGGTTATTGACACCGTGTTGTATAGATACATTGATATTATCAATAAAACATATTTTTCAAGCCCTGAAATTTTGCCCACAGTTTCCAAAGAAGCAGCCACAAGCTTTAATCAAATAGCGGGTTATGGTCAAATGAGGAAAAATAATGAAGATAAAATATCTTCATTAAAAACTGTTACAAATATATTGGGGGAAATAAAAAATAAAATAAATGCTTTAAATACAGAATATAAAAATCCAAATGGACAATTTAAGCCCAGCAAAACGGAAGAAAATTATGAGAAAGAACTAAAAGCTCAAATAAATGCATTTGGCAGATTGTCCGCAAGTATGGTTAATGGAAACGATATAGCTAGCGCTGATAATTTATTGAAACAAATTATTGATAAAAAAGAATATATATACAACAATTTATTAAAAGGAGCTTACGGTTGCGAAGCTGACCTTGCAAAACCGCAAAAACAATTTCCATCGGTGGTAGGCGCTGTGGACAGTAATTATGATTGGGGAACTTATAATGTTAATTCTGTCAAAAGAATGACATATCCATTTCCAATACTTTATGACTATGCCAGTACCTCTGGTTTTGGTCCGGGATTTCTTAGTTTTGTTGTCTTCTCAGCAGAAAATGGAGCAGGTGGAAATGGTACAAACAGAAGAGGTCCAGAAAGAATAAAAATAGATGATTTAGTTCCTCAAAGAGAAAATGAAAATATGAGAAATATCCCCGTCAACTTGCGATTTGAAAGTACAATAGGCATTTATTAAAAATGAAAAAATATATATTAAAAATCTTAATAATCATTCTACTCCTTACGCCATTTTCTGTGTCAGTATCAGTATTTGCCGACCAAATTCTTGACTGTGAACAAACAGGAACTGGAGAAGTCTGTACCACCACTGGTGGTGGAGGTGGGGGTGGAGG
>Ga0209541_10006937_pt1 | contig 19146 bp, 24 predicted proteins | sample RifCSPlowO2_01_FD_184027 | JGI IMG/M metagenome (GOLD analysis project Ga0209541, IMG submission 184027) | Groundwater microbial communities from Rifle, Colorado - Rifle CSP2_plank lowO2_0.1 (SPAdes) (version 2) | ecosystem: Environmental > Aquatic > Deep subsurface > Groundwater | place... | reverse complement strand
ATCAGACATAGCAAAGCAGGTTAATTCAAAAAATATAGTCCTTTATCCGTATGCCCATCTTTCCTCTAATCTGGCAAGCCCCCAGAAAGCATTGGAAATCTTGAAAATGACTGAAAAATTATTGTCAAAAGATTTTAAAGTTACAAGGGCACCATTCGGCTATTACAAGTCATTTGAGCTGAAATGCAAGGGTCATCCATTATCTGAATTATCAAGAGAGATAAATATAGAAAAAGAGGCTGAAGACGAGTCCCAGGCGATAAAAGAGGAGAAAAGCCTGAAATCATACTGGTATATTCTTGACGTGAACGGGAAATTAATAGAGATAGACAAATTCAACTTCAAGAGTTATGAGAACCTGAAGAAATTCTCAAAGTATGAGAAAGAGAAGGTAAGAATAGATGCAAATGAGCCAGCTCATATAAAGCTGATGAAAAAACTTGAACTGGTTGATTATGAGCCTGCATCTGATTCGGGAAATCTTAGGTATTATCCAAAAGGCAGGTTCATCAAGTCATTGCTGGAAAGGTTTGTCACAAGGCAGGTGAAAGAATATGGGGGGCTGGAAGTGGAAACGCCAATAATGTACAGCAAGACACACCCAACACTGTTCAAGTATCTGCAGAAATTCCCGGCAAGGCAGTACATAATAGAATCAGACAAGACTAATTATTTTTTGAGATTCTCGGCATGCTTCGGCCAGTTTCTGGAGCTTCACGACGCCCAGATATCCTACAAGCAGCTGCCAATCAAAATATATGAATTAACGAGGTACAGCTTCAGGAGGGAGCAGAAAGGGGAGTTGACAGGATTAAGAAGGTTGAGGGCATTCACAATGCCTGATGTCCATGCAATATGCCAGGATGTTGAGCAGGCAAAAGATGAATTCAAGAAAAGATTCAGCCTGTGCCTTGACACGTTAAACAAGATAGGCTTGACAGATCATGACCTGGAACTGGCAATAAGGATAACAAGGGATTTTTATGAGGAAAACAAGGAGATAGTCAATTATCTGGTAAAAACATTCAACAAGCCGGCATTAATCGAGATGTGGGATGAGAGAAAATTTTATTTCATCTTGAAATATGAGTTTAATTTCGTTGATTCTGTTAACAAAGCGGCTGCACTGTCAACTGATCAGATAGATGTTGAAAATGGGGAGAGGTACGACATAAATTACATAGACAGGAATGGAAAAGGAAAACATCCTATAATCCTTCACTGCAGCCCGTCTGGAGCAATAGAGAGGGATATTTATGCCCTGCTTGAAAAGTCATACATTCACAAGAAGCCGATGCTGCCACTGTGGCTTTCTCCAACGCAGGTAAGGATTATTCCAGTATCCCAGGAAAAGCATCTTGAGTTCAGCAAGGAATTATTGTCATATTTCCGCAAAAATGAAATAAGGACAGACATAGATGATACATCCGAAACAGTCAGCAGGAGGATAATGAATGCAGAAGAGGAATGGATTCCTTATGTGATTGTGGTAGGGGACAATGAGATGAAAGGCAAGAGCCTTAATGTTAGGGTAAAAGAGACAGGAAAGCAGAAACTGTATTCAAGGGAATTGTTAGTGAAGGAAATCAAGGATATAACAAAAGACATGCCTTATGACACTCTGCCGCTGCAGGAGCTGTTGTCGCAGAGGATAAAATTCAAATAACAAGATTTATAGATAAGTATTACTTCTATACTTACTAAGGTAATAAAAATGGAATTTAAAAAAGTTACCATATCAATACCAGAGAATATGTACGATGAAAGCATTAGTTTAGTGAAAAAAGAATTATTCTCTAATTTTAGTGATATAGTAAGGGCTGGAATAAGAGAAGAGATAAAAGGGTTAAAACATATTAAAGAAGATTTTTATGAAAGGGCAATATATGATGATAAAGATTTGATAATAGGGGTAAAACAAAGTATGAAGGAATCAAAAGAAGGCAAAGGAAAAACAGTAAATAAAAGAGATTTAGATAAATACTTTGAATCTTTATGATGGAATACAAAATAGAGTTTACTCCCTCCTTCGAAAAGTAGCTTAAAAAATTAAGGAAAAAGGACAAGATATTATTTGAAAGGTTAACAAAGAAAATAAAGGAAATCTTAGAGAACCATGAGCATTATAAACCGCTAAGAGATGAATTAAAAGGAAATAGAAGAGCGCATTTGGATTCATTTGTAATAATATTTGAATTAAAGGAAGATTTAATAGTAATGCATTATGTCAAACATCATGATGAGGCTTATTAAATGATAGAACTTTACAAGAAATTAACATCATCAAAAGTTTACAGGAAATGGAAAAGCAGCAATAAAGGCTCATTTCTCTCGAGCTTTGTTATGATAGACAATATACCGCAGTTTGATTTTTACAACCAGAATGACACAATAACGTCATTCATAATTGGCAAAAAGATAGAGGTGAAGGAAAACCAGGAGATATTCAACAAGACAGAATTGAATCCTATTGAGGTGAAAGGCATAAAATTATCAAGGAGCAGCGCCATGAAGATAATAAAGTCAAAATACCCTGCTGAAAAATTCACAAGGACAATACTGATATTGCAGAATCAGGACAAGCCATTGTGGAACATAACGATGATAAGCTCATCATTGAAGTTATTGAACATAAAAATAGACATGAGCAAGAACATAATATCAGAGGCATTCGAGCCATTGGCGAGCTTTATGAAAATGGTTAAATAACCAGCTCGACTCCATCCTTTACAATGTGAATATTGCTCTCCTTGTATCCAACGCTCATTGCAACTTTCTTATTTCCCTTGACCTTGTCAGGATCTCCGTGGCTCAGTATTATGTGCTCTGGCTTCAGCAGGCTAATCAGGATCTTTGCATCATCCTCGCATCCATGCCCAGAAACATGAATGTCCTTCCATATCTTCACCCCTTTTTCATTCAATAGTTTTTCTATATATTCCCTGTTCTCAATTGTCTCCTTTGTCGGGATTGTCCTGCATGAGAATATCACATTATCCCCGTGATTGAACCTGAAAGGCAGGTCCCCGTCGATTATCCTCGTCAGAACAGAGCCTTTTTCCCCCTGGTTGCCTGTGCACACAACAAGGTATTTTTCCCTGCCCTCATTTATTTCCTTTAATTTCCTCTTTATTGAATTCCCATATCCAAATATATCTGCATCCTTGAATTCAACTATTCCCAGCTCCTTGGCAACATTTACATACTTCTCCAGGCTTCTTCCCAGAAAGATTATTTTTCTTCCAAGATTTCTTCCATAATCAACAATGCTTCTCAATCTTGGAATATGGCTTGCAAATGTTGTGAAGAATATTGCATTCTTGTTGCCCCTTAGTTCATCCACAACTTCCATTATCATGTCCCTGGCGACACTCTCAGAAGGAGTCTTGCTTCTGACATTGCCGTACAAAGAATCCAGGACCAGGACTTTCACAGGGCATATCTGCTTTAATCTTTCCATGCTGATTCCTTCGGTCAGGATAGGGGTGCTGTCAATTTTGTAGTCATTGCTGTAAGCAATATTTCCGTCCCTCGTGTAAAGAACAATCAAAGCTGAATCAACAGTTGAATGCGTCATGTGCAGGAATTCAAATGAAAAGTTCTCGCATAGCCTGTATCTGTTGTTGAAATTTATTGCAACAAGTTTGTTTCTTAGCCTCTTGTTTTTGTCATCAAATAAAGTTTTCAGAATCCCAATGGTATAATTCGTCCCGAACAGGTCGCATTCATACTTTCTTGCCAGATAAGGGGCAGCGCCGATGTGGTCAAGATGCGCATGGCCGAATATTATTCCCTTGACGCTTTTCCTGTCAATCTTGTCATCATTAGGTATTGCGCCAATCCTTATCAAATCCTCCCTTGTCAAATCCCTCGGGTCTCCTTCTTCATAGGCGACAACAGGAGGCAGGTATAAACCCATGTCAAGAATAACGCTTTCATCATTGACTTTCACCAAAGTCATGTTCTTTCCAACTTCAGAATAACCACCTATAAACTCAAATTTCATCCAAAATCAACCTTGTTTCCTGATTTAAAAAGTTTGGCTTTTTTTAAGGGGAGTTCAATCACATAATAAGCCTTAGTTTCTGGCTTTATCAAAAAAGCGAATGGCTTTATATTCTCCTTCTTGCTGATGACTTTCTTGTTCTTATCCAGCCACACAACATCTATGGATTGAAACACAAAAAGCATGTGAATATCAGAGGCATTCTCCAGAATCAAGCATTCATTTTTTCCTAACTTTTTAGATAACATCAAGCCCCTGAATCTTGAGAAGAAAGTGCTGCATAATTTTACTCTTGCTGAGATTAACTTATTGTTACAGTGCAGTTGCATGGCAATATCTCAATAAAATTAGCTTATAAGTTTTTGTAAAAAGTGTAGGCAGGCAGTAAGCTGTCTTCTGTAGAACCTTCCAGCCTTTAAGGCTTTCATTAAAGATTCTCCCAACATTCTACTAAGCGTCACAAAGGACTTGCACTAGCAGGGACTCGCCGTTTCAACCACTCCTGTAAAAACGTCAGGAGGTTATCTAATTTCCCTCGCGGGGAACCTCACATCCATCATCCTAAATGCAGGCGGTATCGTTTCTGAGCGGTTGCCTCCAGTTTCCTGGACTTATTCCTAAGCAGCCGATTCATCTCCTGAGATCTGCTTTATTTCCTGGCTTTCACCTTTTGATAAAACTTCTCCCAAAAGTTTTAGTGGACAGACTTTCCTCAGAGATAAAATCTCCGTAAGTTGAGTCGCCTACCTACAATATAAGCAATGAATTTTCGATTTAAAAATCTATTGATTAATTTGAATAATGTGTTATCCCAGAAATTTCATAAATCAATCTGAGCGTTAAGAATCCTGATTACTTTTTGTGATGCATTTTATCATGGCTCATTGCTTTTTAACAACATGATTCATTACAGCATTCTCTGCCACTCTTCTGAGAAAACCGGATTCATACATATCAATATTGGTCAATGGTCCTGTATATAGTTTGCTATCCCTGTCTTTCATATCAGGAAATATTCCATAAGCCAGCCTATTAAATATCTTTTCATACAAATCTTTCTGCCTTATATTTAATCTTCGTGAATATTCAATCTTTTCATCGGGAAGTGATATCTCACATCCGGTGAATAATGCGATAAATAATTCAATATTCATCTCATTTATGGCTTCATTTTTTGCTATGAAAACCCTTAATTGCTTATCCCCATACCCTGGAATTTGCCTATAATCCCTGACTGCTGCTGCTGATTCATATCTTTCCCTTCCTACAATTGATGGAATATCAGCATTAATCATCTCTTCCAATAATTCCCTCCTTGATATTCTTATGTCATAACTTCTTCCTGAGTTTCTATCGCTCACTCTGACAGACATGCTGTCCAAATCATAATTGGGATATGTTCTTAATAAATCATCAACAGTTATCCCATAATCTGATATCTTGTGATGAACCACTGATTGCGTGGGTTTGGAATCTGAAGAAGAACATCCAACAACAGCACCCAAAGCCAGTGGTGCTAATGCTTTTCTTATATCCTTTAATCTGAATGAGCCTAATCTATCTGCAAGACTATCTCTTTGTTCTTTTATTCCTTGATATTTATCTCCTAATCGTTTCATTTTAAAATCCTTTAATTGTTATTATCCTTTAGTAAATACTATTATTTATAAAGATTTCTATTTAAGGTCTGATGAGCTGAAAACAAGAAAGTTACTGATTCTCGCTCAATCCTTTTCTCTGCCTTATCTTCTTGATCAAATCATCCTGCATTTGTGTTGGAACTTTTTCAAAAACCTGGTCGATAACGTAAAAGTTGCCCCTTCCCTCGGTCGCGCTTCTTAATTCAGAAGTCAGGCCGAACATCTCTGCAACAGGCAATTTTGCAGTTATCGTTATATGCTCCCCCTCCTGATTCATGTCAAGCAAAGCCCCCCTTTTATTCTGGACTAATTTAGATATTGCCCCCATGTGCTCAGCAGGGCTCTCTATCTGGATGATCTGCAATGGCTCAAATATATAAGTCATAGCATTCCTCATCGCATCCTTTATAGCATCCCTTATTGCAGGCAATACCTGGGCAGGACCCCTATGGATTGCATCCTCATGAAGTTTCATATCATTCAGGATAACTTTTACCTTCATGCAAGGCTCTCTTGCCAAGGGACCTTCCTTCATAACCTGCTCAAATCCGTCCATTACCATCTCAATGACTTCCCCTATATGAATAATCCCTTTTGTATTGTCGTACAGAATACATGAATTAAATATCTCCCTGACTCTTTTTGCATCTTTAGTGTCATAACCCGCCTTGATGAAATTTTCAGTCACTGAATCATCTTTCTTCTTGATCCTTATCTCAGGAATCTCTGCAGATTTTATCAAGTTATAAACTTCATCCTCTACGGGTTCGACTTGGATGTAGAACTTATTGTGCTTGTTCGGGGATTTTCCCTCAAATTCCTGTGATTTCTTCAACAATGATTCCCTGTAAACAACAATAGGCTCTGAAGTCTTGACCTGCAGCCCCTTTTCCTTGATAATCCTGTTTTCAATCACTTCTAAATGCAGTTCACCCATTCCACTCATAAGGTTCTCCCCTGTTTCTTCATTAATTTCAATCTTGATTGAGGGGTCTTCCTTGCTGACCTGCTTCAGAACTTCAACGAGCTTTGGCAAGTCTGCAGCTTTTGTAGCTTCTATGCTTTTTGTGACTACAGGCTCGAATAGATGCTTCATAGCCTCAAAAGGCTCCATTGGCTCAGTAGAAACAGTCTCACCTGCAAATGCACCCTTCAAACCTACAATGCCGACAATATTCCCTGCAGGGGCCTCATCAACCTGCAATCTTGTTGCTCCCTTGTAAATGTTAACCTGCTGAATCCTGACTTTTCTCTTTGCAAGATTCATATGAACTTCATCACCCTGCCTCAAAGTCCCGGAAAATAATCTTCCTGCAGAGACCTCGCCAGCATGCTTGTCAATGACGATCTTTGTCACTATAAAACCCACATTTCCCCTTGGATCGCAATTGACCAACTGCTTTCCTTCTTCAGAATCAAGATCGCCATGCCATATCTTTGGAATCCTGTATTTCTGGGCTTCAATAGGATTCGGATGATGCTTTATTACCATGCTCAAAACAACATTGTGCAGCGGGGCTTTCTTCGCTAATTCCTTGTAATTGTCTTTTTCATAGGATTCTATAACATCCTTGAATGTAATCCCTGTTTTTTTCATGTAAGGCATTGACAATGCCCAATTGTGGAAAGCGCTTCCAAATCCGACCTGCCCTTCCTGGACGGCAACCTGCCATCTCTCCTTGAATTCTTCAGGTGCAATTGAGGCAATGAACCTGTTAACATCATTGATAACCTTGACAAACCTCTCCTGCATTTTGTCAGGAGTTAATTTCACTTCCCTTATCAGCCTGTCAACCTTGTTTATGAAAAGAATTGGCCTGACTCTCTCTCTTAATGCCTGCTTCAGCACTGTCTCTGTCTGTGGCATTATCCCCTCGACAGCATCAACAAGGACAATAGCGCCGTCAACAGCCCTCATTGCTCTTGTGACATCACCACTAAAATCAACATGGCCTGGAGTGTCAATCAGGTTAATCAGGTGTTCAACATTATCAACAGTATGGACCATAGAAACATTTGCAGCGTCAATAGTTATTCCCCTCTCCTGTTCATCCTCATGAAAATCCAGAGCTAATTGTTTTCCTGCTAATTCTTCAGACATCATGCCTGCACCTAAAAGCAAATTGTCTGAAAAAGTTGTTTTACCATGATCAATGTGGGCGCAAATAGCAATATTCCTGATTCTTTCAGGCATCCTCATTAGTCTTGATACTTTTTCTGCTAAACTCTCAGCCATACATTTTTAGTTTTATATCCATTTAAATTCTTTTCTATTAATTCCCATTTATACAGTCTTATATTCACAAATTAAACTTAGAATAAATAAAATAACTTATCTGCTTGAATCAGACTGCCTTTCCAATTCCAGTTTCTTTGCAATGGCAGCGCTTCCCTGATCAATGTTGTAAGCTTTTATAATTTCATCAGCCAGACTATCCTGTATCTTGACTTTTTTGTTGAAGCATCTTTGATAGCTTCCCTGAACCATGTATCTAAGAACAAGGTCCACCCTCCTCTGGGGAGCAACTTCAACAGCCTGGGGATATTTAGCACCACCATATTCTATTGTTGTTATCTCCTCCCTGGGAGCTGCGTTCTCAACAGCTTTTACAAAGACTTCTATAGGATTTTTATTCAGTTTCTTCTCAATTATATTAAAAGTGCTGATGACAATATTATAAGCCTTGACCCCTTTTCCAGTGTTATGCCCTGATGTTATCTTGTGTTTTTTGCCCCTATGCCCTGGAATCATTACCTTGTTCATCAGCCTCTCGACAATATTATATTTTGATCTCCAAAACCTGTTGTTGGAATATTTCCCGGTTGTCTTCGGAACAAGCAATGGATTGAGATTTATGTATCTCTGCAGCCCGGGATCGTTAACATGTATGCTGCTCAATTCATATTTGTTAAATAGCTTCATCTTCTACCCTTCTCAACCTTTCCTTTCAGCAAGGCATTTAGGCTTTGATCATTGACTTTTATGACCTGCCATCTGATTCCCGGGATATCCCCCTTGGCCCTTCCTTGCTTTCCACCAATGCATTCTATTATCACTTCATCGTGCTCGTTAATCTGCTTGATTGCATTGTATCCGGGGACGAAAACAGCAATCTTTTTTCCATTCTTCACCAATTGCACGATCGCGCAATTTGAAGTCAAAAACCCATTTGCAATAAAATTATGGTTATCACTTTCTGTTGTAATATCAACAACTTCTGAACAATAAACTTCTTCTATCTTCTCAACAGTTTCCCAGACTAATCCAGAAAAACCTAAATTTTTTGTTGTTTCAATCAGCCAATCATCAAATTTTATATCGCTTAAAGCCAGCATGTGCAATTCTCCTTTAACTTTTCCAGAAGTCCAGTCTTTTACATTATGATATTTAATCTCAGAATGTTCATAAAATATTTTTTCTAAGATTTCATTATTAGATAATTCTTCTTGGTTTAATTCCATCACTTTATGATAAGCTTCTAATCTTTTTAATAATTTAATTTGTCTTTGTTTTAAATAAGCATAAACATATCTTGCTACTTTTTCTTTTTTATCTGAATAAACAAAACCAATTTTTCCATAAAGATTAATCAAATTATCAGTCGAATTTGACAAATAAACTTTAATCTTATTGCTTATTTTTTCATCCTTTCTTATGCAATGAGGAACAACTCTGACTTTTCTTATTTCAACATCAAATTCAGTTAATAATTTTTTGATGTCATTAACAAAATTTAATCCAGACTGCGTCAAATCTTCCCTCTTATTTAATGAAAAGTAAGGTGTTCTAAAACTTTTCAGGCTTAATTGCGGTTCCGGCTTAGTCATTTCACTTCCAAAATAACTTGCTAAGAACAATTTTTTAACCCATAATGGAGAATTCATAATCCATTCAGGAACTCTAAATTCTAAATCTGTTTTCTTTCCTATTGGTGCACCTAAAGCCTTAAGCAAGGAGAACATTGAAATTGAAGTTGCATCAATCAATGTAGAAGTTCCTTTGACATATCCCTTTTTAATTCCTTCTTTCGTGATTTCATTAATATAACCTTGGCTTTCTATTAATCTTATCTTAAGAGTTTTTAATCCAATAAAGTCTAAATCATTTTTTATATTCTTTAAATTATTCATATCTGCACAAAAATTAAAATCAGCCCTGTAAGAATTTTTATTATCTTTTCTCAAGCCAATATGTCCATCACCAAATAAATGGGACAATATCTTTACTACATAGGGAAGTTTCGGATTATCAAGCTTTAAAGGCAATAAATTTTTATCTTTCAACTCTTTTATTATGTTCTTAACCTTTGATTTATTCTGTATGTAACCAAGAATTTTCTGCTCATCCAAAATTATAGAATCACTAGTTTCATAGTTTATATCTTCATATGGTAAAACAGCAACTTTCTCTCCAACATTAACATCTTTCAAATCAATCATTCCATCTTTCGTAAAAAATGGATGATCACTTGTAGCAATTAAACTCCTTCTCTCTTTTGTTGTAATCTTGAATGTTTTATCTCCATTTACTTTATGATAATAGGTTATCTTGGTTGATTCCAAATTTTTATTCAAATTACTAAAAGATAATACTTCAGTATTGATAAAATCCCTTTCCATTTTTTTTATTGGGAAAGAAATATGATTGGAACTTAGAATTAAAGAATTAGGAGAGACACATTTTCTCATAGCTGAATTATGAGATATCATGGTTTTATCATTTCTCTTAGTTATGATATACCTGTTTTTTGTTTCCACACACCAAACAACATCATTATAAGGAACTAATTTCCACAATATTCCTTTTTCTTCTATCCAGACAATTCCTATGCCTTCATCAAATATTTTTAAAGAAGGAATCATTACATCCAATTTTGGCATATGCCCAGCTTCCACTGTCATAATGGTTAACATGCCATTTCTTGATGATGCTTCATTGAAAGTCTGAACAAGCATAACATGATTTGGAGTTACCATAAAATCTAAATCATACCCTTTATATGAAACCATATCTCCTTTGTAATGCTGAACAATTTTTCTGACAATCTTCTCTCTTTCTATGCTGTCGTTTTCAATATTATAAGTAAATATCTCTTCATCATCACAAATATCATTATAAATTTTCCATCCACTTGTTGTTAAAAGCTCTGTATTGGCATCAAAGCAATTTGGCTGCTTTGCCTCTCTTTGTGTTTTCTCAAGGACAATTGCCTTTGCCTGAGAGCTACCTTTCAATGGATCAGCCTTCTTTTTCAGGTTAAGAATTCTTTTCTTGTACTCGGTCATCTGCCATTTGGCTTTCTTCCTTCTCTTCTTGAGCTTTTTCACGGCATTTAATCCTTTTGATTTTTTCCCCATTGTCCTGCAAGATATTTATCTTATCCTTATCTCCTTGTTGAAATATTTCTTGAATATGGCATTATAAACCCCTAAATTTTTCTGATTTCTCCCTATTAATAAAGCTTTAGTTTTAGTGTCTGCATGTATATTTATAAAACCATCTTTTTCCTCAACCTGATGAACCTGAAGCGGCATGACTAAGTTCTTGAGGAATATCATGTAATCCGGGTTGAATTCGACAACCTTCACCCTCTCGTTGATTAATCCTGCATATTTTCTTATGCTTGCCCCATTCTTCCCGATGGCCCTTCCCAAATCGCCAAAATTCACCACAATAAGCAGCCCGTTGAAATTGAATACGTCCTTTATCCTTGCTCTCGTGACTTTTTCAAATAGGTTAATTTTTTGTATTAAGTCCTTGTTCAATATCATTCTAAGCCCAAGACAGAAATGAGGAAGGGCTTCTTGCAGATAATCCCTAATTCTTCGTTGTTTTCTTTTAATTTAATCAGCTGTGCGTTGTGAATCTTTGAATAATGCTCAATGTCATCCAGGACATCTCTCGGGCAGTTTGAGCTGACATAAACTTTTCTCACTTCATTCATCTTTAATTTTCTCAATGTCCTCTGGGTTCCTATGACAAGCCCCTTTCCGGATTTTATTGCTTCCTTTAGCTCTTTCATTTTAGATTACTGATTAATATTAATTTTTAAAGTTTGCTATTTGCTCGTAAATCTTCGGCCATTCATGCCTGAAAAATATCTTCTCTTTTTTTATCATCTTGTCAAAGCCCCTGCTCTTGAGCTCTTTTGTCACAACTCCCCCCTTGTGGGGATGCTTGTATTTCTTCTCCAAGGGGGAATTAAATCCATGCGCATAATGGCTCATCTCATGCGCTATTGTAACATCAATCATATATTCAGGAACATCATCAAAACGGAATAATTCATTGACAACTATTTCGGTGTCTTTTCCTATTTTTTTGATATGTCCGAATTTATTCTTGGATTTTCCCTTGAATTTTATAACAACATTGTTTAATTTTGGAATATCATCAAATAATAATACCCATATAGCATCCAATCTCTTTTTTAGAAATTCATCATCTCTCATGAAAATTCCCTTCAAACACAATTTGATTTAAAGGTTTTCTATCTGACATTACTTCTTTTTTCCTCAACTCTTCAGACAAATCTTCTTTTTTTCCTTTTTTGCCAACAGCAATCATAATTTCAATTTCATAATCATATGGAACCTTTGCAACTTCTCTTGCTTTAATTACATCAAAACCACCAATCGGATGAACAACAAGATTAATTGTTATAGCTTGTAATGCCAAATTCTCCCATGCAGATCCTGCATCAAAACTTCTGGTTCTAATTTCTTCATCTTTCATATCATATTTTTTCTTTGATATCATAATAATAAGAATAGCTGCATTATTACACCATTTTTGATTTCCTTCAAACAATAAGTTAAAGAAACCATCCCAATATTTAGAACCTCTCTCAGCATAAATAAATCTCCAGTGTTGATTATTAAGAGAAGATGGAGCCCACCTAGCTGCTTCAAACAAGGTCATTAATTCTTCATTAGAAATCTTTTCCCCATTCATAGCCCTTGAAGACCATCTATTTAAAATAAATTTATTAATTTTATAATCTGATTTTCTCATTTTCAATAAAAAGAGAGTTAATCTTTCCTGAACTTGGCAACCTCATCAAGCAAATCAACATGTGTTATGAATATGCTCCTGCAGCAGTATCTCTTAAATCCAAGCTCATCAAGAACTTTTTTTGGATCTTCCCCATTCTTTGTTCTCTCCTTGTATTGCTCATACAAATGCCCTATTGGCTTTCCGCAGGACAGGCATCTTGGCAGTATTATCATTGTAAATTTAGTCTGAAAAATTTAGTTTATAAGCTTTTTGAGTGTCGCCTGGCTTGGATCACAATAATCATGAGTCATATTGTTTTACGACCAGGCATTATGAAAGTAGAATTATGATTTAAAAAACTACCTGTAGCTCTTCGTCCTCATTGCCCTTGCCTTGGAATCATTGGGTTTTCTCTGCTCCTTGCGCCTAATATCAGCCACAACAAGATTCCTGTCATAATCCAGGAAACTTTTTTCAAGAATTTTATTCCCGGAATACTTTGACAGCGCCCTGGAAATGGCCAATCTCACAGCATCACTCTGTGCTCTCCACCCCCCGCCTTTTACATTTACATTGATATTAACTTTGTTTGCAAGGTCTCCTGCGATTATTAAGGGCTCCATGATCCTGTCCTTTGCAAGCTCTGGTTTTAGATTATCAAGCAAATAGCTATTAATTCTTATCACTCCCTTGCCTTCCTTTAATGTAGCCCTTGCTATTGCTCTTTTCCTTGTTCCGGAAATATGAACAACTTTTTCTTCCTTCTTTATTCCCTTCTTCTCAGTTTTTTTCTTTGCCATCTTTTTGTGAATGATTTCTTATTTTTGCAAAATCTTTATTTTCCCCTCAGTAGCTTGCATATTTCTCCGACAGTCGTGTATTTCAGGCTTTTTACCCTCGATATATCAGCCTCTTTTATTGTTTCCATCTTTTTATCATTGAATTGAATTGGAACAGACATGTAGCACATGATTCTCTTGAATGCATCTTTTCCTTTCCCATGCTTGTATGGCAGCATCCCCCTTATCACCCTCCTGACAAACCTGTCTGGCATCCTTGACAGGAAAGGTCCCTTGAATTGATTTCCCAATTCGGAGATTCTCTTGTATTTTTCAAATATTCTTCTCTTGTTTCCAGTGATTATTGCTTTTTCACAATTTACTATATCCACTTCCTCTCCCTGCAGTGCTTTCTTTGCTGCATAAGTGGTCATTCTTCCCAAAATCAAATTTTCAGCGTTTATTATCATCTTAACCTATTATCCTTATCCTCTTTCCTTTCGGGTTTGGATTCTTGTCAAGCAATTCCCTTATTGATATTGCCTTCCCGACGTGATTTATTTTTTCCCTTGCGTTCCCAGAAAACTGATATGCTGCAACAGTGACTTTCTTGTGCAATTCCCCCAAGCTCAGGACTTTTCCAGGAACCAGAGCAATTTCATTTTCCCTTATTGCTTTATTAATATTATAAAGATTAACTTTTCTTCTTATCCTTCTCGGCCTTTCCAATTCCATTGCAGTCCTTTTCCACAGATTAATATCATTCTTTCCCCCCAAAACTTTCAGGTCTTCAATCAACTTTTGCAATTCCAGTGTTTGTGGGCCAGTTCTTTTAACCATTTTATTTCGCCTTGACTATTTTCTTGCTGAATTCATCCAGCCTTTTGTCCAGAACCTTCAAAGCCTCATCCATCATTTCCTTGCAGCTCAGCTGGCCCCATGATTCAATGAAGAAGATGAATTTATTCTTGCTAATCTCTTGATTATCATCTTTCAAATCATCCAAGCTCTTGAATTTTGCAGGAGCATTGACATAATAGCACAATCCCGGAGAGAATTTCATATGCTCCCTTCCCCTGCCTAGGATTGCGGTTGCTTCAAAAACCAATTCCTTATCCTTCAGCAAGCTGACCAAAGGAATATTATCGTAAACAGGCGAACATTTAGGATCCTTGCTTTTCAAGTCGCCGGAATAAACCATCTTCGGGCCTTTTGCCTTTAATGTAAGTGCTAATTCTGTTGTTGCTTTTCCGCTTGATTCCTCTTTTAATGAATATGCCTTGAGGTCTGTCTTGATCGGGACTAAACCCAATCTATGGGCCAATATTTCATCATACAATGGGCTCTGGTTTTTTACAAATTCAACTTCGTCGATGGCAAGCGTCGGGACTTCTGCAATCATAGCCCTTCTTATCGTGTTTGCAATTGTGTTGTTTATCCCTTCAATCATGAATACCAATTCATTTTCTTTCTTGCTTAAGATTTCAATTTTCATTTTTAAATATCTACAAAGAGTAGGGTTTTTAAATTTTTGGTTTAAGTTCTGCTTTGTCAAACAAGTAATTTTTATGAGTGTAAATAATTCAAAGGATTATCAAAAATAATAAAGGAGAAATAAAATACTATTGCTCAAACCCTTCTTCCGCGTCTCGCGTGCTTTTTACGGCAGCCGTCCGTCGGCAAACTTGTAACATCTTCTATTGTTCCTATCTTGAAACCTTCCCTTGACAATGTTCTGACAGCTGCCTGTGCGCCAGGTCCCGGATTATTCGGCCCTTGGTGCCCTCCAGGAGCCCTTATCTTTATGTGCAAAGCGTTTATTCCCTGCTCTTTTGCCATTTCCCCTGCTTTCTTTGCAGCTCCCATTGCAGCAGTTGGAGAACTCTCAAGCCTGTGAGCCTTGACCATCTGCCCTCCTGAGCTAATGCCCAGGCTCTCGCTTCCAGAAGCATCTGTTATGTGAACGATGGTATTATTATAACTGGAATAAATATGGGCGATCCCCCATTTCAATTTTCTTTCCCTTATATCCTTATTATCCCTTATCATTCTCCTTTACTTCCTTCTTTTTGGCTGTTTTTTTAATCTTTATTTTTTCTTCCTTTTTAGGCTTTTCATCCTTCTTTTCCTCTGTTTTCTTCTCCTCTTTCTTTACTTCAACATTTTTAATCTTTTTTTCCTTTTCATCCTTTTTCCCGAATTTCCCGATGAGGTTTGAATTTTCCTTGAACTTGATATGCGGCTCTTCATTTGCAGGGACTAAATATGACGGAATGCTGATTTTATTGCTGCCGACGAAAATATGCCCGTGGACAATGAATTGCCTTGCCTGTTTCATCGTGTTTGCCATATTAAGCTTGTAAACAAGAGTCTGCAGCCTTCTATCAAGAATATTTTGTATGGTCAGTCCCAGCACATCATCAATGTCAGCATCTTTTTTCATCATCCCCATCTTGAATAATTTACTTATCAATTGCTCCTTCTCCTTTCTTGACTGCTCTGTTCTTATATTTGCCAACTTTTTTGCCTGATTTGTATACCTTTTCAGGACAGCCTGCATCTTCCATATCTCCTTCTTGTTTTTCAGGGAATAATCACCAAGAATATCCTTTTCTTTTTCTAGCCTTTCCTCCTGCCATGGATGCTTGGGGGTGTTATACTTCCTTCTTATCTGCCTAGGATCTCCCATTTTTTGTTGAATCTCTTAAAAAAGATTTACTTCTTCCCTCCTGCTGGCTTATTCTCCTTTCCGCCCTTCTTTTGCTGCTGCAGTTTTTTCTTCTGCACTCCAATTGATCTTCCCTTCCTGAAGTGGCTTCTTGTCTTTTGGCCCCTGACAGGCAATCCTTGGGAAAGCCTTATCCCCCTGTAGGATTTTATTTTTTTCAATCTCTTTATGTCAAAATCATTTGTAAGCTTTAATTTTGAGCTTATCAGGTGAAAATCTTCTCCAGTGTCATAATCCTTCCTTCTGTTCAGCATCCATCTTGGAAAAACTTTTGGGTTTTCTATCAAGCCCTCGATGTCCTTTATCTCCTTTTCACTCAACGTCCCTGCTTTTTTTGTCTTGTCCAATTTAAGATAATTGCATATTGCATTTGAGAACATGAAGCTTATCCCCCTTATTTTCCTCAAAGCCCTGTAAATGTCCTTGCTTCCATCTAAGTCAGTGTTAGATATCCTTACAATGGCTCTTATTTTCTGCTCCATTATAAAAGAAATTTTAAAGAAGGGTATTTATAAACTTAACGATAATTTTCATCCTTCTACAAATATCCTGTACTTGTCTTCTCCTTTTAATTCTAATATTATCCTTCTTGCAACAACTTTTTCAGGATCAGGCAAAAGGTTAACTCTTGCTTTTATGTCTTCAAAGCTTTCAAATTCCTTCTCGCTTCTTCTCTCAAGCAATTCCCCCATGTGCTTCTTCCCAATTCCCGGCAGCAGCTCAATCTGGTGCCTTCTCATGTTTATCGGCCCTGCCTTGTTGAAGAATTCTATGAATCTCTGCTCATGATTTTTTATCAGCTCTTTTATCACATGCTCCAATTCGCTCTTTGCTGTCTGCGTTAACTTGTCATAGTTAACCTTTCCATATATATGGTGAATCTTGTCCCTCTTGCCATCCCCTGTGTAAACCTCTTCAAGAGGTTGCAGGAATATTCCCTTCTTCGGAACCAGCTCTAAAAGAATAAAATGATCCTTACCTATTGCCTGTGCTATCGGCGTCTTCAAGTGTGAAGGCCTTGGATCGAATGGATGCCCATTTGGCAAAAAGTCCAGCACTATGGTATACTCTTCCTTCACATTGTTCTTTTGCATTTTCTTTTCTAACAGATTTCTTAATCATTTTTTATGGTCTCTATAATCTTGGTCAAATCCTCTTGCTTTAATGTCAGGTTCTCCCCTGATAATATTGACTTCAACTCATCAATATCATTAGGCAATATATCAACTATCTTGTTTATATGCTTATCCTTTAATCTTCCGATGCTCAACTGCACCAACTTTTCCCTTATCTTTTTCATGTCTTTCTTCATAAATCTTGCTATATAATCATAAGTCTTTATCCCTCTAGGGGTTAATGTCCCGTCTCTTTTCTTTATGCTGTCTAATTTTTCCTTTAGCTCATTCATGCTTAATGCATTCTCGTTTATAATTTCCAGATTTACCATTTTATTCTCCTACATTCTTTTCAGATGGATTGGGTGGACTATCAATGTTTTTTCCTTGTTTCCATCCTTTATCAATATCTCATAGCATTTTCCCTGTTTCCCTTTTATGATTCCTGCCTTGTTGTGAAATCTCGGGAAGTATATCCCTTTATGGATGCTGGGCTCCATTATCAGCCTTACCTTATCTCCATTATCAAAATTTTGGAAGTACCTGCTCAGGCTTATCTTGCCCTTTCTTCTTATATTCTTTTTCAGCTTGCTCCTTGTTTTTCTTCTGAGGCTTCCCTTTCTCTGTGTCATGTTCAAAGAAACATTAAAATTTGTTTATAAAACTTACGATAAAACTGGGTTTGTGCATAAAGTCTTGATTTAGGGTTACTTTTTATATATAATCTATTAAATCTGATACTAATTAATCCGATATATTTAATATTAAATAGAATTATACTCTATTACACTAAATGCCAGAGAGTTTATCCAATTTGATTTGGGTGGGCGAACTGGGTTCTTTGGCCTATGACCCTTTAGTGTAACCTTTTTATTTGTGTTTCTTTTTCTCATACGTTCTAAGAAGTTTCTCTATATCAACTAAACTTATATTAATATAAGTAGGAAGAAGGTTTAATTTATCATTATACATGAGTTTTGCATATCTATGTGCATATGAAGAATCAGGTAATTTTTGATGACGTGGAGAACCAATTTGAAATCCTAATCTTTTTTCTAAAAAATATCTAAGGATGTTATTTATATCATTTACATGTCCATGAAAACCCCTACAAATTGTTAATAAAACCCTATTTTTAAGTTCTGTTGATTTGAATAGTTAATGGAGGATTACACAATAAAGTTTTACTTTAAAAAAAACCCTTCCCTTATCTGAAGTTTCATATCCATATCTTTTTGTTTGCCAATTGGAAATAATAGTATCTATTAATTCTTTTTCAAATTTAAATCATTTAATAATTCCGTTCTCTCCTGCGATACATATTACATAACCCTCATTGAAGATATCATCTCCACTAACATAAATCTCAAATTTCATCTTCTCATCAACCGCCAATAAACAATAATCCCCCTAAAATCAATAATTCGATGCATTATGACTGTATCTTAACCAGATTCATTCTCAAGCTTCTTCAGTATCTCATTGAGGGCGTAAAACAGGTTGTAGCTCACAACCTCTGAATGATACACATTGCTGCTGACAATCAATTTGCCAAATATCTCATACTCAGAATTATGCACTTTCTTCAGGTGCAGGCTTAATTTCTCAAATCCATCATTCCTGTCCTGGACTTTCTTGACAAAGTTTCCAACTATCTTCTTCACTATAAAGAACTTGTCCCTTTCAACGTCTCTGAAATCTATGAGTTCAATGTTCTTGCCTAATTCCATCACTTCTTCCATGTTCCTGTCATGGGAAATAAGGAATCCAGAGAATAAAAATGTTTCTATTAAAAAGAATTTGTTGTCCAAAGAAAAATCTTTGGAACATTCAGAAGTGAGAAGGGATTAAGAATAACAGAAGTTATTATGTCTTTACTTG